>Ga0209377_1000088_pt1 | contig 50379 bp, 37 predicted proteins | sample GraSoiAngelo_141_FD_185898 | JGI IMG/M metagenome (GOLD analysis project Ga0209377, IMG submission 185898) | Grasslands soil microbial communities from the Angelo Coastal Reserve, California, USA - 14_0929_12_40cm (SPAdes) (version 2) | ecosystem: Environmental > Terrestrial > Soil > Grasslands ...
ACATTCCAAGTTTGACCCGCCGGCACGACAAAGTCGTCCGCCAGATCGGCGTTGTCCGTAGGAAAATCGGTGAACGTGGCCGACAGGGTAACATCCTGTCCAGAGTTGTCGTACTGATCGTACAGAACTGTCTGCGGCGCTCTCGGTGGTGACGGAGCGACGAGGAAGCGTGCGCCAAGGCGGCCACTGCTGAACTGAGGAACAACAGGTGGGCTTGACGTCGGCTTGGCGGTACCTCTGTTGGTCACGTTTCGTTGCGCCAGCGCGAATGGAATTGCCGAGACACCAAGCAGCAGAACCAGGTAAAATGCCCCTCGAATCAGATAGGCTTTAACGGCCGGACGAATTTGCTTTTTCATGTCGCTGTTCTGTGTTCGAAAGCAGGGCTAGACGTAGCCGTATTCGCTGGAGTAATCGCTGTCATGAGCGTATGAGCACTGGTACCGCTTACCAAGAACAACAGTACCAAGAAGAGCCCTCAATTTCGTAAAACCCTAATTTACCGAACCGAGCGCCGAAACTAGAACCGGCACCACAACCTGTCAACAAAACATGCTGGCACGCAAAACAAGACAGCGTGAACGCCGGTCCTCTGAACACTTCCGGTGATTTGGCAACGTTGACGCCTTGGGATGATGAGCTAATTAACGCCAGATGGAACAGCAGCCGGCGCGCTCTGAATACAAGAAGGTTTGGTCGGCGCTTTCAACCACCGAAGATCAGGCAAAATTACATGTCATCGGTGTAACGGAAGAAGACGCGCTGCGATCGACTGGTGAGCAAACTTTGAAGTTTCTTCAGGAAAGCGTGGGTATTAGAAAGGATGATGTTATTCTTGAAATCGGGTGCGGGATCGGACGCGTCGGCAAGTTGGTGGCGCCGCTCTGCCGAAAATGGATCGGGTGCGATGTCGCCTCGAATATGCTCGCGCTCGCAGCGAAGCGACTACGAGGTTTGGACAACCTCGAGCTAAAGGAGATATCCGGATATAATCTGAGCGGCGTTGCGGATGCTTCTGTGGATGTTGTTTATTGCACAGTGGTTTTCATGCATCTCGAGCCCTGGGACCGGTACAATTATGTTTTGGAGGCATTTCGTGTGTTACGGCCCAACGGCCGAATTTATGTCGATAACATAAATCTTTGCTCCGATGGAGGCTGGAAAGTGTTCGAAATCCATCGTGCGTTTTCGGCCACGAACCGTCCGCCCCACATGACGCAGAACTCCACGCCACAAGAGATCGAGACGTACCTGAGCCGCGCGGGCTTCGGCGACGTGCGAATTCGTACGGATGATGACTGGATCCGGGCTTCGGCGGTAAAACGCGAGACGGCGGCGTGAAACGCCCAATAGTTTAGAACCTGACAAGTCTCATCTGAGCGTAGCGACGAATCTTTGATCACCTCTGGCCTGTTCCGCGACGACAATAGACGAAGATGTTTCGCTTCGCTCAACATGACAGCGGTATTGATAAGAGCGTCAGCCAGGAGCTCTGCGGTTTTGGGCGCTCCGCACCGCTCTGAGTTTCCCAGCACCGGTAACCGAAACATTAGCTTGATTCACATTTCGCGCGCGCCCGCATTTCCACAAAAAGGGGCAAATCTTCTCTCGCTTCTTTGAAGGCGGGGAGATGCAGCTGCGGATCAATGCCTTCGGTTTTAACGCGCAGGTCGCCAGCGGATTCCAAACGTTCGGCATCACCCTGCAGGTGGATTTCGTCCCAAGCATTTTGTGCGGGGAAGTCCAAGAAATTTCGGTTCTCGTCGGAAACACGGAGCGATGCGAGTTCGATCAGACGAAGCCGCGGCCCGGAAAAGTCGATCCGCACACTACGAACTTGTGCGTCTGCTGGTAGACCAATCCAAACTTTCCGCCACTGATCGCCATCCAGGAATGAACAAACCGATTGCTCTTCCCGGTACGTTTGATCGGCCGCAAAGAAAACCTGTATCCAGCAGTCGATATTTTTGAGAGGTGGACGAACATGGCGCTTTGACCAGCGGTAAATCCGCTCACGGAACTTCTGCCCGCCCTCACGCTTTCGTACGATAAGAATCGACTCGTGCCATTGATTGCTGTCCGCGTCGTACTTGGGTGAATCACCTGTTTGACTCCAGGCTTCCAATACTTCGAGGCCGGCATATCGGGCGATGGCGAGCATTCCATCACAGTTCATCCGCCAGCAGTCGAGGGGATATCGGTGAACAGGTCCAGTCCAAGGAGCGATAATACAACAAAGACCGTTTGGTTTCAGGATTCGCTCTATCTCCCCGGCGGTCTCCCAAAAAAACTCGGTGTGCTCAAACGTTTGGCCGGAGATCAGTACGTCAACGCTATTAGACTTTAGTTCCCGCCAGTTATAGGGATCGCGGATAACTAGTTCGACATTCTTACCCGGCACGATATCAACGCCCACATATCGCCACGGAGGACGATCAAATATTGCTCGATAACTTCCCCGAATATCCTGACTGCCGAGATCGACAATAACAAGCGGCTGAGATGACTGCGAATCGAGGTATCTACGGCGAAAAGCCGTCATTTTGTCAATCGAACTCAGATGCACGTTCGCCTTATCAATCCAACACGGTGATTGTCCTGCAAGCGCTTTGAACGAGGAATTCGACAGCGGCGCTTTTGCGGGCGGCTTGCCGGGATTTCACTTTTACTCTCACCGTAATGCGACCGCGACTTATGGTGATCTAAGTTTTGAGCCGAAATTCCTTACCGGCGTCGCGACGCGCATCGGGTGCGTTGATCTCGTTTGCGCCGTCGCGCTCTGCGAGCGCGCGGAGTTTGTGCCGGTGCATTCCAAAGATTTTCTTGCGGGCAGGATAGCGATCTACCAGCGCGTGGTAGCGCTTTTGTAAAACGCGCACCAGCTCCTCCTCGAACAGATTGGTGGTGTTGCTCATCGATTTGTCATGATGGCGATAGAAACAGAGGGTGTTGGGTACGAAGCCAACGGAGAACCCGCGCGCGGCAAACCGCAGCCACATTTCATAGTCTTCCCAACCGAACCAACCGATCTGGCTCAGGGTACAATCATAACCGCCAAGCTCGAGCAAGGTGGCGCGCCGGAATAGCGCCATGGCGTCGATATAGGGGCTCTGCACGAGAATCTCCGGATCCCAATCGTAGTAGGACAGAAGGCCAAGCGCGTTTTCGGGCGAGCCACGAAACCGACAGAGCAAACTATACGCGGCGGCATGCTGTCCGCGCTCGATCTCTTCAAACAGCACCCGTAGCGCACGCGGGGTAATGAGGTTGTCCGCATCCATCATGAACACGTACGGGGCGCGCGCAATTTGCGTGCCGATGTTGCGTGCATCGGCCAGGCCAGTGTTCAGGTACTTCTGGACAATCCGCACCGGTCGCCCGAGCCCCATCTGCACCCTGCGCGCCCTTGCCAACGAACCATCGGTGGACGCATCATCGACGATCACGATCTCAATTGGAGCCGAAAGCTGAGCCGCAGCCCGACCGATCGATTCCGCACATCCTTCGATGAATTGCTCGTAATTGTAGAGCGTAATGATTACCGAAATCTGCGGGGCCAGCGAGTCACTGAACGCCGCATTCTCATGCAATGTCCAGACTTTCTCTCCACGTTTTCGTCGGCTGGCCTGCTCTTGCAAGCGCTGGTGGTAGGCCGCGCGTTTTTCGATGACGCCGGAGCGTGCTTCACTCAGACTTTTCGTCAAAATGCTCGGCATTTCCGGTGAGGGGTGGGCCATTGTCTTCTGCGAATGAGAGAGCATTTTTCTTAGGTCGCTCGCAAGCGCCTTCCAGAGGTTGCCGCGGGCAGCTTGCTTGAGCGATTTAGCCAGTGCCTGCGGTAGATCGGCTGGAGCAGGATCATCGCCAAACTCAGCCGGCTGCATGTTAAAATTCGAAGTCTCGTCGCGCGTCAAATCCAGCAAGAACTTCCGGCAGCCGTGCGATTGGCGAAGCGAATCGCGCACAAAATCGTGACCCGCTTTGGCAATGCGCGAGCACTCGCTCGGATGCTCCAGGTAAAATCGGCACGCATCGATCAACTCGTCCTTTTCCACCATTACGAAGTGTCGATTGGGAATTAGCGGGCCAAAACCCACGCTCGTTTCGCTGATAACGCAGCAGCCATTGGCGAAACCGAGCAGCATGCGGTGCCACTCGAAATACCGCTGACCGGAATAGTGCAGGTTGAGCAGTATGCGGGAGTTCGCAAGTAAGGCGTTACGTTCACCGGTGGAGAGATAGCTGCGGGAGGATTCGGTCTTCGCAAAGCCGAGCGGCACAAACCGCAGATGACAATTGTATTTGCTGAAGAAGCTGGCGTGGCGGGAGAAGAAAAGATCGCGCCGCGGAGTGAGCGACCCGAGAAAGGTGATGTCCACGTGCCTCTCGAGAAGCGGCTGTTGATCGCGGCTGGCAAGAATTTCGTGAAAACCAAGCTCGAGGTGATGAGTTCTGATTCCCAGCTGGCGATACGCCCTGACACCCAGAGCGTTAATGTCAGCGACGGCGCGCGCGTAGCATGCCCAGCGAAGATTCTGCCGAAACCAGCTGGTATCCGGTTGCTCGGTGCAGAGGAGAACCGCGTTTCGAGTCAGCTCGCGGGCTTCTCTCGGCGAAACGGTTTCCAGTAGGAACAGATTGTAATATTCGTGTGGAGTCAGCACTATTTGAACCAAGTCGTCGCTCGGCAGTCCCGGTTTTCGATCAAGAAGCAGCGCCGCCTCGAGGCCTAGCTCAGTGAATCCAGCCACAACGAGTTCACCTAACTCGCGAATAAAAAGATTCGCGTTGGCGGTGGCATAGACGATGACGCGCCGAAGTTGAACAGGCGCGCTTTCGTCTTGCACCTGCACCTGGCGCACGCGGCGATTGGAACGAGCGACAGAGCCATCTCGCCGATACTGACGCCGGGTGCGTAGGTGCTCGTGGAGATTGGTCAAACCGAGCCGCAGAAGAAACTCGAGCGGCGCCGCCCTGATCTCGGCAGTGAAAAAAGTGCGCCAGCAGTTTCGCGCATCTTGTACTTGGAACAGCAGGCGATTACCCCCAGTGCGCAGAGGAACATTGACATAGAATCCACTGGATTCGGCTGCGGGTATCGCTGGGAAAGCGGCCCCGATATCGGGTCGGCTACGCTTGCGTCGCGCCCTGACGACACGGTGTGGCCGCAGGCGCTTAGTCGCAATTACCCGAATACCGTGGATCGGTTCCCCGCTCGTGTCGACCAGCCAGCCGCTTACCGGTCGCGTCCGGCTGAAAACGAGGGCCTCGAACGGCTCGTCAAATCCAAACGCAAATTCTTCCGCTGTTCTACTTTCAGTCGCCATTATTAGGACTTCCCCCTTTTCCCGTCGCTTTATTAGCGCGATCAAAATCCTTCCATGGCGCGTGCAAGCGGGGTGGGAACGCTAGGGTGAACAGCTCGTCGGTGAGATCGAGATTCGGGTTGTAAAAAGGATCATCGCGCAAGGGTTCGCGCCAGCGTTGCTGCATGTATCGAAGTTCTTGGTGAAATCGACCCTGTTTCTCCTCAGTATCTTCGAGCCCACGTGAACTTGATTCGCGATGGATGAGTTCAGCATGTGGCGTCCACACCACCCTTAGGTTCAATTCACGTACACGCAGGCAAAAATCGATGTCGTTGAATGCAATGCTGAGATCGCGCTCATTCAGCCCGCCGACCTGTGCATACACTTCTGCCCGCACAGCAAGGCAGGCGCCAGTGATGGCAGCTACGTTTCGAACGAGTTGCAGTTGCGAAAAATAGCCGGTATCCCCGCGGCGCTGCCGGAAGTAAGCATAGTTGCCAATGCGCTCTGGACTTAGAACAATGCCCGCGTGTTGTAATTGCCCATCTGGAAACCATAAGCTCGCCCCTACCACACCGACTTCTGGTCGCGTTACCTGGCTCATTAACTCGGATAACCAACCGGGGTCAATGACTTCGATATCATTGTTCAAGAGCAGTAAAACATGGCCACGCGCAGCAGCCGCGCCGCAGTTGCAAAGCTTACTGTAGTTGAATTCGCCGGGGACGGAGATGACGCGAATGCGCTCGTCTTTTGCAACCTCTTGAAGGAATTCACGGGTCGATGGCTCGGAGCTGCTGTTATCGACGATGACAAATTCATAGAATTCGTAGTCGGTTTTTTCTTTAATGCTGCGCAGACATTTCTCGAGCAGGCTGGCTTGATCGCGAGTCGGAATAATGATGGAGGCCATCTGCACAGGTATTGCGTATCGCACTCGCTGAAACTCTCCTTGCCGTGAAACTACCGCAGCAATGCGGCGTCTCTGCAGATACTCTTCCACCGCTCGGGCGCGCGCGTCGAGCGCATACGGTTTTGCGGACACTGCCTCCGCTGTGCTGTGGGGCGTCGCGCGCCAGTGATAGAGTAGCCACGGGATACGTTGGATTTGCGATTGATCAATTAGCTCGACGCACCGCAGCAGGAATTCGTGGTCCTGCGCTCCATCGTACTCGGAATCAAATCCGCGCGCGTCCCGGGCCAACCCGGCATGCAGAATTGCCGGGTGGGCCGCGTAGTTTTGCACCAGAAAGAGATCGGGATTCCACTGTGACTTGAAATAAGGGCTAAATCGGCGGCCGTTCTCGTCGATTTTATCTTCATCACCATAAATCAGCTTCAGATCTGGCTGCCGATTAATCGCTAGAGCCGCGAAGTAGAGAGCATGTAGCGCCAACTCGTCGTCGTGATCGAGCAGGACGATGAAATCGCCGGTGGCCATATCGAGCGCGTCGTTCGAAGCAGCCGAAATATGACCGCGCTCCCGGCGTCGGTGGATTTTCATCCGCGGTTCACGCTGCGCGGCGCTTTGCAACAGGCGCCAAACGGCTGGATCTTCTGAAGCATCATCGACCGCGCAGATTTCCCAGTCGGGATAAAGTTGTCCTCGCACCGAGCGTATTGCGGCGCGGAGGAAACGCAGATCAGAATTGTAGCACGGTATCAATATAGAAAAGCGCGGTCTTTTGTCGAAGCTGCGGATGTGGCGCCGGATTGCCGAGCGATCCCGGGCGTCCAGTCTATCGTACAGGCGGAGCCAATATTCGTAACGGTTCGCTTTCCCAAAACGATTCTCCCCACGTCGCCAAAAAAACGGGCGATAAATCCGATAAGCGAAAAAAGCCTCCCACACCTGGTCGGAACACGCTTCCAGCAGAAGTAAGTTTCTTCCCCGCGGGGGATTTATGGTGACCGAGAAGCCGCTGTGCAATGCTCCGATAACGTCGGGGTATGCTGCCTTTACCTCCGGACGCTTGATTCCCGTCTGGGCCTCCCATTTGTGGTGGCCGATACGCGCGCGCACTGCTTCGATCGGTTTTCCGTGGAGAGCCACACACCAACCCACGAGACGCTGGCTTCTAGGTAGCCGCGACCAGTCACAGCGAGGTTCAAGCCAAAAAGCAAATCGTGATACGATGTCCCGCCGATCGACGTCGAAGAGCTCTGCGTCCTCAAGTGGCGGACGATCTTTTCTCGCGGCTCTACATTGCCTTATGACTTGCCGTTGGAGGAATGAGCGCCACTCGCCGCGAACATCCCTCACTTCCAATGCGAGGGTGCTGCGGCCAAGCGGCAACTTCGCTGTCGCAGCGAAACCTGCACAATGCGCATACGGGGAGTCGGGGAAGCTTCCCCGCAGATCCCTTCGTTGTATGCCATAAGTGCCGCGAAAAATTTGGCGGCCCACTCGTGCGCGGAATCCGGTTATTCGTTCTTCAACTCGATCGATGCACCAGCCGCAGATTGGAAGCTCGCGTTCCAGTTTGTCCCAATTCAACGGCCGATCAAGCCACCAATGGAAACGATCGGCAGCGGCAACTTGCGTCTTCCCGCGACGCTGACGGCGTTCATCGGCGGAAAGGAAGATCGGTCCAACGACGTTCTTCTGCCAAACGATGCAATAGCCATCTGCGCCATTACTCGCCTCGATGCGCAACGGCCACTCTCCTCGTGGCAATCTGACTTCAAGTGAAAAGCCGCAGCGGACTTGATCAGCGCTCACGCCGCAGTGCTGAATAACATCGTGGCGATCGTGGAAGACTCGCGCTTCAAAAACGTGTCCCCCAATCGTCGCCCGGATTGCTTGCAATGGAGGGCCACTTCTCCACACACACCACCCTGCCAGGGTTACCCATCGCGTTTTTCTGTTCCACGTTTGTGGAGCATCCAACCAGAAGATTAAATTGTCGTTCACGGCCAACGCCTTACTTGAAACGAGGGACTGAGGCACGTGCTGTTAATCTATCGCTTACGCGCGACTAGCTCGAACCCCGCGGCGATCTTGCTTTGAGCTGACTGCGGCAAGCTCTGTAGAATCTCGAAGCCACCCGGGTGGTGTCCAGTTCCTGCCCAGAGATCGGCCCATTCCCCCAGGGTGGTGTTCCTTAAGCGCATCACGTTGTCCAAAGCGGCGCCTCCCTCTTTGGCCGTGTTGATCACGCTAGACATTAGATACGCGAGCATCATACCCGGAGCGAAGTTTCCACTTACATGGCAGCGCTCAACTTCGAAACTGGAAAACCACTTGCGAAGGCCGAACTCGGTGGCGTTAAAATAGTGGTGCGGCGCTTCGTGTACGGCCTGCAGAAAGGCGCTGTGAATGGCGACCGATCCGCCAGGCTTAAGCACGCGTAGGATTTCAGCCGCCGCTTTTTGCGGCTCAGCCAGATGCTCGAAAACATTGAAGGCAAATACGCGATCAAAGCTGCCGGCGCGAAACGGCAATGAGTGCGCGTCGCCTATAACATCAGTGTGGCGGAAGGGCCGACGCTCGAATTCAATGCAGTTGGGATAGCGCTGCGCCGAAACTCCTGCGCCAATGTGGAGAACGAAATCTTTTCCCTCGCGGAGAATTGTCTCGAATTCCGCGCCAATCGGGTTGCTCCTGTGGTTTTCCGGCGGAATCGTCACTGGCTCCTTAAGAAAAACAGGTATATGTCCGTGAAGTTTGAAAACGGCGCTGCACTGCACACACGTGACACTTGTTGAGTGGTGACGGAGGTCACCGCTGCAAACTGGACATGCGAGCACCGCTGCCAACACTGCTTCGGTTCGCTCGGGTAGCATGAGCCACGTAAGTTAGGAAAATCAGCTTACGAAGCAAGCCGGGGACTACGGGACGGCAAAATTGCGACCGAAGCGGTAAGCTGCAGGGCGTGATCCCAGCGCGAATGCGCTCGATTGGCTGACCGGCATGTAAGCACCAGCTGCTGATCCGCAGCCAGCGCGCCGGATTTCTTCGAGGTCCCAAGCAACACGCCCGCATTGGAGCGGTCGGCGTAAGATATTCGAGCGAAAACCGCTCGACATAAAAAAAACTTTTCGCGTGGTCTCTCCGCTTCGTATCCCGACGCTCCCTCGATGAACCGACTTGCGCGCCGTCTCCTTTGCTGCCGTTCCAAGCAAATTATTGGGAACCTCGGCGTCTGTTTGCTGTAGAACATACTGGGAGAACAAAGTGCGCCAGAATTTTCGCGGCCCAGTCTTTGGCATGCTCTTGTGCCTCATACTTGTCAGCATTGGCCGGACTCAAAATGGTTATACCTGGCAACTAGGCGCCCAAATGCCTGGCCCCCGACAGGAACTCGCCACCGGGGCGCTAAATGGAAATGTGTACGTCCTCGGTGGTTTCGATGCAGAAGGGCATTCCACGGACACGGTGCTAGTCTATCATCCAACTACAGACACATGGACCTTGGCGCATCCGCTTCCCTATGGAGTTAATCACAACAGCGCGGCTGTGGCGGGAGGAGACCTTTATAGTTTTGGTGCCGGAGGAGGCGAGCTGTTTGTTTACAATCAGAACACCAACTCCTGGGCTGCGAGAGCTTCCAGTCACTACGTCCACAGCCAGACTGCGGCAGTCGGGGTGATCGATAATAAGATTTATGTCGCCGGCGGCACGGGTACTCCGAGCCAGCGCGAACTGGAGGTGTACGATCCGGTCGCAAATACATGGACAGTCAAGGCTCCCATGAGCGTCCCGCGCAATCACACAGCTGGCGGTGTGATCGAAGGGAAATTTTATGTTGTAGGTGGACGGGCTAGCGATTTTTCAGGTTCAACAGACGCCCTTGAGGTTTATGATCCGCAGACTGATCTGTGGTCGACTCGTCCACCGATGCCAACTGCTCGTTCCGGGCTTGCCGCCGCGGTGGTGGATAATGAGCTTTGGGTTTTCGGCGGGGAGGACGTCCTGGATTTCGTTGTGCATGCAGAGGTGGAAGTCTATAATCCTGCTACTAATAGTTGGCGTCAGCTACCCAACATGCCTGCTGGTCGGCACGGGATCTGGGCATCGGCGATCGGCAACAAAATCTATATCCCAGGTGGCGGAGTCGGCCCCGGGGGCTCCGCTTCTAATACGAACCAAATCTATACGGTTGAAACTGCAGCTGCAAACCTGGGCAACATCTCAACACGCGCGTTTGTCCAGACGGGCGACAACGTGATGATTGGGGGGTTCATTGTCCAAGGCACCGGCACAAAGCGCGTGATCATTCGCGCCATTGGCCCTGAGCTCGGCCAGTATGGTGTTCCGAATCCGTTGGCTGATCCGACATTGGAACTGCACGACGGCACCGGAGCCTTGATTGGCTCCAATGATAACTGGCAGACTACGATCCTTGGCGGCATTATCACCCACGATCAAGTTCAGGAGATTCAGGACAGCGGCCACGCTCCCGGAGACGCAAGGGAATCTGCAATCATTGCAGACCTGCCACCCGGTAACTATACGGCGATCGTGCGTGGCGTAAATAATACCACTGGAGTTGCTTTAGTGGAGGTGTACGACATCGGCGCCGGTACCAGTTCAATTCTTGGCAACATCAGTACCCGCAGCTTTGTGCAGACCGGCGACAACGTGATGATTGGTGGTTTCATTGTCCAAGGCACAGAAACAAAGAGAGTGATCATACGCGCCATCGGTCCGGAGCTCAGTCAGTATGGCGTACCGAATCCCTTGGCTAATCCGACGCTGGAACTGCACGACGGCCCCGGAACTTTGATTGCCTCTAATGATAACTGGCAGACTACAATCATCGGCGGAATTATCACTCAGGACCAAGTTCAGGATATCATGAACAGCGGCCACGCTCCCGCTGACTCGAGCGAATCTGCGATCATTGCGGACTTGCCAGCGGGCAACTACACCGCGATCGTGCGTGGTGTAAACAGCACCACCGGAGTTGCTCTGGCGGAAGTGTACGATCTGCATCAATAACTACTCGCGCACATTTTATCGTCGCTCACTCTGACGACTTTTGGTTGATTCGACCACGGCGCTGTGTTGGAGCCGTGTCAAAACCGCTATTACAAGACTGGTAAAGCTTTCGCTATTCGCCTATCGAGAAGTCAGCGTGTTCGCGAGAAAGATTTGGGTTGTAGTACGGATCGTGTTTGAGCACCTCGGCCCAACGGTCGCGTTTCGTTAGGGCTTCGGAGGGTTCGACGTCTTCGCGGCGAACTCCAGCCCAGTGGTAAGACAACCTTGCGAGTATCGTTGCGGCTGAACGATTTCAATCGCCGGTCGAGAGTCGCGTGCGGCAGCCTGAGGGGTGGATACGCTCTCGGGGGTTTGTGTCATAAATCCAAAGGTTTTGCAAAGTCAGTAACGGAAGATTGTTCAAGACATCCAGCAGCGCGAGGCACCACGAAACATTTTACGTGAAGAAAAAATTTCCCTCCCAATCTGTACGCGCCCACCGCAGCATCCGTGAAGGCGGGTTTTTTAATCTCCGCGTGCTCGGCAGTGTTCTTGCTTGCACGGCTGCGGTAGGTTTGGCGCTCACTGCTCTCGCATATGAGCCTGCGGCCTCTGTGCCCGCCCGCCTTGCGACCAGCATCGTGGTCAACACGACCAGGCAAGACCTGGCGGCAACACCGGAAGCAGCGACACTCTCCAACCTCAGCGCTCGCAGTTTTGTTCAAACGGGCGATAACGTGATGATCGGCGGTTTCATTGTCCAAGGCCCAGGGACAAAACGAGTGATCATACGCGCCATTGGCCCTGAGCTCAGCCAATATGGCGTTCCGAATGCGATGGCTGATCCAACTTTAGAACTGCACGATGGCACAGGAGCTTTGATTGGTCGTAATGATAACTGGCAGACTACGATCATTGGCGGCATTATCACCCACGATCAGGTCCAGGATATTCAGAACAGCGGCCACGCTCCGGCGGATGCGAGGGAATCTGCCATCATTGGAGATCTTTCACCTGGTAACTACACCGCGATCGTACGCGGAGTAAATGAGACCACGGGCATTGCTCTGGTGGAAGTGTACGACATTGGCACCGACACCACTTCAATTCTTAGCAACATCAGTACGCGCAGCTTTGTGCAGAATGGTGACAACGTGATGATCGGCGGATTCATCGTCCAAGGCACAGGAACAAAGAGAGTCATTATACGGGCCATTGGTCCGGAACTCAGTCAATATGGGGTGCCGACGCCATTGGCTGATCCCACATTGGAACTGCACGATGGTACCGGAGCTTTGATTGGCTTTAACAACGACTGGCAGCACACAGTCATCGGTGGAATCATCACCCACGACCAAGTTCAGGATATCATCAATAGCGGTCACGCTCCGAGTGACGCACTGGAGTCTGCCATCATTGCAGATCTGCCAACGGGCAACTACACGGCGATTGTGCGTGCAGTAAACATCGAGGTCGGAGCTGCCTTGGTGGAAGTGTACGACCTGTCCGGCAGTCAGTGATCTTGTCGAAGCCTAAGCTAAGTTCGACGCCTGCGAACCGCGGCTACTTGCCTACAGAGAAATCGGCGCGCTCGCGGGAGAGATTTGGGTTGTAATAAGGATCGCGCTCTAGAACATCAGGCCAGCGTTGGCGCATGATCGCTTCACCACTGAGGTCGATCTTGTCGGGTACCGGTGCTTCCCAATAAAGTTTGGCAAGCGGCGTGTAAAGAATGAGGTAACCAGCCCGCCGTATCTTGAGACAGAAATCGATGTCCGCAAACGCTTCGGAGAGTGTCGAATCGAATCCGCCAACTTCTTGAAAAACCTCGCGGCGCACCAACAGGCATGCGCCAGAAACAGCGCTGTAGTTGCGAACCATTTGCAATTGACGGTTTACGCCGGGATCTTCCGCTGGAAAGCCGCCAAAAGCCGGCTGCGCAATTCCATTAACGCCAAGGACGATCCCGGCGTGCTCGATTGTGCCGTTGGAATTCACTAACCGCGCACCGACTGCGCCGACCTCTGGTCGCTGCACGTGCTCGGCCATAATTGTTAGCCAATCGTCTTGTATTGGTTCGATGCCAGCATCCAGGAACAAAAGCCATGAGTTATCGGTCTGTTGTACCGCGAGATTGTTTAGCGCAGCGACGTTGGATGCATCGGGTGCGTGCACCACGCGGCATGGTAACTGCGCGAAAGGTTCGTTTCCCTGTCGAACAATGATGATCTCGTAACTGGGATAGCTCGTTCTCGGAGTTAGACTTTCAATGCAACGTTTAAGTTGCTCCGCGTGGCGTGCGCTTTGGATGACAATCGAGATCTTCTTCGCCTCCAATAGTTCGCGTCGGACATGGAAAACGTGTGTCCGCCAATCTACCGTGACATGAGCGAGTTCACGGCGACGCTGCAGACGACCTTCGATTGCAAGTCGCGAGGCTTCGAGTTGCCCAGGTTTTTGGCGAACGCTGTCAGCGCTGGAGCTTGGGCTGCGCCGCCAATGATACAACACCCGCGGAATGTGCACGATGCGCTCGGTGCGCTCGGTAATACGCAGCAGAAGATCGTAATCCTGCGAGCCATCCAAATCGGAACGAAAACTCCCAACATCGCAGATAAGCTGTCGGCGCAAAAAAATCAGATGACATAAATAGTTGCAAGATAAAAAGAAATCGGGCGACCAGTCCGGTTTCAGCATTGGCGAGCCCAAGCCATCCTCAGTGAGTTTGTCTTCATCGGAGTAGATCATATCGACGCAGGAATCTTTCTGAAGCACACTTACATTTTGGAAAAGTGCATCAGGTTCGAGGAGATCATCATGATCAAGAAAAGCCACCCACTCTCCGCGGGCTAGCGCGAGTCCATGGTTTGACGCAGCAGAAATACCTCCGTGTTTTCCGAGACTAGCAATTACGATGCGCCGGTCGCGCGCGGCAAGGCGCGGCAGCAGATGGAGCAACTCGTTGTTTGTGGATCCGTCATCGATTAACACGAGCTCCCAGTTTTCATATACTTGCGAGAGCATCGATTGGACAGCTTCCTCAAGCCATTGCAAGGGCGTATTAAAAACTGGCGTGATCACGCTAATCAACGGTCGTGAGGCGAATAGGCGCGCCTCATCGCGCATGCGCTCCAAGTCCTGCACACTGGCACGATGTCGCTCAAACCACTTTTGATATTCGCTTGCTGTAGCAGACTTTGGCTTTCGCACCTTTTTCCACACTGTTTTGGCCAGCTTTTCCGGAATCCGATACGGCGCGAGTAGCACCTGACCCACCCGACGCTCGGCGGAGCTGCGCAGAAGTCGCCTCTCCTTTTTCAGCAACTTCAACTCGCGCCTGTATTCTTTGAGTTTTAAAAGTTTCTGTTCTAGTTCAGCGACGTGGCGATGCGCCTCTTTCAATTCCGCTTCACGGATCTGAAGCTTTCGCTGCAGAGCACTCAGCTGATTCGTGATTCCCGCGAGAGCCTTCTCGATCGCGAGCGCGTGCTCGCCAGCTGCTTCGCCCCGCTGACCCCTAAGACATATAGCTCCCGGATCCAGTTCGATCAGGCCACATTCATAATCGGGCGCAAACCGAAAGCGACCGAAGCACTGAATTAATTGCGGGCGCCGTCGTCCAGCATCAGCCCCCGGACCTGGCAGTAAGACCACGGCGTCTGCGCAGCTCGCGAGCGCCTCCGCAATGATGTCGTCCTGATTTTTTTCCGAAGAATAGAACCACAGCGCGGTTTCGAAGCGTCTTGTCCATTCACCACGACGTAACTTTGAAGCGACATCATCGTAAGACCATACCTCGGCTTCTCGTTTCGCCTCGGCAAATTGAGACTCCAGTTTCCCAGCGTCGCCTCCGACGATGAGAAAACGCCCATGCTCGAACTTCCGCGATATCACGCGCGCGAAATCGGAATCAAAGGAATTAGAATATCGTGGCGACACCGGACACATTATATTGGTTGAAGCAACCCGTAGGCAAATCTACCCTGCCCGCAGCAGCTTCGCGCAGCGACGCGGGCGCGGCCCTGCCGCGCCACACTGCGACACGGCCGCTTCCGCAATGCTCGACTCTGTCGTTTATCTTCTCTACCGCGCAGGCTTGGCCATCGCCGCCGCGCTGCCATTGCGGTTTCTGTTTGCTGTTGGCCAATTCCTCGGCTCGTGTGCTTGGCTGCTTTCCGGCAAATACCGGAGGTTAGCGGAATGCAATGTTGCGATTGCGTTCGCAAACGAAAAGTCGCCCCGTGAACTGCGTCGCCTTGTGCGCCGGCATTTTCGACGGCTCGGCGCCAATCTCCTTTGCAGCGCAAAACTTACAGCGATGCCGCCAGAGGAAATCCTGCAGCACGCCGAAGTCGAAAATATCGAGGCCATGGCCCGCGAATTTCGCGCAGGCGTTCCCGTGGTGCTCGTTCTAAGTCATCTCGGAACCTGGGAATTATTCGCGCAATTGATGCCCAAGTTTGTTGGGTTCGTACGAAACGCGAGCGTTTATCAAAAGCTCGGCAACCGTCTCATTGACGCGCACGTCCGCCGGACGCGCAGCCAAACGGGCTTGGAACTATTCGGTCGCCAGGATGGATTCGATCCGGTCATTGAGTTACTGCGCTCAGGCGGCGGCGTGGGTGTTTTGTCCGACCAACACGCTGGCGACCACGGGCTTTGGACGCCATTTTTTGGCAGGCTGGCTTCCACTTCGCCTCTGCCTGGATTGCTTGCGAAACGCACCCGAGCGGCGCTTATCGCCGCCGGGGTGTACACAACGGGCCCGGCGCGCTGGCGCATGGTGTTCACCGAGCGCTTTGATCAGCCTGGTGCTTCTGTTGCAGCTCTCACATCGAGAATAAATGAGATTATCGAGCAACAGATTCGCGTTGCGCCGGAAGATTGGTTTTGGGTTCACAATCGCTGGAAAACGCCGCAGCCCAATTTTCTTCTCGGCCGCTACAAACGCGGCGTGCACCTGCCGCCGGGGCTGTCACCTAGCGATCTAAAGCCATTTCGAATTCTCATTCGTTCAAGCAATTGGCTGGGCGACGCCGTGATGAGCGTTCCCGCAGTTCGCGCCATCAAGAATGGACGCCCCGACGCTCACGTTACAATCGCTGCGCCTATGAAAATCGCGCCGATGTGGAAGCTGATTCCTGAAGTGGATGCAATTCTTCCATTGCCAAACGGTTCGCTCATTCCGGCTGTCTCATTGCAGAGGCGACAACCCGCTTTCGATGTTGCAATCCTTTTCCCAAATTCGCTGCGGGTTGCTCTTGAATCATGGCTGAGCGGGATACCGCGCCGGGTTGGGTATCGCGGACACTGTCGGAAATGGCTATTGAACCAAATCGTGCCTGAACGGCGAAAAGCAGGCCCACTGGAACATCATTCGCTTCGATTTCTGCGAATCGCACGGGATTGCGGTGCAGAAACATCGAACGTTGAACATCGAATATCGAACGTTCAAGTTGCAGTTTCGCCGGAACGACTAAAAATCGGCCTTTGCCCAGGCGCAGAGTACGGCCCAGCCAAGCGATGGTTCCCGGAGCGATTTGCCGAGGTTGCGAAAGAGATTAATGCGCAGTCATCGGCGCAATGGATTTTATTTGGGACAGAGAAGGACGCGGCAATAGGCGATCAAATCGCGGCTGCGATCAGCGATCATTGTGTGAATCGGATTGGCCACACGACGCTAGATCAACTGATCAACGAATTACGAGAATGCCGCTTGCTGCTCACGAATGATACCGGGACGATGCATCTTGCAGCTTTGCTCGGCGTGCCAGTTGTCGCGATCTTCGGCTCGACTGAGCCGGCTCTGACGGGGCCGCTCGGGAATGCGCACATTATCCTGCGGCATCACGTCGAATGCAGCCCGTGTTTTCTCCGCGAATGCCCAATCGATTTTCGCTGCATGAAAGCGGTCACGACCGAGGAAGTTGTGGACGCCGTGCGGTCAATTCTGACCGATAAATTTCAGATTTGGAATTGGAGATTTCAAATCTGAGACTCGCAATTTGAGACCCAAATCTGCATGACTCCGCCGCGAATCCACACAGAGGTACAGGTGATGTTTTTCGACACCGACTGTGGAGGCGTCGTTTCGAATATCGCTTATCTGCGTTTCATTGAGATCGCGCGTACACGTCTGACTGAGGAACTCGGGCTTGGCCTTGCGGAAATGACTGAAAAGCAAAGATATCCCGTCGTGGTGCGTACGGAGATTGATTATCGCCGCGCAGCCAAGTTGGGAGATCGGTTGATGATTGAGGGTTGGCTAGATCACGTGGAGCGCGCGCGGTTCTGGTGTGGATTTCGAATTACCCGACCGAGGGACGACACGCTGATTGCGCAATGCCGCCAAATGCTTGCGCTGATCGAAATGCCATCAGGAAAACTGCTGCGTCTGCCCGAACATTGGCAAGAATATCGCAAGTCCGATCCAGTGGAGTATCCCAAAGGCGAATGCCAAATCGGGATGCACATTTCTAGCGAAGAAGACAATCAATGACCGCAGGGACCCAAAGCTTAACCGTCGAAGAAACTTTGCTCGAGCCGCCCGCGCTGCCCCCGCCGCCGACGCGGCACGCGCTTTTAGGGATTCTAATCGCGTTGGCGGCGCTGTTGCACGTAGCAACAATCGGAACAGGCGATCTCTACAGTCAAACCGAAGGTCAATATGCAGGAGCTGCTCGGGAGATGTTCCAGAACCATGAATGGCTTCTGCCGACGAACGACGGTATCCCGCGCCTGCAAAAACCGCCGTTGCTCTATTGGCTCATTATTGGCTCGTTCAAGCTCTTCGGCGTGAATGCGGCAGCTGCCCGGCTCCCGGTTGCCCTGGCGGTTGTCGCCGTGGTTGCCTTGATTTTTCTAATCAGCGAAAAGCTCACGGATTACTGGCGCGGCTTCATTGCCGGCGTGATTTATCTTAGCTTCTGCGGGACGTTTCTGCTGTCGCGGATCGTCATGCCCGAACCGCTCGTGAGCGCATTGATCGCGGGCGCGATTTTCTGCGCAGTGTGCGGATATCAGCACCGGCGCCATCGGTCGGCCTGGTTCGCTGGCTTTTGGATTTGCTCAGCCTTTGCTTGCTTAACAAAGGGTTTGCTCGGCGCCGTCTATCCGGTAGCGATTGTGGCAGTGCTGTCAATCTTTTATCGCGAAGCGCGGCTGCGATATCGCGCACTGTTGCGATGGGAATATCTGACGATTTTTGTTTTGGTTGCTGCTCCCTGGCACATTTGGGCAGAGCGGCATTTCCCGGGTTATTTTCGGTATCAGCTGGGTACCGAATGGCTGGGGCATCTGCGCGGGCTTACCGATGAAACGCATGATTACAAGGGGATGCCTGCATACCAATTTCTGGTCATGCATTTGGCGTGGTGGTTTCCGTGGTCCATCGCACTGATTCCCGGCGTAATTTTCGCCTGGCGCCGCGTAATACGGCCGCATGAGATCAATTTCGCCGATGCGTTGCCGCTGTGCTGGATGGCGGTTGTTTTTGTGCCACTGCTCTTTCTCGGGCAACGGCAGGATTACTATTCGATGACGATGTGGAGTGCGGTTGCGCTGTGCGCAGCGGTGGTATGGGACCGGACGCCGCAGAAGTTACGCGCCGCAGGAACAATCGCAGTGGGCCTCACAGGAATGGTGACTGCCATAGCGGCATTGCTACTTACGGGTGCCGCGCATCCTGCAAACGGAAATTGGGGCGTAATGGACGCGCGTTGGACAGCGTGGAAGGCATTGCACCAGATGCCGATGTCAGTTTGGTTCACACTTCGGCCGTTGGCCGTGACCGTGGGTGTTTCGGTCATGCTTCTTTCCCTGGTGGCGCTCTATTTCATTTTCAATCGGCGCGAGAAACTCGCTGCCATTGCCTTGGCTGCGGCGATGATCCCGGCCGGGCTCGCCATGATCGAAGCGGTGGCGCGAACCGCGCCTTATTTTTCACTCGCTGATTTAGCGCGATTTCTAAATCCGCGCCTCGACTCAGGCGGCGATGCGATTTTTGAGGGGCCGCTCGACGACAGCAGCAGTCTCATTTTTTATCTCAACCGGAAGTTCCTTTTCGTTAATCAAAACCGCCACAAAGAGGCGCCGATCGGCAAAACCTCGATCGATCTTTTCCTGAATGAAAAGGCGGTCTTGGACAAATGGGCTGGTCGGGATGCGGTTTATCTCATTGTGGAGCAAAGCCGGGCCGATTACTGGAAAGAGCTATTGAGCAACCGGTTCCACGTTTATCACCAGATCACCACATCGGGGACGTACGTGGTGCTTGGTAATCAGCTCTAAGAGGGGTTGATTGGTTTAAAAATCTAAAAAGATTAAACGGATGCGGTGCGTTGGTTGAAAAAGTCCCCTGCTGGCTTAATATGCGGGCTCATTTTCCATTTTAATCTTGTAACCGTTTAACTTTTCAACTTCTTGACCGATCCATGTCTCAACACCGCAGTTTAAAAGGTACAAGCACCATCGCCGCCAGGCGAAACGTGCTGAAACGCTTCGAGCGCGTCGAGCTTCTGAAGAAGCGCGGCCAATGGAAAAAAGATAGTAAAGTCATCGGCTTGCCAAAGACGAAGCCGGACGTCTGAGCCGAGGGAAGTCACCTTTGTAGCCCCCTTGCGCTTGAACCGTTTTCTCGCCGCTGCCGGCGTCGGTTCGCGACGACATTGTGATGGGTTGATTGCGGCAGGTCGCGTTACTGTCAACGGCAAGATCTGCACGAACTTCAGCGCACAGCCAGGCGCACAAGACCATGTCAAAGTGGATGGCAAACTTGTTCGCACCGCTCCGGCTCTTACCATCATGTTGCATAAACCTGCCGGATTTGTTTCCACGCGAAAAGATCCGCACGCGCGCGATACTGTGTTTGATCTAATTCCACAAAAATATCACCGCCTGTTCAACATCGGCCGTCTCGACGCGCAAACTGAAGGTCTGCTTCTTCTGACGAATGACGGCGAACTGGCGCAGCGGCTTACCCATCCACGCCACAAGATCGACAAAGAATATGCGGTGACACTTGATCACCCCTGGGACCCGGCACTTGCACCGAAATTAGTGCGCGGAATTTTTCTCGACGGCCAGCGCGCCAAAATTGAGAAAATTCACTCTGTCTCGCCCACGCATTTACGCGTTGTGTTGCGACAGGGAATAAACCGGCAGATTCACCGCATGTTCGAAGTGGTCGGCTATCGCTTGAAACATCTTCTGCGGCTCCGAATCGGAAATCTTCGGCTTGCCGATTTGCCACGCGGACATTGGCGGGTCCTGACCGCGCGCGATTTCTCTCGGCTCGGAGCAGCGCGATGAAGAAAGCTCAGGGATCGCTTGTCCTCATTATTCTCTTGATAATCGGTTTTGCGATTGAACTCGTCACCGGTAACGCCGGAAACGAGGCTGCATTGCTCAAACTTGGCGGCCTCCCGGATAACGGCGAGCTCCATGGTGAATACTGGCGTATTGCAACGTACTCGTTTCTGCACTTCAACTGGCTGCACCTCATTGTGAATGTTTCTCTGCTTCTGTGGATCGGAAGGATCGTTGAACGACAAGTGGGAACTACACAGGCGATGCTGATCTATTTTGCCAGCGTGCTTTGCTCGGCCGCACTCATTCTTGTCGTGCACGATTGGCATCCAAAAGCGGGAGCCACCGTCGGCGCGTCGGGCGGAATTTTTGGCTTGTTGGGCGCAGCGCTAATCATTTCGTGTCAGCAAAAAGGAAATGATCGATTGCGCAGACGGCTTTGGATCGCACTGTTAGTCGGGTTCACCATTTCCCTTTTTCCTGGGATTAGTATGGCCGGGCACGCCGGCGGAATCGTTGGTGGAGGTCTTATGGCATTGCTCGTGAAAATTCGAATGAATGAAAGTTGATGGCTGTCACGCTCTAATCACGGGAGCTTCGGCTGGTATTGGCCGCCAATTTGCGCGGCAACTCGCCGGACGTGCACGCTCGATGATTTTGGTGGCGCGACGCGAGGACAGCCTGGTTGAGCTAGCTGATGAACTGCAACGAGAGCATCCGAACCTCCGCATTCATATTCGAAAAGTTGATCTCGCTGATCTTGGGGAGTTGCAGGATTTGCTGCAGTGGCTCGATCGCGAAAAGGCCGACGTCGATCTCTTGATCAATAACGCCGGACTCGGCGACAGTGGCCCATTCGCGAACAGCGATCCCGTTCGCAACAGTGAAATGACGCTTGTAAACGTCACGGCGCTTACTTCGCTCACTCGTCATTTGGTTCCGCAGATGATCACAAAACAGCGCGGCGGTATTCTCAATGTCAGTTCGTCGGCTGGCTTTCTCCCGGTCCCCGGCTCCGCTGTCTACGCCGCGACCAAGGCGTATGTGACAAGTTTTTCCGAAGCGCTCCGTGCCGAGCTTCGTGAAACAGACGTGAGCGTATGCGCTGTCTGCCCCGGCCCTGTAGTCACCGAATTCCAGCAAGTGGCCAGGCGCGAGAATGCTCAGGCAGAGGTCGGTCCGAAGTTCCTCGTTGTGCCGGTCGAACAAGTTGTGCGTGATGCGCTGGCAGCACTCGAAGCAGACCGGCCGCTAGTGGTCCCCGGATTCGCCATGAAGATACTGATGCTGGTGGCTCGAGTAACGCCGATGCCCGTCATCCGCCTCGTAGCGCGCCTCTCACGAAGCAGACGCGGAGTCGCGTAGCGTCAGGTCGCGCTTCCGACTGCAGAAACCTCCTAAAGATGAAACCAATTGTGCTCGCTCGCGAACACGGCGCGATTAATGAAAATCTCCGACACAGTCGCAAATGCCATGATCCCCGCGACGACGATGATTGAAGCAACCGGGCCAACTCGCCGCAAGAGGTAGCCGATGCCATAGACATACAGCAACGCAAACGGAATCAACGCGCCGCTCATCAAGCGGCCCGACGTCAAATACGGGTGAGCGCGAGACGGATAAATGCATTCGCCAAAATCGAACCCGACGGAAAGCAGCGCAAGAAAGGCGAGCGCTGCGACGACTGTGAGAGCAGCGAGGAAGAGCGCCTGCCGCTGGAACGTTGATAGCATGTTGTGCTGTAGTATTCCGACCATCGCGGCACAAAGTAGCAGCAGAGATGAGATCGCATAAAATTCATCGGCGACCCGCCAACTCAATTCACGATTCTGCCACATAAGCTCGCCGCGCCAAAACCTAGCGATTACTTCCGACCAAAAAGTCCACAGCCCTTGTGGAGAGAAAATGGGATGGTGCCACCAATCGGCGAGAGGTTTCGGTGTCCAGGTAAGAAGTGCGATCGCAGTTGCCGACCCAGCGACATCGCCGAAATGAAACTTGCTCCAGAGCATCCATCCGCCGATTGGGATTCCAGCACATAAAATCGTCAGGATGGACGCAATAGTTGCGACGCCAGGTTGTTGCCGCAGCATCTGTAACCATTTCGCAACGATCGCGATGAGTGCGACTGTGAGCAAAGGCAGGGTACTTAACTTTGTAAGATAGCTTGCTGCGATCGCCAGACCGGTCATTGCGCCAAGTAACAAGCTCGGCGACTCCGCTCGCAACCATTGCAAAACGCAAAGGAACAACACACCAAAGCAGACAGGGGACAGCACGTCGTTGCTAAGGACGTACAACACATCTTGTGGCATGAATGCAAGCAGCAATGGTACGCCGATGCTTAAGCCGAGACGCTCAAGCCCGAGAGTTCGCGCAATCACATAACCAAGCCACACCAATATCGAGACAAGCAGGCAATTCAGGAAACGAATCCAGTACAACGATTCAATTTGTGTTAGTCCGATGTATTGCCCAACTCTCCACCAAAACCCAACCAACGCGTAATACAGCGGCGGTTGGGAAGATTCCCAATTGATCTCCTTTTGCCAGGCAGCCCTTGTCACCTCAATAACAGGTGCTGCCTCTTCGGCTGATTGTTTCCACAAAGGTGGTGGAAATTTGGCGTTCGGGAATTGATCGGGCGTTTGAAGGAACTCCGGCGAGGCGTAGGGAACGATAAAACTGAGGGATTCATTCGTTAGTACATTGAATGTACGCGGCAGCCGCCCGGCGGCGTACTGCGTAACAAGGTCGAAATGTAAGTCCTCATCGCCATTACTGAAAAACGGGAAGGCAGCGGCGAAAACAAAAACGCGAAGAGCCGCAATGAGACATAAGAGGAGGATCACCAACCGTTGGCCGTGAAACATCGCAAACATGCTGGTGAACTTTTTGTAAAGAGGCAGCGCGCCGTGATGATTCAATATTGCCGCTCGTTATAAGTTTGGATGCTACACCCACAGCGGCGAGCTTTGCTGCAAGCGGCTCTAAACATGTTCAATTAAGTAAACGAATCCGGGGCCACTTCCACAGACTCAGCAAAAGAACGCCGACAGACAGTAACGTTACGGCTGCTCCTGCATACAGTAGAGGAGGCTGGTAGCGCAGCTCGATCCGATGTTCGCCATCCTTTAGGGCGACACCTAGCAGCCCGCCATCCACCTTAAGCGTGGGTATCGCACGCCCGTCGCTGAAAGCATGCCAACCGGCATCGAACGGCATTTGAAACAGGACGATTCCATTCTGATTGAGTCGAATCGTCCCATCGATTCGTGTTTGTCTAAATGAGTGCATATTCATTGCCGTCGCTCGGCGCTCGGCAAGAGCGTCGGGAATCGAGCCTTGGCTCATTTGCTGCATTAATTCATCGAAGCTTAGCTGCGAGAGCTCCGATTGATGCGCGGCATCTTGCTCCGAAAGAACGACCCCGTGCAGCAGCGCCTCCGGCTTTGCCCGACTCGGCAGATGCAGGAAAAGATCCTCTGGAATGTAACGGTCGAATGCAAGTCCAAATGGCAGACCCATCTTATCACGGAACAGATAAATGTCGCCATAGCGCCGAATAAATTCGAACTGCTCAGCCGTCTCGAACGGCACGGGAGTTTTCGTCAGGACGTACTTCTCACAAGCGAAAGTCGCAAGCAAAGGCTGTCCTACCAGCCCCGGTGTCCATTGAGCTTCTGTCGCTATATCAACGCTAGACACGGCATCCACCGCCAGCAGGAACTTTATGTAGTTAAGACTGTTAAACGAGCTGTAGGACAGCGTGCCATAGTAGTTAAAGACCATTGCGTCGTTATAACTAGGACGCGTGGCAGGTCCCGAGCCCCAGGTCTTGGTGATTCGAAAGAAGGAGCTGTCGCTGGCTTTTATATCCCGGATGGCATCAACGGTCTCATCATTAAAACCGACGTGTTCATTCAATTCTTGCTTGGTAACGGTTGGACGATTCACAGTTATTCGATCGAAGTGGACAAGCTCGATCGCGGCCAGGAACAGAATGATCGAACCGGTGATGCTTTGTCGCTTTGCGATCTGACCGATGATCAGCAGAGCTGCGTATAGGATGAGGAAAATTGCGACAGTCTGTTTAAGCTGCTTGCTAATAAGCATCTGTATTTCATGGCTGGGCAAATACAGAACGCTCAGTAACAGAAGTAAACTCGCGCCCAGAATCCATAGATTAAGAGGCTTGCGCTGGGTATAGCGTGAGAAAGCGGTCATGCTTAGGGTGATGATTCCAAGAACAGCGAACAATGAAAACGCCCGAAAGTAGGCACCCTTAAAAATCCAAAACAGATATCGGAACCACGGAAAAATCACTGGAACAAATACAAAACCCAGGAACAGGCCGTAGAGAATTCGCTGCCGGCGACTGGCTCCGATAAACGCTTGCGGAACCATCAGCAGACAAAGCAAGCCGCAGTAGGTCATGGGCGCCTCGAAATAGTTGTTTAACCAGCCCCGAAATTCATCCCCAGTCCCAAGCATATCCGTTGAAAACGGTCGCAGCGCGGCTGTCACATAGTAGACGGGCGACTCCAATTGAAATAGCGCCGGTGTTGGTGCCCAAGTGAAGTTGCCAATAGTACCCGAGCCGCGCGGACTATTTAAAATAGATTGCGCGCTTCCAAAGCAGACGACAGCCGCCAACCCAACACCCAGCAAAGCAAAGAGGGCAAGACGAGTGCAAACACTGCCTAACTCCACCGGCCGCCATCCGTGTAATTCGAAGAGCCGGGTCGGAACATACAGGCAGAGCAATACCGCGCTCAGGTAGAAATGAAATACGGTAACCAGACCCATCAGAGCGACCGCGAACGGAATATAAATCCACCGGCCACGAGAGATGGCTCCTTCCATCGCGAACAACAGAAACGTAAATCCTACAGTCTCATCGGCGCTGACAATCCAACAGCTACCCGTGCACATGTAGGAAGAGAAAGCGAGCAGGAGCGAACCCAATAACGAAGCGCCCAAAGTAAGACCCCGCAGTTGAAGAAATCGGAAGAACAGCAACCCAGCTATCAGAGTTTTGAACAGATGTTGGAATACCAGTGCATGAGCAATCAGCTCTCTAGGTAGCCATATAACGGGCTCCCAGATCAGGCTACCCGTAAGATAAAAGAGACTTTGGCCCATGCCGACACAGAAAGACCATGAAGGAAGGCCCTCACGCCGAATGTAATCCGAGAGATGAACGAAATACGGATACGAATCGTTTACCGAGTCCGCTCCCACATCTTTATACAAGAGTACTTTATCAAGTAGTAGGAAGTTGCTGAAAATTAAAACTCCGACCAGTAAAAGAGATAATCCGACCAGTAAAACCGCCCAGCGAGGCCGAGCTAAGTAAGTATGGAACTGCGATGTCGGAGCGGCAACAAGCGTTGCCAGTTTTTCAGGGTTATGGCTGTTCATCCTTCAAACCGACAAAGGCCCATCTATCACGTTTTGGAATTCCAGTAGTGGGCGTGATGTTTTCTGTAATATTCCAGCGTCATTGCAAGGCCGTTTTCGAGTACGACCTCAGGAGACCAGCCAAGCGCGTTCTGGATCTTGCTGAAATCGCCATAATAGTCGCCAATGTCGATCGCTTTGTGATCGGCAGGGAACGGGATCAGCTCGTAACCTCCGCGCTTATTTAATCGCACAAGCAAAGCCGCCAACTCCTCAAGGCTGATGTGTTCCCAATGTCCTAGATTGAAGAGTTGACCTTCAGATGCCGGATCGCTGGCGGCCTGCAGCAGCGCTTTTACCACGTCGGTAACGAAATTAAAATCTCGCAGCTGTCTTCCGTCACCGTAAACATGAATTGGTTCTCCTTCGATAACGCGACGAAGCCAAACACCCAGAAACGTCTGGCGCGCGTCTTTAACGCGCATACCGGGACCATAAGTATTAGTTAAACGCAAAGCGCAGGCTCGGATTTTATAAATGTTGTTGTAAAGCAGATGATAAGATTCACCAGCCAGCTTGTTAATTCCGTTCACGTCAACTGGGTTAGTTGGATGCTTTTCGTTTACCGGCAGATACTCCGGGCGGCCGTAAATCTGTCGGGTGCTGGCAAAAACAATTTTTACATCCGGGTTGTGCAACCGACATGCCTCCAGAATATGGAGTTGCGCAACGGCGTTGATGTTTAAGTCGGTCAACGGATCGGTCATCGAATCCAAGTGGCTTGTCTGACCGGCAAGATTAAAAAGGAAGTCGCGCTTTTTGATCAGCGCGGCCATAGCCTTTGTATCGCGGACGTCAGCAAGCTCAATGCTCACCCTGTCGCGGAAATCATGGATGTTGAAAAGGTTGCCACCGTATTCCGGAATCAGACTATCAACCAACGTTACCTTTGCCCGGAAGGCGACAAGCTGCCGGGCCAGCGAAGAGCCAATGAACCCAAGACCGCCTGTTATTAGAACGTTGGCACCGGAAAAAAGTTCGTCGTCGAACGGCATCAGTGACATCGTACGTCGCGGCGATGCGTTTGCTATACTTTTTGCACTTTTTTGCGAAGCTCCCCGGCGTTATTTATAGCACCGCCCTTATGACCGAGGAACGAGAGACTATCGAGCTATCGCTAGTGATTCCCGTCTACAACGGTAGTCGCACAATCGGACCTCTGGTTGAGCACATCCAAACGATTTTCGCGACCACGCCTTTCGAAATCATTTTGGTCAATGACGGCTCCGACGACGAAAGCGAAATGGTCTGCTGTGAATTGGCCGAAAAATTCCCGCAAACCGTGGCATTCATGCACTTAAGTCGCAATTTCGGTGAGCACAGCGCCGTCCTGGCCGGTCTCAGCCACGCTCGGGGTCAGTATGTGGCGGTCCTGGACGATGACGGCCAGAATCCGCCGGAAGAAATCATGCGGATGTTGCAAGAACTAAAACGTAAGAATTTCGATGTCGTTTATGGTCACTACATCGAGAAGAAACATTCGAGGTTCAGAAATGCGGGCAGTTGGTTCAACGACAGGGTCGCCACATTCCTTCTTCAGAAACCGAAGGAGCTTTATTTTTCCAGCTTCAAAGTCATGAATCGATTTCTAGTCAACGAAATCATCAAATATCGGGGCCCGTACCCTTACACGGACGGTTTGATCTACCGAACCACGCGAAAGATAGGCCAGATACCGGTCGAGCACCGCGCTAGTGCCAGCGGACCTTCACGGTATACGTTTCGAAAACTTGTGAGGCTTTGGCTGAACATGTTTTTGAATTTTTCAATCAAACCGCTGCGATTTTCAGTTTACGTTGGACTACTCGTCTCCGCTTTTAGCGTACTGGCGCTAATTGCAATTGTGATCGACAAACTTTGGATCACTCGAAATATGACCTTTGGGATTCCGACGGTGCTCGCGAGTATTGTCTTTTTCGCTGGCCTCGAGCTAATGATTCTCGGGCTTGTTGGCGAATATCTCGGACGACTTTATCTGGATCAAACAGGAACACCGCAATATGTCGTTCGCTACACGGTGCAGGCTGGTCTCAAAAACGAATCGTCTGCCGTGGCAATCAATGGTGAAGATCGCTCAGAGCGCAACGCGACAGCCTTGTAGAAGCGGAACTGCTTTCCCGCGACCGAGGGTGACCGCACGCGCGGGATCGTAACTGAGTCAATGCAGCCGGAAGAATATGGCGTCATGTTTCGCGTCGAAGAGACGCACTGGTGGTACCAGGCACTGCATCGGCTGATCTTTCAAACACTGCAAAGCGAGCAGCCTGATTGGCGCGAAAAGGAAATTTTGGACGCGGGCTGCGGTACCGGTTCGATTTTGAAGCAATTGGGCAACCCCGCGAAGAACGTCGGTGTCGACTTAGCGCCGGAGGCAGTTTCCTTCTGCCGGCAACGCGGTCTGAACAACGTACAGCAGGCCGACATTTGTGCGTTGCCGTTTGCTGACGCCTCGTTCGATGTAGTGATTTGCTCCAGCGTCGTTTATCACCAATGGGTCAAGGATCCCGCTGTGGCAGTACGAGAATTGCACCGCGTCTTGAGACCCGGAGGATTGCTGCTACTGAATGTCCCGGCTCTCCGATTTCTCCACAGCGCCCATGATGAAGCAGTTATGACTGCGCACCGATTCAGTAAGAGCGAGATTCGGCAATTGCTGCGCTACAACGGATTTGCTATTCGCCGATTGACCTACTGGACGACCTTACTGTTCCCGCTGGCGGTGATCGCCCGGACGCTCGGAGGGTCTTCAACCGGCCGCGATTTTCATTCGGTCGCAGATTCGCTTCCGCATCGTCTTTTTAAGCACATGATGGCACTGGAACTCCGGCTTTTAAAAAGAACTTCACTGCCAATTGGCGTGGCCCTATTGGCGGCGGCCAGGAAACAAGAGGCCGGTTAGCCGCAAAGGAACTTAGAAGCGAGCCGGAAGCTTTTACAGCGTTAGGACGATTTGTATTTGACCGAGCAACCGTACGGCTTCGTCTGTGGCGTCGTAATCGGTTTGCCTGCCAAAGATTGATCCAGCGCTGCCTTCACATAGTTTGTCGAGCTGGGAATATCCGCCGGATTCGGACTCGCTTTGCTGTCGATTGCCCCTTCGTAGGCTATTTTTCCATCCGGATCAATGATCACCATATTCGGCGTGTTCTTCGCGCCATATGCGCGTCCCGCTTTGCCTTCGGGGTCGAGAAGCAACGCCGTCTGATGCGTTTTCCAGGAGGCGGTGATCTTCTGCGCCTGCTCCGGAGTTATGCTGCCCTCGGTACCGGGCGCATTCGAATCGATAGTTAACCACACGACACCTTTGCTCGTGTATTGCTCCTGCAACTTTTGCATGTTGTCACTGCCGTAATGCTTCTTCACGAACGGGCATTCCGGGTTGAACCATTCGAGAACGACGTACTTACCCTTGTATTGGGAGAGTGAGTGGCTGTTGCCCTTCGCGTCCGGCAGCGAAAAATCGGGAGCAGCGCTTCCGACAGACGGCACGTCCGAGGCAAAAACTGCGGTTGCGATCAATGATGCGAAAAGAGTCAAGGTTGTTTTCATATTCATAAGTTGATTAGAAAGCGAAGTGCTCGGGATAGTTCAATTTTGGCAATAGGATATTGGCCAATAGACTGGGTAGACTTCAGGGACATGCAGCGTCTGCGCCAAATTTCCCGTCCAGATTGCGAAGCCCGGCGAGAAAATTTCGGTTCATCAAATCCACTAGTTGCGCTTCATGTTCCGGATCGATTTCGAATCTCGATGACCACTCGACATAAGAGCGGTTACCGTCAGTGATCGGCAACACTCTCAGCGTGGTCCGATGATTACGAACGGCAACCGGCGAGCTGACGAACGTGTACGAATAGAAACGCTCAGCATCCGAGAGCGCAACGAGCACCTCGCGAAATACTTCTCCATCCGTTTGAGTCAAGACGCGGACGCATCCGACGCGCGTTGGATCGCCGCCGTCTTCGATCGGGCTCGACTTCACAAACGGTAGCCAGTCGGCGACCGCGTCGAACCGCCGGATCATCGCCCAGACTTTCTCCGCCGGCGCGTCCACAACGCTGCTTACAAAAACCCGGGCCATTCCTTACCGCTATTGTGACGCGACTGTGTGCATGACGCTTTCGAGTTTGTCCAGAACCATGCTTTTCGTGAGCAGTTCCGGAAAGACGATTGGCTCTTGGTTTTTCCCGGGATACAGCACGTAGAGCGGCACGCCGGGGCGGCCAAATTGCTGCAATAGCTTCGTGATCACTGGGTCGCCATTGGTCCAATCAGCTTTCATTTTTACGATGCTATGACGCTGGAACGCTTCTCGCACATCCTGACTTTCGAGAACACTGCTTTCATTGAATTTGCAGGTGAGACACCACGCGGCAGTGAAATCGACAAAGACCGTGCGGCCTTGCTCCAGCTCGGTCTGCAATCGCTCGGGCGTGAAGGCCTGCCAACCACCTCGGAGCTGTGAATCGGCGGAAGCAATTTTCGCCGACTGAAATTTGTCGCCGATGAAATAAACGCCACTACCGATCACGAGCAGGAGCATGAGCACGAGTACGAGGCCCCGCTTGGCAGCCGATGCCGTTGGGACCGCGAACGCGCCTTTCATCCAGCACGCGACACTGATCACCAGCAGAAAACAGCTCACCCAGATTGCGCCTTCCAAGCCGCGCTGGGCGCCGAGCACGTAAAGCAGAAACAGCAACGTCGCCAGCAGCAGAAAGCCCATGAACTGTTTCAGATGCAGCATCCACGGGCCGGGCTTCGGCAAAAATCGCAACCAGCCGGGTTGCGCGCTCAAAAGCAGATAAGGCGCGCTCATCCCGGCGGCGATGGCGATGAACATCGCCAGGATGATCGGAGGCGATTGCGTAAAGGCGAAGCCCAGCGCCGTGCCCAGAAATGGCGCGGTGCACGGCGTGGCCAGCACAGTTGCGAATACGCCCTGGGAGAATGAGCCGAGAAAATCTTTGCGCTCACTCGTTGAAAGCAAACTGCGCGTGAGGGATTGCGGCAGTGAAATTTCAAACACGCCAAAGAGATTCAGCGCGAACACCAGCACGATCACGCTCAACGCGAGAACGAAATATGCGTTGGTAAACTGAAATCCGCCCCAAGTGACGTCGCGGCCGGTGCCTTTCAGCGTGATCAGGAGCACCGCTAGCGCGATGAACCACCCGAAAATTCCGATTGTGAACGCAATGCCGCTCCGAAAAATTTTCTGACGACTCTGTCCAGCTTGTTGAATAAAGCCGAAGATTTTCAGCGAGATCACCGGCAACACGCACGGCATCAAATTCAAAATGATCCCGCCGATGAAACCGAACAGTAGGAACGTGAATACTCCATGCGCGGCCGCCTGACGAGCGGTCGAAACAACCGGCGCAGTCGTAATCTGCCGCGCCGCGCGATCATTGCCGTTCGGCTGCTGCGAAAAAACGACGAGGCCCGCCATCGACGGCAAATTCTTCGGCGCGGACTCAATCGGAATGCGAAATACAATTTCGTTTTCCTTCCGTGATTCGATTGCTGGATGACCAACCACGGTGCCTTCATCCGGCAACGGGAAAAAGTCGACGACGGGATACTTTGCCAGGGTTGCGCTTGTGACTTTCAGGCGGAGATCGGAACCGACCCGCTCCCAATTCGTACTCGCTAGATTTGCCCCCGGCCAGTTTTGCGGCAACAAACGCCGGTAACGCGCGAAAAGTTCTGTGTTCGCCGATTGGCTGGTCGCGGACACCGGCAATTCCAACTGCAATGTCGCGCTTCCAGGGATACAGATTTTCTCGCAGACCAACCAATTCGCATCCGCGGAAAGTTTCGCCGATGAACTATCCAGCTTTGGTGGCGGAGTGATTTCCTGCATGAGCAGGACCTCATCAACGTAGCCGTAGGTTTGAATGTCGCCCGGGTCGATTGTCTTTAGCGGAATCGGCCATTGGATCTCGCTAATTTTCCAGCCAGGCGGCAGCTTCCATTTCAATTCTGTAGGAAGACCAGCGTCACCAGAAAATTTCCAATACGTGTGCCAGCCCGGAGCCATTCGCAGCAGCAAACCGACAGTGAACGGCTTTCCGGGAACAATCGCGCTTGTGTCGGCAAGCAGCTCTGGCTTTACCAGTTGTTTTCCTTGGTATGTTTGGCCCAAGCAATGCGGCTCGATGGCAAAAATCAACCAACAAGCCATCAAGCACGTCGCAAGTCTCGGCGACACTCTCATGTGATCAGGTAACATTGGCCGGACTGTCCGGCAATCAGCGCCTGTAGCCGCTTCGCTGTGCGAAGCGTGATGTTGATATCATTCAAACCTTGGCCACGTCGCCCACAGGGCGACGGCGACAGAAAGCGTTCAATCTACGGAACAATAAAAATCTTGTCGGTCCACGGATCCTTCACCTTGGTGCCGGGTGCATAACCGCTCACATCGACGTACCTTCCACTCGAATCAAACGGGCTGAACACATAGCCAGGCTTATCTGGCACTGCTTTCGCAGTTGGAAATTCCGCCTGCGCAGAGGCACCTCGCGCTGACGATGACGATTTCGGACTTGCGTGAGTTGTTTCGCTGCGACTCACCCGTGGAGTTGTTCTGGACGAACTTTGATTGGTTTCCGTCTGAAGGTTCTGCCGGCTCTGTCGCGTTGAAACAGGCTGGCCGGGCTGAGTAACATCCGACGGGATTGCATCTGTCGTTCCGACCATTACCGGTTCGTTACGATGACTTCCCGTGGCGTAGCGCACCGGCGCGCTGGCCACGCGATATGAACCAACGGCGACAGCTCGAGCCACCTTATAAGAGCCCACCGCGCCGGCGCGCGTCACATGATAAGAAGTTTGCGCGACGTTGCGGGTAGTTCCGCATGCGGCAAGCAACAACGCTGCAAACAGCAAAGGTCGTTCTAATATATTCATGTCGTCTCTAACAGATGTGCCCTGATCGCGATCCGTTCAAATCATTTTGTCGCGAGGACATCGGCAACGAAACTTGAGATTTCCTCCTCAGTGGTGGCCCAGGAACACATCAACCGGTAAATGTCGGGCTCAATGAATTTATAAAAACGCCACCCAAGCGCTTCGAGACCGCGCACGAGTTCATCGTCCATCCGGACAAAAACCGCGTTCGATTCAACCGGGAACAGGGGTTCGATTCCTACTTCGCCTCGAAGACGCTGCGCAAGCTGGCGCGCTGCCTGGTTCGCGTGCCACGCATTTCTCAACCAGACAGCTCCATTCAACAGGCCCAGCCACGGTGCAGCGAGGAAACGCATTTTCGAGCCGAGGTGCCCAGTTTGTTTCACTCGATATTGAAAATCACGTGAGGATCGCTTGTCGAAGAAGATAACCAGCTCCCCGGCCGCCACGCCATTTTTCGTGCCGCCAAAGCTGAGGATATCGACGCCTGCCTTCCAAGTAATCGTTTTCGGCGCGCAGCCAAGCGAAGCGACTGCATTGGCGAAACGCGCGCCGTCCATATGAAGCAACATTTGATGCGCACGCACAAAGCCGCCAATCTCTGCAACTTCATCCGGCGTGTAAACCGTTCCGAGCTCCGTCGCTTGCGCGATACTGATGGCACGCATCATGTGCCCGTGCAGTTCGACCTGCTGCGCGATGAGTTTTTCTGCCTGGCCGAGGTCGATCTTTCCGTCGGTGGTGTTTGTCAAAAACAGTCTGGCTCCCCGCGTGTAAAATTCCGCTGCGCCGCCTTCGTCCGTCTGGATGTGGGCCCGTTCGTGGCAGATCACTCCGTGAAAAGGTTGGCAAAGCTGGGCCAAACCTAAGGCGTTTGCCGCCGTACCGGTAAACACAAAATAAACATCGCAATCGACCTCGAAAATTTTCCGGATGCGCCAGCACACCTCCGCCGTCCATTCGTCCTCGCCGTAAGCGGGCGCATACTTTGTGTTGGCTTCCTCCAATGCTGCCCACGCCTCCGGACAAATCGCCGCCGTGTTATCGCTGGCGAAATGGTACCGAATGCTGTCGGCGCGCATCCCGGGTCTTATTACGCGAGTTTTTCCTCCTGACAATCAGGGCAAGGAGAATGCCTGACAGCTCTGAGCCCTGGGCCTCGGAAATCTGCCAGGCAAATCCCGTTGCATTTACTCCTCGAAATTGTGTGCAGCAGTTTACATCTTTAGTTTCGGAGACGGCCAGCCAGATGAGTGTGTGTTGCCGCCAAATTTTTCCGCCTGAAGGCAGCACCGGCTGGCCTCTGGCTTTTCAGATTTTGATCATATATGCGATCCGAAAACTGATACCATTGAGCGCGGTCGCAGCCGGCGAGCGCGGAAATTTTGCCTAACGCGCACGCGCGGACTAACCTTCGCCGATGGCACCCCTCCAGCGGGAGATCGAGCAGCGCGGCAGGCGCATCTTTGAACTGGTCGATAAGTATCCGGAATCGCTTTTTAGCAAGGCGGGGTTCTATCAGCGCCTGATGACGCTCTCGATGCGCGACGAGCGGTTCAAAACGCAACTTTTTCGCTTTGTCGCCGTCCTGCCCTCCTTGCGCCGTTCAAGTGAGATTATCCAACACCTCGAACAGTATTTCAGCAATACGAATGATGGTTTCCATCCGCTCGTCGGCGCCGGCGTTCGTCTGGCGCGCTTCTTTCCTTGGATAAGTGCTCCGGTCCTGCGCTGGAACGTCTCCGAAACGGCTCGTCAGTTTATTGCGGGACGAAATCCCGATGACGTGATTGCGACTTTGCGCAAGCGGCGCGCGCAAAAAATTGGCTTTACCGTCGATGTTCTGGGCGAAGCCGTTGTCAGCGAAGCCGAGGCGAATGAATATGCTGCGCGTTACGCAGATTTATTGGAGAAGCTGGCGCGCGAAACGAACAACTGGGCGGACCCACTGGGCATAAACGCGGAGCTTTTCCCGGTCGTAAATCTATCGGTCAAAATCTCCGCGCTTTATTCGCAAATCAATCCGGCCGATCCAGCCGATGCTATTGCCCATCTCAGGACCAAGCTGCGTCCGCTTCTTCGACGCGCACGCGAGCTCGGCGCGTTTATCAATGTCGACATGGAAAGTTACGCGCTCAAAAATACGACTCTCGAACTTTTCAAAATCATTTTCAGCGAAGAAGAGTTCAAAGACTGGCCCCATGCCGGGATTGTCATTCAAGCATATTTGCGAGATTCAGATCGCGACTTGCGTGATCTGATTGACTGGGGTCGCGCGCGCGGCACGCGTTTCGCGGTCCGGCTGGTGAAAGGCGCATACTGGGATTATGAGACAACAAAATCGCGCCAGAACGAATCGAATTCCCCGGTGTTTCTTCAGAAGCCTGAGAGCGACGCCAATTTCGAGGCGCTCACGCGCGTACTTTTCGAAAATGAATCTATCGTTACGGCTGCATTTGGGTCGCACAATGTCCGCAGCATCGCGCATGCGCAGGCGGTCGCAGACGAACTGGAGATCGATCCCAGCCGCTTCGAGTTTCAACTGCTTTACGGCATGGCCGGCCCGATCAAACGGGCGCTGGTCGAAATGGGCTATCGCGTTCGCGAATACTGTCCGATTGGCGAACTCCTGCCCGGTATGGCTTATCTCGTGCGCCGCCTGCTTGAGAACACGTCGAACGAAGGATTTTTGCGGGCAAAATTTGCCGAAAATGTGCCAGCGAAAGATTTGCTGCGCGATCCCAGAGAGCTCATCAAACCGAATGGAGCCAATCGACCAGGTTCATCGATCCTGGCTAAAGCGGAAAATCGTCACAGCAAAAATGGCGCTTCACTTCAAGCGCCACGCGGCGATATTTTCAAAAACGCACCACTTGTGAGCTTCATTTACAAAGACAACCAGGACAAAATGCAGAGCGCGTTACGCGAAGTGCGCAAACGCTTCGGCGAAAAACATCCGCTCTATATCGGAGGCGAAAAGGTTTGGACCGATAATTTGACGCCTTCAGTTAGTCCAGCCGAGCCGAGCGAGATTGTCGGTTACGGAACCGAGGCAGGAATTCCCGAAGCTGAGCGCGCTGTTAAAGCTGCGCGCGCGGCATTCGAGACGTGGAGATGGACGCCTGTTGAAGAGCGGGCGCGTTTGCTCGATCGGGCGGCCGACATTTTGGAGCGTCGCCGCTACGAGCTTTCGGCGGTCGAAGTTTTCGAAGTCGCCAAAGCGTGGTCCGAAGCCGACGCCGATATCCGTGAGGCGATCGATTTTTGCAGATTCTACGCCCAGCAAATGCGGCGACTCGGACGACCTAAACTTACCCAACAGGTTCCCGGCGAAGAAAATTATCACCATTACTGGCCGCGCGGCGTAGCATTCGTCATCGCTCCATGGAATTTCCCAATTGCGATTCTATGTGGCATGGCATCGGCCGGAGTTGTCACGGGAAACACCGTCATCATGAAGCCGTCCGAGCAATCGATCATCTGCGGCGCGATGCTCATGCAGGTCTTTGAGGAGGCAGGCGTTCCGCCAGGCGTATTGAATTTTCTATCCGGCCACGGCTCTGTGATCGGAGCGCACCTGGTTGATCACAAGGATGTCGATTTGATCGCGTTTACCGGTTCGCGCGAAGTCGGACTGAAGATTTGGGAATCTGCCGGCATCACCCGGCCCGGTCAACGCGAGCTAAAGCGAGTGATTTGCGAGATGGGCGGCAAAAACGCGATGATCGTCGATGCGGACGCTGATCTTGATGAAACGATCATGTACTCCATCTACTCCGCGTTCGGTTTTCAGGGACAAAAGTGCTCTGCGCTGTCGCGTCTGATTCTACTCGAGGAAAATTACGATCGCGTGATGGAACGCTTGATTCCCGCCGCAGCCAGTCTGCGCATCGGGAATCCAGAGCAACCGGGTATTATGGTCGGCCCGGTCATCGATGAACCTGCGTACCGGCGGATTCTGGAATACATAGAGATCGGTAAAAAGGAGGCCACGCTCGCCTATCAGGCAAAGGAAGTACCGCCGCACGGTTACTTCATTCCGCCGACAATTTTCAGTGATGTGAGACCAGACATGCGCATCGCGCGCGAAGAAATTTTCGGCCCGGTGCTGAGCGTCTTAAAAGTGCGCGATCTCGACGAAGCGCTGGAGGTCGCAAACGGAACCGACTACGCGTTGACCGGCGGCTTTTTCTCCCGCAGCCCCGACAACATCGAGCGCGTGAAAGCACGATTAGAGGCCGGCAACGTTTACATTAATCGCTCGTGCACAGGCGCGATCGTCGGGCGGCATCCTTTTGGCGGGTTCAAAATGAGCGGCAGCGGCACCAAGGCCGGGGGCGAAGATTATCTTCTGCACTTTCTCGTGCCGCGGGTTGTGACCGAAAACACCACTCGCCACGGCTTCGCTCCTGAACAGACGCCCGAGTATCGCGACGAATTTCTCTGGCCCAAACCGGAACCGTAACGGCCGGAAATTCGCTGCGGGATCAATTCAGCGGCCGGCCTTTGCTCAGCAATTTCACAACCGTAACGACCATGTAGAGCACCGGCCACGCCGACGTCAGAACGATCAACGCGAACACCGCCATTTCCTTTGCGCGTTCCCGGGCAGCTTCAATACGGTATTCGCGTCCCAAATTGTAAAAATTCCTGAATCTGTATCTCTCCTCTCCGTCATAAGGCGAGAAGTGTCCGCCACGCCAGTGGCCGAAACCCGAATGGAAAAAGTAGTCCGTATGGGGGAATTGTCCCTTGCCGCCCGCGGAAGGATTCCTCGGTTTCATAATCTGTCACCCACAGCTAAGATCGAAACTGCGACTATGATACCATGTTCGAAAAAGGATTCAGCCTGAAAAATAGCTTCAGATCGCGAACGATTTGATGAACTCTTCGTGTGGCATGGGTTCAGAATACGCGACATGAACACAAGCAGTGACGAATGCCGTATGTCTAATGACGACGGAATGACGAAATCCGAATCGCGAAACGCCTCTGCTGGTCTTCGTCATCTGAACATTCGGATTTCATTCGTCATTCGTCATTCGTGCGTCGTCATTGCCTCAGCATTTCATTCTTGCGCCTATCACGTGGGATGGTTGTGGACGAGGCTGCTGTTCGGCTGCATCGCACGGATTCACGTGCTCGGACGCGAAAATGCAAATTGCTCCGGAGGCTTTCTACTCGCAGCAAATCACATCAGCCATTTCGATCCATTTCTCATATCGGTAGTCGTCCGACGAAAGATCGATTGGATGACGATGGCGGAGTTTTTCCGGCCGCGCGCGCTAGGGTTCTTATTGCGGGCGATCGACGCCTTCCCGGCAGAGCGCGATCGCGCCGACCGCAAGACAATTCGCACCGCAATCGACCGACTGAAAAATGGGCGCGTGGTCGGTCTCTTTCCGGAGGGCGGGATTCGCGATGGCGTGCGTTCAGTGCTGGAAGGGGCACCGCTTCGACCGGGCGCGGCGACTCTCGCGCACATCGCTGGCGTTCCGATACAGCCATGCGTCATCCTTGGCAGCGATCGGCTCTATTCCGCAAAGCAGTGGCTTCCGCTGAGACGCACGCCGATCTGGATCGCGTTTGGCACTCCCATCTCACACTTCCCAGAGTTGCAAAGATCAGAGGCACGCGAGCGAATTGGATCCCAATTGGCGGCCGCGTTTAACAATCTTTACGCTGAACTACGTAGAGAGCTTCAGCTCACTCCTGATGATCTGCCCCATTCACCGCGAGAAAGGATGAAGCATTGTAGGGCAAGCAGTCGCCGCGGCGACCTTGCCGTGACTGGGATCAGCAACCGCAGCGGTTGGCATGCAAATTCGGAAAATGCGCTGCGGCGTTTTGCTTCGGGAACGGTTGATTCGCTTCTATGCGCATCCATTAATTTCCTGCACAGGCGCCACCGCTTGAACGGGAGTAGTCGCGAGCAGATGGAGCGCTACGTGGTGATGTGCGAGGCGCTTTCGCCGCACCAGTATTACTCCGCCCCGAACGTGATTGCTCGCAACGGTGAATCAGATTCAGAGCCAACGGTCGATGGCATACGTGATTCACGTATGGCAACGCTGTCATGGCGTAGCCCCATCCAAACTGCATTTGCGGCAAACAATGTCGCGTGCGTGGAGCTTTTCCGAACCGATGCACGGAAGTGGGAGCGAATGCCAACGGTGTTTCTGCTGCATGCACTCATGTCCACGAGTTCCACCGGCTATCACCGTTGGGCAGAATCGTTCAACGAACTTGGCTGGAATGCTTGTTTCGTTCATCTGCCCTACCACTTTTCGCGTGTCCCGGCTGGATACTGGAACGGGGAACTGGCGATCACACCGAATCTGATTCGCAACGCCGAAGCATTGCGTCAGGGTGTGGTCGAGCTGCGTCAGTTAATGAACGCGCTGCGCGAACACGGCTGCCGCGAGTTCGGTGTGCTTGCCACCAGTTACGGCGGATGGATCGGCGCGCTGCTCGCCACCGTGGAACCTGATCTTCGTTTCGTTGCTTTAATGGCGCCGATCGTGAACGTCGACCACGCCATTTGGCAAAGCCCCGCTGCGCGTCGCATTCGGCACGAACTGATCCGCGCAAACATCGAGCCCTCTCTCGTTGCCCGGCATTTTCCCTTGAGCTCACCGTTGCACTGTGTGCCACGATGCGATCCCGCTCGCGTTCTTTTCGTGACCGGCGAATTCGATTCGATCGCGCCTGCTGAGCAAATCGCGGCAATCCAGCGAAAATGGCATGGCTCGGAACTGTTGCGCGTTCGCCAGGGCCATTTCGGCCATCGCATGATGCGCGAAACGATCACTCGGCTGAAAGCGCGCGGCGATTTGTGAATCGCAATTTCCCGGGCGACTTCCGATTTACGTGTTCTTATTGACACCGCGCTTCAGCGCGGTGCACCGACGAGTCCAAAGATCAAGCCGTTTAAACGGCTTATCGGCGCGGTGTGCGGAAAACCCCTGGCTAAAGCCAGGTGTTAATTAGATGGCGGGTTGATCCCAACAAATTCCAGGCTCGGTCCGAGGTCGCTGAATGCTGCCTCGGCGAGAACTTTGTGCCCTTCCGCCGACGCATGCCAACCGTCGATCGGGTGAAGTAGTTCTGCGCGGCTGAGGTCTGCTGTCGCCAGTGTGTGGGAATATCGCAATTGAATATTTCCCGCGTCCTCAATCTCGGAATTCAGCGCTTCCACCGTTGCCCGCAGATCTTCGTTCACCATTGAAGCCAGACGAATCAAGTCGCGCCGGTAATCTGGATGAAAAGAGATGAAATATTCGTAAGTCGTTTCCAAGTGTGGATACAAACGTCTGTCCGACTGCCGAAGCCGCTCGGCGCTCTCGCGCCCTTTGAAATACGATTCGAAATTGATCAATCCGAAAACCACGACGGACACCCGATGCTTTTGATTTCGCGCGCTTCGAAGCAAGCGGCCCAGCTCACGCGCGTAATTTTGTCGGAAATACTGGCTTTGGTTTTTCAAGCGCTGTTCCGGCGCATTCAATTCATCAGGCGGACATCGCCACGCCCAATCGATGTTGTTGTGGCCGATTGAGATCAAAATCAGATCGGGAAATCGCCGCCGTCGCAGCACCTGACTAATTTGACCGGAAAAATTGCGCGTCCCGAGGAGGCGGCGGAAAAAACTTAGCCCGCTCTCGTCATGATCGACCAGAGCGCCGATGCCGGTATACTCGAAGGCAACGAAAGGCGTGATTTCTTCCAGCCTTTTGGAAACACTGCGAATGTCCGCCACAGGACGGATTCGCCGTGGCGAACCCGGACGTGGCGATCCAGCGTCAAGAAACCAGTTTCGTCGGCGGCGAGTGTGCGCGCGCCAGAACGTGCTCCATGCCGAGGAGATGTAGATGCCCATACAGACGCTGTCGCCAAGCAGGGCGACATGCGGGAGGCGCGCGATCAGCTCCGCGCGCGTAATCTCACCCTTTCGGTAGGCGAGATAATCCGAATTATACCGCGATGTTGGATCAGCGATTTGCTCAAAAAGCTTCGCACTGAGGAACCGAGCAGATCTCATTTAGAACGATGAATGTAACTCAGGTATTTTGGCTGACTGCGTCAAACAGGCTTCTGGCCTGCAAGATTCGGTGCGGGCTGAGCAGCCGCACAACGAGACAGCCAAAATGGCTGTGTTACTCAGTCCAGCCAATCCATCGCGTCCAGCAAACGCCGAAACTGAGGGTCGTTTACGTCCAACGCCGGCAACCATTCGCCGATTCGTTCGCGTTTCCACCACGCTTTGTCGCCAATTGGCACAAACTGATAGCGATACAACCGTGCTCGAATGTAATGCGGCGGCGCGTCGGGAAAGGGATTGTTCGCCAGGAGCGACAGCGTGCCGCGATCGTTATGCAAGAGTTTCCATACAAAATGCAGTGTCCACGGATAGTCGGCGGGTGAGGCCATTGCAGCGAACCAGATTTGCCAGTCAATCCGCGGTTGGTACGGCGCCACGAATGGCGGCCAGCGGTTCAGATCACCTGGTTTGGCTTTGAACTCGTATTCCTTCCATTTCGTGTCGTCGGTAATCAGCACGTCGTCGGTTCCCTCAAAAATGATTTCGTCGCGTTCCCGGCCCACTGTACCGAATGCGCCGTAAGTGTTCACAAGATCAAGAGGATCGAACGAGTAGTTCATCAGCTGGCGCCCGGATACGAGATTGAGCACGGTGGGTATGCTCAGGCAGATAACCATTATCGAGAGTACGACCGCGATAGCGTTGTTGATGCGCGACGGCTGCGATTGCTGCGCCGCGTGTTCGGCGCGCCTAACGATGGCTCGCGGTAACAAGTGGCGAAGGAAACTATCATCAAAGCACGCCAGAAACGGAATGATGGTGAGGTAATTCAGGAACGAAAGATTGCCGCTGATAATGAGAAAAATCTGAAACGTCACCAGCAACACACCCGCGACGTGGCGCGCCAGTCGGGGCCCAAACGAGAACCACGGCACGACGAGTTCAACGAAATGGTTCCACGCCGTTTCAAATTTGAGTAACCAATGCGGCGAAAAATGCAGATAACGGCTGATCGGGCCCGGAATCGGCTGCGTCTCGTAGTGATAATAGAGGCACGTAAGATCACGCCAGCATGGGTCGCCGCGCAGTTTGATCAGGCCGGCGCCAACCATGATGCGAAACCCGAGCCAGCGAAAAAGCCAGAAGACCAGGATGGGCGGTCTGCACTTTGGAAAGGGCCGTCCATCGAGCAGTGGACAAAGAAAGATCGAGAGAAAGCCAGTCTCGAGCAGTTGAATCTCCCACCCGTAACCGTACCAGATCTGCCCGATGTGAACGATCGACATGTACATCGCCCAAAGAATTCCGAGGATGATCGCATTTGCGTACCCGGCGAAAACAACAAGCGAAAGCGCGAACCCTGTCCAGGCGAAGACCACCATACCGTGATCGGAAATGCCGAACCAAAAGAGACTGGGCACTCGCAGCACGCCGGCAGTGCGTGAACCAAGTTGCGTTTGTACGCTCGCAAGAAAATGATTCGCCGGAGTTAGTCCGTGCTCTCCAATTAATGGCAGGAGTTGCTGTGCGGCTACCAAAAACGCAACCGCATAAACAAAACCCAGCAGCCGCAGAATCACGAAACGCGTGAGCCAATAAGAGTTTCCGAGCGCGAAAAACTTTTCGAAGACGTTTTCCTGATTCATTGGCGAAGAAAACGTCCAACGCTGAACGTCCAACGTCCAACGCTCAATACTGAATCACTTGGTAATTGGAAATCCAACGTCCTGCCAGGGGGAGATTCGGACTCCCGACCAACCCCGAATGCTTTCGGGCTTGCTCTGCTGTTACAAGTAATGGATCGCGAGCTTCGGATTTTTCTTTGCTTTCAATATGCGTTCAATCCTCCGCGCCTCAGTCAGCGTTGCGACCTCTTTGCTTGCGATGACTTCAATGTTTTTACCAAGCCGCTTAGTTGTATGCGTATGACCGCGGAGATGTTGCGCAAAGCGGGCGTCAAGATCAACAGCCGAGCCAATGTAATGCCGGCTGTTAGATCCGCGAAGGATATAAACCAAGCCATATCAATGCGTGCCAGGGGGGAGATTCGAACTCCCGACCAAGGGCTTATGAGTCCCCTGCTCTACCACTGAGCTACCCTGGCGAAATTGGCGGCGACAAAGGTCAATCGCGAGATACGAAGTGTCAACGCGCCGGCACACAGCCGAAGCTTCCTTTTCCTCTGCCTCTTACGCTCACTCTCGACTTGCGGAGAATGGGTCAGGTTTAGAAGAAGATTAAGAGGAAGCGGAAGAAAAGAGTCGGCTACTCTTTCGTTTTCGCAATGTACGGCTCCAAGTCCTTCTGGCCGCCCCGTAGCGCGGCCATGAAGCACACGCCGCTTTGCTCTTTCACGGCACCCACCCAGCCTTCCTGAGAAACGTAGCGCCATCCGGGAAACCGCAGCACCGCGCCGGTTTTTGTATTCCGATCCGCCGGAAAAAGAAACAGCTGCATCCGTTTTTCGGCGAGCCAGATTTGGGCAATCCGAAGCGACTCCTCATCCTCGAAAACGCGACAACCGATGGTGCGAAAATCGGCGAACTCCTCCGGGACATCGTAATGTTCCAGGCCGTGCTTCATAAAAAACAAATCGCTCAACGTGCCCGCTTCAGTGCTGACGGGATCGAGCATGACCGGTCGTGTGGAGGCAGCTACAGTCAATAATTTCCGAGCGGTTGCTGATCCCGGAAAATCATTCAGACGACTGAGCACTTGAAACACGGATACTCCAGCGATAACCACGACTGCGATACTGATCGCCAGGACGGCGGGATTGCGCACTATTTTTTTCCACGTCCACTTCGACCCAACAACCAGATCTTTTTCGGCAAACCATTCCGCCGTCTCTGGCGGAACCGGAATGAGGGTTACCAGCGCGGCGACCGCACGATCAAAGTTCTGTTGATTGGCAAATTCAGGCGAGTCTGCTGCACGAGATACAGCCGAGCGCATCAAGCGATCAGTCAGCTTGCCTTGATTGACTGGCGCGCAATTCAAAAGTGCGCGTTGCCCGCGCGATAACCGTGGCGTTCTCATACGTTGGTGGCTTCAGGAAAGTTTCCGTCGAGCCATGCCTGCAACTGTCGGCGCCCCTGCACCAAAAATCGAGAAAGCTCAGTGAGCTTGAGATCTGCGATATCCAGAATTTCGTCGTAATCGAATTCATCCAGATAAAAAAGTGCAAGGGCAGTCCTCTGAGGATCGGGTGCGGCGGAGATCCAGACTGCGAGCTGGGTGGGCTCCATCTGTTCAATTTGTGATGCAGCATGTGGAGCGAGGTCGTGTTCATCGAGCTTGAGCGACTCCGGTTGCAAGTCCGCTTCGGTTGCTTCCAAGCAACGCCAACGCGCATCACGGAACAGCCAAAAACGTTCCTTCGGCAATTCCCCATGTGCGGCGCGCAGGGCTGCTTCGCGCAACGTGGTGTGAAAAACTTCCTGAGCTTTGGGCGAGTCGCCCAGCATCAGGAAACAAAAACGATAAAGTTGCGGCAGATTTTGCTTTCGGTCTGGCACGCCTGATATACGAAAACTCTGCGGACTCTACGCTGCTCTACGGCATCGACAAGGATTTGTAGCCGGTTGCTAAATGGCTGGCTCGCACCTGTAGAGTCCGCTGTCCCACGGAATCACATATTGTCGCGCTGAGAGTTACATGCGCTGAGATAGCGCACACTACAGCATCCGTCATCAGTGCAGTCCTCTTAAACGGCGCGCGACTTCCTCGGCGTTCTCGCGGCTGTTAAAAGCCGAAATGCGGAAGTGGCCTTCCCCTTGCGCGCCAAACCCGGCACCCGGCGTGATAACCACATTTAGCTCGCGCAGCATTCGATCGAACATTTCCCAGCTCGTGAGGTCATCTGGTGTTTTCACCCAGATGTACGGCGCATTTACTCCGCCGAAAGGCTTTAGACCAGCATCGACAACGGCGTCCCGGAGGAGTTTTGCGTTGCCCATGTAATGATCGATAAGCACCCGCACTTGCTTGCGACCTTCTTGTGAATACAACGCCTCTGCACCGCGTTGCACCGGGTAAGCCACGCTGTTGGATTTGGTGCTCCAGCGCCGCTGCCAAAGCGGATGCAGCGGTAATCGCCGACCGTTCTCGGTCTGGGCGAGCACCGATTTCGATAGGACTGTAAGCCCGCAGCGCACGCCGGTGAATCCGCCGTTCTTGGAAAAGCTGCGTAACTCAATCGCGCACTCTCGCGCCCCGGGCACTTCGAAAATTGAATGCGGAATTTCCGGGTCAGAAATGTACGCCTCGTAAGCGGCATCGAACAACAGAAGCGCGTCATGTTCGCGCGCGTAGGCGACCCAATGCGAGAGCTGCGCGCGCGATGCCACAGCCCCGGTCGGATTGTTAGGAAAACAAAGATAGACCAGATCGACATGTTCCTTTGGCGGCTCGGGAACAAAATTATTTTCCGCCGTGCATGGCAAATACATGAGGCCTTCATAGCTGCCGTCCTTCCCACCGGGCCCCGTGTGCCCAGCCATCACATTTGTGTCGACATAGACCGGATAAACCGGATCGGGGACGGCGACCTTGTTTTGGTCGCCGAGAATGTCGAGGATGTAGCCGCAATCGCATTTCGAACCGTCCGAGATAAAAATTTCGTCGTCGGCGATCTCAATGTTGTGTTCGCGATAATCGTGCTGTGCAATTTTGGATCTAAGAAATTCGTAACCCTGTTCCGGGCCATAGCCGCGAAATGTCTCGCGATGACCCAGCTCCTCGACTGCGCGCTTCATTGCTTCAATTGCCGCGCGCGGGAGCGGCTCCGTGACGTCACCAATCCCGCACCGAATTAACCGCTTCGCTGCTTCGGGATTTTTCTCGCAGAACTCGCGCACACGCCGCGCCACCTCTGGGAAAAGGTAGCCGGCCTGAAGCTTGAGATAATGCTCGTTGAGATAGGCCATCGTTGCAGCGGCGTTTGTGTCAAACGCCGAACCTAAGAAGATAGGCGCTTGGCACAAGCGCCTCTACAACGTTTGGGGCGCTGCTCAGTAATTTTTCGCCACCGCGTCCCAATTCACCACGTTCCACCAAGCCTTGAGGTAATCGGCACGACGGTTTTGGTACTTGAGATAGTAGGCATGCTCCCACACGTCGACGCCGAGGATCGGCGTGTTGCCATCCATCAGAGGACTATCCTGGTTTGGCGTCGAAATAATTTCGAGCTTTCCGTTCTTATTCTTGATGAGCCACGCCCAGCCGCTGCCGAACCGGCCCACTCCGGCGGCGGCTAATTTTTCCTTGAAATCATCAAAGCTGCCGAAGGTTGATTTGATATCATCGGCGAGTTTGCCTTTCGGTTCACCGCCCGCATTTGGCCCCATGATTTTCCAAAAGAAGGAATGGTTGGCGTGGCCGCCGCCGTTGTTGCGCACGACTGTGCGAATGTTTTCGGGGACCACATTGAGATCGCTGATCAAATCTTCCACCGATTTCTTTTCCAGATCAGTGCCTTTGATCGCCTTGTTAACGTTGTCGACGTAAGCCTGGTGATGTTTCGTGTAATGGATTTCCATGGTGCGCGCATCAATATGCGGCTCCAAAGCATCGTACGGGTAAGCTAATTTAGGTAGTTCGTAAGCCATAATACTTACAGTTAGATCGAATTACGCATCACGACAGGTTTTATTTTTCAGTCGACAGATTTCCGTATTCGACCGAGGCGAATCTCATTAACACCTCGCTTCAGCGAGGTGTCAGGCGAAACTGGCATGTTCGCAACCGCTTTAGCGGTTTTCTTCTGCCGGCCGGAAACCGCTAAAGCCGTTGGGGATACTCTCTTCGGTTCTCCACCCCGCTGAAGCAGGGTGTTAATAAGCATTAATCCTCGCAGCGATAAAACCCGGGGCGCGTACCCAGGCCGCTGCGGTAGTTCACATAAGTGGAGAGCGCCAGCAGCGGGAAATTCTGGCGATACATGTCGTACTTCAAATAGAACGTGCGCGGGAAACCGGTGCCGGTGATTTGCTCTTCATCCCACGAACCATCGGGTTTTTGCGAGCGCAGCAGGTAACCCAAGCCGCGTTGAATACTTGATCGATCGAGATCGCCACATGCACAGATGCCCATGACTGCCCATGCTGTTTGTGACGCAGTGCTCGCTCCTATGCCTTTGGTCGATGGATCTTCGTAAGTGCCGCAGGTCTCACCCCAGCCGCCGTCATTATTTTGACAGCTCTCAAGCCAGTCGCGGCCGCGCAATATCCAGTCCTGGGTCATGTCTTCGCCGATTGCCCGCAAGCCACGTAGCACCTGCCATGTCCCATAAATATAATTCACCCCCCAGCGGCCATACCACGAGCCGTCGTTATCTTGAGTGTCGATCAGATATTTCAAGCCGTCCCGAACGCACTTCGCGTTTCGATCGAATCCGATGTAACCAAGCAGTTCCAGTGTGCGCGCAGTGAGATCGCTGCAGGTTGGATCGAGAATTGCGTTGTGATCCGCAAACGGCATGTCCTCCAGCCATTCGGTCGTTACGTTTTTATCAAACGCTCCCCAGCCGCCATCATCACATTGGAAACTGAGCTGCCACCCAAGCGCTCGACGAAAGAGTTCATTGAGCGACTGCCGGTGTCGCGGTTGAACTAGTCGCAATGCCATCAACACCATCGCGGTGTCGTCCGTGTCCGGGTAATAAACGTTATTGTACTCGAACGCCCAGCCGCTCGCTTCCGGATACGGATTGTTGACAGCCCAATCACCGCGGATGCGCACTTCCTTGCCGATCAACCAATCCGCGGCCTTCTGCAGCGCGGGATGCTCGGGCGCCACGCCAGATTCCGCCAGTGAGATTATCGTAATGGCAGTGTCCCAAACCGGGGAAAGACAAGGTTGAATTCGAAAATCCTCCGGGTCATCAAGAAAGAGGCCAGCAAAATCTTTTTCCGCCTTGGCGTAGGTCGGATTCTTTTTGGTATAGCCGAGCACGCGCAAAGCAATCATGCAATTCAGCATTGCTGGATAAACGGTGGCCAGCCCATCGCTGCCTTCGCCAATCCGTTCAACCATCCAGCGCTCCGCTGCTTCAAGCGCGCGCCGGCGCAGATGACCAATACGAAGTGGCTGGAGAAATTTCAGGGTGTCATCGAGGCGAAGAAAGAAATTGCGCCATGTCCAAAACTTCTCACTTCGGGGTAGCCGCAAATCGGCTTGCTCAGTCCCGAGGGGATACAGCTCGTGCAATTGCTTGTCACCGGGCAGAACGCGCGTCGGTTTGAAATGATTAATGATGCCGAGAGGCAAAAGCATGGCCCGGCTCCACGATGACATTTTGTAAATATGAAACGGCGCCCACTTCGGCAGGAGCACCATTTCGATCGGAATCGCAGGCAAATATTTCCAAGGGAACTGGCCCAGGAGCGCGAGATAAAGCTTGCTAAAGGTATTCATCTGAGGAATTCCGCCGAGGCGCAGGATCGTCGCACGCGCCTCGCGCATAAACGGCGCGTCCACCGAAGAACCGGCGAGTTTCAGCGCAAAGTACGCTTTCACCGATGCGTTGATCTCGCTCGGACCGCCGTGATAAATGTTCCAACCGCCATCGGGTAGTTGGCGTTTGAGAATGTGACGAACGCAACTCCTCTGCAATGGCGCGTCCACTTCACCGCACCAATGCATGAAGAGGATGTAATCGGAGCAGAGCGTGCTATCGACGATGAGTTCGCCGCACCAATGGCCGTCGGGCTTCTGCTGGCGCAAAAGGTTTTCCTGGGCGCGGGCGATCGCGCGCGCGATCTCCTGATCTGTCGCAGAATATGATTCCGACACGTCCGGCCGCGCGCTGGGCAAGGCGATCAGGTTCTCCGACGAATTCAACATGTCGATCTTACGAGGCGCGCGCTGCGGTGCCGTTCGCTTGAGCGGATTTCCCCGTGATATGTCCGTTGCCGCTGCTTATACCGTTAAACACAATCGTTTCGCTGCCCCGGCCGGTCGGCTTCGGTTTCGGCCCGAAATTGAACTTAATCGTCTTCCAAGTATCGCCGTGCTGCGCCTGAAGGCCGAGGCTGGCTGTTGGCTCGTAACCGCAATGCACCATGCAATTCTCGCAACGGCCATCGCGCGCGACGCCGTTTACCACGCCGTACCTGTCCCACTCCGTTTTCTCGAGCAATTCCGCGTAGCTCGAGTAATGCCCGTCAGTCATGAGATAGCAGGGCCCTTTCCATCCACGAATGTTTCGGGTCGGAATCGCCCAGGCTGAACAGGTCAAATCCCGTTTGCCGGCGAGAAATTCAAAATAGACCGGCGTGCCGAAAAACGTGTATCGATTCATCCATTCCTCCACTTTTCGGAATTTCCGAATCGTCATGGACCGCGTGAGGAAAAAATCTTCAGGGCGCAGATTGAGCCGTTTGATCATGTCTTTCTTTGCGGCATCGTACTCATAGCCGGGGGAAATTGTGTGGCCGTCCACGCCGAGATCGGAGAGATAATCGAACATCTGCTCGACCTCTTGCATATCGGTTTCCTTGTAAATGGTCGTGTTGGTAGCCACCTGATAACCGAGAATCTTCGCCATCTTGATCGCGAGAATGCACTCCTTGAAAACGCCTTCGCGCTCGACGATGAGATCGTGAATGCGCTCCACGCCGTCGAGGTGGACGTTCCAGTACATCCATTTACTCGGCGCGATCGCAGGCTTGCTCGCGTCTTTCGGACCTTTGCGGATTTCAGCCGCATCTTTCTCACTAAGTAAACCGGCTTTCATTAACTCGTCGATTTTCTGATCGACGAACTCGGAACGCCCGGCGATCTGCGAAGCCAACCACTCGCGCATTTTCTTGCGCATGAACATGGCATTGGTGCAGATGTAAACGATCCGCTTCTGCGCCAGGAGTCCCTCAACAAGCGATTCGATATACGGATAGATAAGCGGCTCGCCGCCGCAGATTGATACCATCGGCGCGTTGCACTCATTTCCCGCGCCCAAACAGTCTTCCAAGCTCATCATGTCCTTGAGCGACGTCGAGTATTCTCGAATTCGCCCGCAGCCGGTGCACGTGAGGTTGCATGTGTGCAACGGCTCAAGCTGAAGAACCGTGGCGAATTTCTTCGTACCCCGAAGCTTATGCCCGATCACGTAGGCCGCGATTTTTGCAGTGAGCGGTAGAGGAAATCTCATGGGAGCGACGATAGTAACAAGTAGGCCCAGTATGTCAACGGACCCGAGCTGGTGTTCAGTTTTTTAATTTGAATCGACCCAGACTCCTTGTTTGGACTTCGATCGCGCGCACAATACTCGGCCACCATTCCAAAAGCAAAATAAAGATGCGACTATGGGCAATTTATATGGTTTAATAAGATGCAAGTCTGTCTCTGGAAAGGAACTACAAAATCACAGGATTATGAAACGACTATTGTTAGCAGCATTTGCCGCCACTCTCATTGGGTGC
>Ga0209377_1000090_pt1 | contig 50051 bp, 47 predicted proteins | sample GraSoiAngelo_141_FD_185898 | JGI IMG/M metagenome (GOLD analysis project Ga0209377, IMG submission 185898) | Grasslands soil microbial communities from the Angelo Coastal Reserve, California, USA - 14_0929_12_40cm (SPAdes) (version 2) | ecosystem: Environmental > Terrestrial > Soil > Grasslands ...
TCCGTGACATACGAGATCATCGAGCGCGACGAGGCGGCCCTGAAGGCCTTCGCAAGGGTGACGTGCACCACGCAGCGCGGCGACATGGTGGCAGCCGCGACCCACATCCTCAAAGTCGTGGAGTGACGGCGCCGCCGACGTCGCGCCATGACGCGACCGCGGCGCCGTCTCGTTTTCGGACTAGTCGGGCACGAGGGCGAAGGACCGCAGCGCCGAGCCGGTGCTGCCGCGGACCTTGAGGGGCGGAACCACGATGAGGAATTCGTGGGCATGCGCCGCCGCCAGCTCTTCCAGCAAGAAGTTCTCGATGATGTGGATCCCGTGGTCGGCAATGACCAGCATGTGAACGGGGAAGACCTCGAAGTCCGTCGGGGTGACCCTGATCGGCGGCCGCTTCTCGAAGGTCAGCGTGTCGTTGCCGACGACGCGCGCGCCGTGATCGATCAGGAACTGCGCGCCATCCACGCCCGGGCCCGGCGAGCTCGCGCCGGCGTACTGGGCCGGGTCCGAGGTGAAGAACGGCCCTCAGCCCGTCCTGATCAACACGGTGTCGCCCCGATGCAGCTCCGTGCCCTGGGCATGCGCCGTGTCGGCGAGGTGCCGGGCGGTGATCTCGAAACCGGCCGCCAGCGGCTTGGAGGTCTTGCCGGTGAGAAACGTGGCGACGTCGAGAAGCACGCCCCGGTTGACGAGGAGATCCGTCGCGTAGTGGTCCATGGCCAGGTGGGCACCGACACCGCTGCGCCCGAGCCCGCGCGGATCGCTGGTGGCGTCGACGGCATTGACGCCGCCGAAGAGCCTGCCGTCCCGGCCGATGTGGCCAAGGGCGTCGATACTCGGCGCCCCGTGCTGGCCGCTCCACTGCATGATCTCGGACGTGAACGAGAGGTGCTGGTCGAACTGGCCGTTCCTGAAGGTGTTGGCGTGCGTGGCGTCCAGCTTCATCGAAAACTTCGGATTCACGGAGGCAATCGGAGAGTTCTCGTCCCAGGTCGGGCACAGGTCGAACAGCCGCGCGCCTTTGACCTCCCTGATGAAGTCCTGCACCCGTCCGGCGTCGTCGCGGCGATCGTTCGAGCGCCGGCCGTCGGATCGTCCGTCGTCGGCACTCGCGGTCTCTTTGAATCCCTCCAGGGTCAGCGCCGCGGCCAGCGCACCGGCCGCGCGGACGAAGTCTCGACGGTTCACTGCCGTCTGCTGGTTCGTCGCCCCCGAATCACGCATGAGGATCCTCCGCGGAGCTAAATGGTTGCGGCGGCGGAGTCTAGCACGACCGGACTATAATCGGCGTTCGTCGCGCGGCCCACGGATGCCACTCGCCCGTGCGCCAGCAAGGAGCCGATCATGCTCGATCTCGTGATCCGTGGTGGCCGCGTCGTCACGCCCTCCGGTGTCGGCAACTGGGACCTCGGTGTCCAGGGCGAGCGCATCGCCGCGCTCGGGGCTCCGGGCACGCTGGAGGCCGGGCGCGTCATCGACGCGACCGGGAAGGTCGTGGTGCCCGGCGGCATCGACCCGCACACGCACCTCGCCCACCCGATCATGAGCCACCCGGACGAGCCGGGGATGACGCTGGGCCCCGAAGAGGACACGCGTGGCATGCTCTTCGGCGGGACGACCACGCACATCGACTTCGCCTTCGTTCGTCCGGGCGGTGACATCCGGAGCGCCATCGAGCAGCGGAGCGCCCGCTGGAAGGGCAGCGCGTACACCGACTACTCGTTCCACGTCGTCCTGGCCGGCGCCCTCGAGCTGAAGGTCTTCGAAGCGATCCCCGAGGCCATCCAGGCCGGCTTCACGTCGTTCAAGGTGTTCACGACGAACATCCTGCCGCCCCATCCCAAGCGCTCCGGCAACCGGATCGACTTCGGCCGCATCCAGCACGCCATGGAGCGCATCGCACCGGCCGGCGGGATCATGACCGTGCACGGCGAGGACGAGGACATCGTCCAGTTCAACTACGAGAAGCACCGAGCCGAGGGCCGGATGGACGGCGCGAACCTCCACCTGGTCCACAACAAGCTCTCCGAGCAGCTGGCCTTCCGACGCACGACCGCGCTGGCCCGCCACACCGGCTGTGCGATCTACTTCGTGCACACCTCCGCGCGCGAGGGCGTGGAGGCGATCCGGGAGGCCCGCGCGGCCGGCGCGCCCGTCTACGGCGAGACGCTCCACCAGTACGCGTGCTTCAACGCCGAGTACTACAAGACGCCGCGCGGCTTCTGCTCGCACACCTATCCGTCGCTGAAGTTCCCGGAGGACCAGCAGGCGCTGTGGAGCGGGCTCCTCGGCGACGGCCTTTCCACGCTCGCCACCGACGAGTACCCGACGTCACTGGCCCTCAAGCTCAAGGGCAAGACGATCGAGGACGTGACCGGCGGCAACCTCGGCGCCGAGGCGCGGATGGGCATCGCGTGGACGGAGGGCGTGGTCAAGCGGGGCATGTCGCTGGCGCGCTTCGTCGACATCACGTCGGCGAACGCCGCCCGGATCTTCGGGCTCTATCCAGCCAAGGGCGCGCTCGCGGTCGGCAGTGACGCCGACATCGTGCTGATCGATCCGTCGGTGAAGAAGGCGCTGGCCAAGGATGACTTCCACGTGAGCGACTACAGCCCGTGGGAGGGCTGGGGCATCGAGGGCTGGCCCGTGACGACGCTGCTGCGCGGCCGCGTGATGGTCGAGAATCGTCGGCTCGTCACCGACGAGCGCGCCGGCCGTCTCGTGTCGCGGAAGATCGAATCGGCCGTCCTGGCGCGTCCGGTCTGCTGAGCGTCAGCGTCCCGGATCGGGCAGGCCGCGCGCGTCGTCCTCGGCCGCCGGCGGCACCGGCTCGTCACCGACGAATCGCGCCGGGCGCAGCCGCGTCCGGTTGACGGTGAGGCCGAAGACGTCGAAGCGGTTGTAATAGCCGACGACGTCGTGGAACTGCTTCGGCTCGACGGCGGCCGAGGTGTCGATGTCGACGTAGAGCACTCCCTCGTCGTCGCGCTTCATGCCACCCACCGGCTCGCCGGTCGGCCCGATGACCATCGACACACCTCGCGGCGTGTCGGCCAGGATGCGCGCGGCGTCGGGGCCGATGGCGCCGAGCTCGTCACGCATCGCCGCATCCATGAAGCCGGACACGACGATCGTGAAGACCTTGGCCTCGAACGAATGCGCCCCGGCCCGGATCCGGATGGCCGCCGCCAGATCGTAGTTCCCGCCGTCCCGCGGATCGCGCGTCGGCCACACCGGTGGATACGTCGCGACGTGAACCTGCTCGCCCTCGGCCATCAGGGCGAAGCGGGCGAGCGGGTTGGTGTTCTCGCCGCAGATCAGGACGCCGATGCGGCCCAGCCGCGTCTCGCTCACACGCAGACCGGCGCCGTCGCCATTGGCCCACGTGAGCTTCTCCCAGAACGTCGGCACGAGCTTGCGGTGGTGATTGAGCACGCTGCCGTCGTCGCCGATGAGCACGTTGGTGTTCCAGAGGCACCCGACGCTCTGCTCCGTCCCCTCGTTGAATCCGAGGGAGACGAAGACGCCGGCCCGGCGCGCCGTCGCGGCGATGCGCTCGAGCTCCGGCCCCGGGCAGCGCACGGCGTTGGCGGCGAGTCGCCGGAACCAGCCGTGGTTGTGGATGGGCGCGGCCAGCGCCGACCAGACCGGAAACGCGGGAATATACGCCTCCGGGAAGGCGACGAGCTGGGCGCCGTGACGGGCGGCCTCGTCGATGAGGCTCTGCGTCTTGGCCACGGTCTTCTCGAGATCGAGGAAGACCGGCGCGACGTGTGCCGCCGCCACGCGACACGCGGGATACGCCGTGGGCATCACGCACCGGCCTTCGGCCACGTGGTCTTGATCCAGTTCACGGTGGCCGAGGGATCGTTGTGGCCCTTGCCCGGCCGCGGCCAGCTCGGCGGCGCGGTCATCGACGCCACGGGGATCGTGATGATGCGCTCGGGATCCCACACGGGGAACGGATAGTCGGGCAGGTTCTTGCTGAAGCCGACCTTCACGTCCTTGAACGCGCGATGGTCCTCACGACGGATCGTCACCGTTCCCGCCGGCGCGGCGATGCTCAGGCCCTCCAGCTCCTTGATGATGGCCTCGTCGTCCGGCCAGCCGCCGGTGGCCGCGCTCGCCTTCTCGACGGCGGTCTTGAACAGGTAGAGGCCCGTGTAGGCCGCCTCGGCCGTGTAGCTGGGATATTCCTTCCAGCGTTGATGATAGCGGTCCACGAACTGCTTGTTGCGCGGTGACTGGCTCGCCGACGGATACGTGAAGTGATAGTTCGAATGCACGCCGGCCAGCGCGCCCTCGGGATGGTCCTTGCCGATCGCGTGCGGCACCACGCCGAAGTTGATGTTGCCGGCGATCTTCGTCTTGGGGAGCAGCCCGTGCTGGAGGGCCTGCTTGTAGAAGGCGATGTACGTGCCGCCCCACATCGCGGTGACGACGAGATCGGGCCGCGCCGCCTGGGTCTTGGCGATGTGGGCGCTGAACTCGGTGCTGCCGAGCGGCGCCCAGACTTCCGAGACGGTCTGCGCCTGTGGCAGCAGCTTCTCGCGCGCGGCCTCGAAGTGCATCTGGAACCAGCGGCCGAAGGCGTAGTCGGGATGCACGAGCGCGATCCGGCGCACGTCGGGCCACGCGCGGGCGACGGCCATGGCCGTGGTCACGCCATCGGCGGAGAGGATGTTCGTCATCCCGAACAGATACCGGGGATTCGGGACCTCGACCTCGAAGAGCCGGTCGATGCAGCCCTCGGTCATGATCGTCAAGAGCTTGAGCTCCTCGACCACAGGCCCGACCGCGAGCTGGTTGTGAGCGGCGATGACGCCCGAGAAGTAGTCGATGCCCTCGGACAGCTTCATCCGCTTGGCTTCCTTCACGGTGGCGTCGGGGCCGGCCGCTTCGTCCGCGGTGACGGTCTCGATCTTGCGCTTGCCGAGGAGACCGCCGGCTCCATTGATCTCCTCAGCGGCGAGCGTGTGGCCCTTGAGCGACGGCGCACCCAGCACGGCGCCGGGCCCCGAGAGGATCGTGATGTGGCCGAACCTGACGGGCTTGTCGGGAATCCGGCCCTTGGCCTCGTCGGCGGCCTCGCCCGGGCCCGCCACCGGAAGCTCGGCGAGCGGCGAACCCAGCGTCGCCGCACCCATGGTGACGCCGAGCCGAGTGAGGAACTCCCGTCGATCGATGCCTTGGGTCATGCGCGCCTCCCGGCTCAGCACACGGTCACGGCGATGGTGTGGATGCGATTGCGGCCGACCGGCGGCTGAATGCGGCCGGCGCTGTCGGTCGCGCGACAGCTCAGCTCGTGGCGCCCAGAGCGCTCGAACGTCCACGCCACGGCAAATCGCTGCCACGCCGGCGTCGGGCCGCGCGGCTCGAGCTTCGCGTCGCGCCACGTCGTGCCGCCATCGATGCTCAGCTCGACGCGCGCCACGGCGCCGGCGCTCCACGCTCGGCCGCTGATCTCGTGGGCTCCTCGCGGGAGCTGCGCCCCGTCCGTCGGGCTCACGATGACGGCGTGGACGTCGAGGTCACGCACGGGCTCGCTGATCGTCTGGCCGTTGACCGTTCGCCGGCGGTTGTAGAGCCGTGTCGTGAACAGACTCTCGGGCCGGTGATCGGCGACGTGGATGCGCGAGAGCCACTTGACCGCGTTCGTCCCGAAGAAGCCCGGCACGAAGGCCCGCAGCGGAAAGCCGTGCTCGATCGTGAGCGGCGCGCCGTTCATCGCCCACGCGAGGAGCACGTCGTCCCGCCGCGCGTCCTCGAGCGGAAGGTCCTTGACATAGTGATCGCTGGCGACGCCGGCGAACACGCCATGGTCGGGCGCCTCCAGCCACACGGACGTCGCTTCGGGCTTCACGCGTGCCCGGGTCAGGATCTCGGCGAGAGGCACGCCGCGCCAGGCGACGTTGCCGACGCGCCGGGTCGGCACGTCGGGCTCCACCGGGTTGCCGAAACACTCGAGCACGGCGACGACGTCGCGCGCGGGCAGGCTCGTGATCTCGTCGTAGTCGAGCCCGAGGGGCTCCTCGACGAGGCCGTCGATCACGAGGCGCCAGTGCCGCACGTCGACGTGGGCGATGCCCATGTGGGCGATCACGTACACGTCCTCGGTCGGCGTGACGGCCGGCGCGAGCTTCGCGAGAGGCACCAGCCGGCGAACGGTCTGAGCCGGGTCCATCCTGACTGACGGCACCGCCGACGTCTGGGGCTGCCGCGTCACACGCTCCCCGTGCGCCAGGCGGCGCCCAGCATGCTCAGTCCGGTCAACAGCACACCGACGATCGCCGACTCGACGTGGACGCGGCGCGCCTGGGCCCGGATCAACCGCGCCTCGGCGGGATCACGCACCGGCTCCTCGCCGTTCGCCGTCTCGCGTGTCCCACGCGCCGCCAACCTCACTCACGTCTTCTCACGGGCCTGCACCAGGCCGAGTGATCCGTACCAGAACGGAATGAAGAGGAGCGTCAGCCAGCCGGGACTCACCCCGGCCACGATGAGCACGCCGGCAGCGATGACACTGGCCGCCAGCGCGATCACGCCGGTGACGAAGCGCTGCCGCTGACCTTGCGGGGTGATGTTGGCGAGGCGCGCGCGGATGGCCATCAGAACAGCGCGATCGGATTCACCGGCGAGCCGGTCGTTCCTTGCAGACGCAGCGGCGCGAGGGTCAGCATGAACTCCCATCGCCCACGCGATCGGCAGGCCGCGGCCAGATCTTCGAGGTTACCGTTGTCGATCAGCCAGAGGCCCATCGCCACGAGCGACACGATGTGGAGCGCGTTGCCCAGACGCGGATAGGGCAGCGGTGAGACGTCGTTGTGGGTGTCGGTGCCGAGCATCGCGACACCACGCTCGCGGAACCACGGCGCACAGGCGACGTGGGCGGCCGGCGAGCCGTCCTTCAGCGGACTGCGCGGGCCCTGGGTGAGCCGGCGGCCATAGTAGCCGGTGCGGATCAGGAGGATGTCGCCGGGCTCGACGCGCACGCCCTGAGCCTTCTCGGCGGCGTCGAGGTCCTCGGGCATCACGCCCTCGCCCGATTCGAGCCAGCGGCCCTTGAGTGCGGCCACGTCGAGCAGGACGCCACGGCTGACCACACCGTCGTGGAGCAACTCGACCGACTCGACCTGGGCGCCCTCGCGCGACGTGATCAGGTTGCAGGAGCGGCCGTTGTAGATGCGTCCGTTCCAGAAGTAATGCGCCGGCGTGTCCACGTGGGTGATCGTGTAGCCGTGGAAGACCATACCGATGAACTCCGAGGCGCCCCGCCGCTCGAGCACGCGCTCGGGCGAGCATGCGTCGCGGCCTTCTCCGCTGTCCACCATGAACCGCATCGGCTGGAAGGTCGTGTCGGCGGCGATCTCCGTCGTGATCGGACGGGCGCACGTGACCCCAACGCCGTCCTGGACCAGCCGCGCCGCCTGCAGACGCTTCGCCGGCGTGATCAGGTTCAGCGTGCCGAGCTGATCGTCGGCCCCCCAGCGTCCCCAGTTGCTGAGGCTGTCCATCATCTTGACGACGTCGCTCTCGGTCAGTGTCTGGCTCATGGCCGGGACTATACACGATGGCACCGGCGTTGCTATTTGCACCGGTCTGAAGAAGGCTGCGCGTCGCACGAGACGACCCGGCACACGCCACTCCCACGCTCGGGCCCCGCCGTCGCGTCACCCGGGTGAAGCCGATGCCACCGCGTACGCGCCAGGATGGCGACTACGATCCTGGAATGCCGCGACCGAAGACGTCCAGCCCGTGGGTGGACGAAGGCGAGCCCGAGGTCAACGGCTGAGTGCTGAGGTGGTCGGGCATATTTTGGTGTGTTAAAGTTCGATTGCCCGCCCCGAGTCTCCGCTGGCTGACGTCGTATGGGCGTCGGGCTCGGCGTGCGGTGCGTGGTCCCGCCCCGTCACCCGCGAGGCGCAATGGCCGTCGCTGATTCCGGACGACCGCCCTTCGACGTGGTCGCCATCGGCTCGTCGGCGGGCGGCATCGAGGCGCTGCACATCGTGACGGGCACGCTGCTCCCCGACCTGCCGGCCGCGGTGCTCATCGTCCAGCATCTGCATCCGTATCACGCCAGTGTCCTCGCCCACCTGCTCGGACGGCGCTGCCCTCTCGAGGTTCGCCAGGCCGTTCACGATGACGAGATCGGCGGCGGCGTCGTGTACGTCGCGCCACCGGACATGCACTTGCTCGTCGCCGGCGGTCGGGTCGAGCTGAGTCGGTCGAAGCTCGTCCACCACTCGCGGCCGTCGATCGATCTCCTGTTCGAGTCGGTCGCCGGCAGTTACGGTGTCCGAGCCATCGGCGTCGTGCTGACGGGCTCCGGCGTCGACGGTGCCAGCGGGCTCCGGGCGATCAAGGGCACGGGCGGCACCACGGTCGTCCAGGACCCGTCGACCGCGGCTCACCGGAGCATGCCGCAGGCCGCCATCGCGACGGGCTGCGTGGACCACGTGCTGGCGCTCGACGAGATCGGACCGGCGCTCAGTCGGCTGGCCGGCCCGGCGCCGACCACCACGGTGAAGGCCATCGGGTGAACGACGCCGACGTCGGCGGGCAGAGTCAGCCCGACGAGGCGACGGCTGACCCGAGTTTCCGGCACCTGCTCGAGAAGCTCAGCTCGGATCACGCGTTCGACTTCCGGGAATACAAGCCGACGTCGCTGGCTCGGCGCATACGAGTCCGCATGCAACATGTCCGCGTCGATACCTTCGACGATTACGTCACCTATATCGACCGGAATCCCGGTGAGCACGTTGCGCTCTTCAACACGATCCTCATCAATGTCACCGCCTTCTTCCGCGACCTCGAAGCGTGGCAGGTGCTGGGCGAAGAGATCATCCCGCGGCTCGTCGACGAGGCCGCCGATTCACGAAGTCTGCGGCTGTGGTCGGTGGGTTGCTCGTCCGGCGAGGAGGCATTTTCGGCCGCGATCCTCCTGGCCGAGCACCTCGGCGACCGCGCCGCTGACTTCAACGTCAAGATCTACGCGACCGACGTGGACGAGGACGCGCTGAACACCGCCCGGCACGCCCTGTACCGCAGCGATGACCTCAAGGACGTCCCGACGAGCTTCCTCGAGAAGTACTTCAGCCGGGAAGGCGAGGCCTACCGGTTCCGGCGCGATTTCCGTCGCTGGTGCATCTTCGGACGTCACAACGTCGCGCAGGATCCTCCGCTGTCGCACATCGATCTGCTGATCTGTCGCAACGCCCTCATCTATTTCACCCGCGACCTCCAGGACCGGATCCTGGCCCGTTTCCACTACGCGGTGATCGAGCGTGGTTTTCTGTTCCTCGGGCGTTCCGAGTCGCTGCTGGCCCGGTCGCGATGGTTCGCCCCGCACAACGTGAAGTGGCGCATCTTCCAGCGGACGACGACGCCGGCGGCCACCGTGGCCATGGCCATGCTCCGCGGTGCCGGGGAGCCCGCGAACGTCGCGCTGGCCGGAGGCCGCCAGCTCGACCTGTCTCCTGCCGTGAGCCGGCTGCAGCGAGTGGTCGAGACCCTGCCGTCGGCGATCGTGGTCATCGACGTGATGGACACGGTCCTCGTCTGGAATGCCGCCGCCGAGGGCCTCTTCGACATTTCCGGCGAGCACGCCATCGGCCGGAAGTTCCGCGACCTCGACATCAGCTATCGCGTGGAAAGCCTGCGCGCGCGGATCGAGGAAGTGAAGTCCGCCCACATCCCGTCCAGGATCGAGCACGCCACGTTCACCCGGAGGTCGGGCGAGACCGTCCACGCGGAGCTGACGATCGTCCCGATGGTCGAGGGCAACCGTGTCACGGCCGTCGGGGTGTACGGCAGCGACACCACCGAGTCGGCCCGGCTCAAGGACCAGACGACCCGACTCGCCGAGCAACACTCGACGGCGATCGAGGAGCTGCAGTCCACCAACGAGGAGCTGGAAACCACCAACGAGGAGCTCCAATCTACCAACGAGGAGCTGGAAACCACCAACGAGGAGCTCCAATCCACCAACGAGGAGCTGGAGACCACGGTGGAGGAGCTGCAGGCGGCCAACGCCGAGCTCGGCATCCTCAACACGCAGCTCGAGCGGCGCAGCGTCGATCTGAAAGATCTCGATGAGTACCAGCAGAGCGTGCTGTCGAGCCTTCAGCACGCCATCGTCGTGCTCGATCGGGCCGGCCTGGTGACGACGTGGAACCAGACGGCGGAGCGGCTGTGGGGACTGCCCGCCGAGCACGTGGTCCGCCGACTGTTCTGGACGCTGCCGGTCGGTGACATCGCTCAGAAGCTCCGCGAAGCCCTCGGGCGGATGCTCGACACCGCCAGCGGGGAAGCGGAAACGCTCCACGACATCCCGTTCAGGCTACCGACCGGCGAGACCCGCCACCTGACGGTGCTCGTCACGCCGCTCAAGAGCCCCTCCGGTAAGGTGACCGGCGTGGTCGGCATCGCCAGCCCGCGCTAACGTCTGGGGAACCCTCATGGTCTGGACACCACCGCCTCCGCGCTCCGGCCACCCGTACTACATGCACGACGCGATCTACGCGCAACCGGGCGCGCTGCGACTGCTGATGCGCGGCAACGAAGACGCGCTCGCCGGCGCGGCCGCGCGTCTGAAGACGATGGACCGGGTGATCCTCTGCGGCATCGGCACCTCCTGGCACGCGACGCTGGTCGGCGAGCTGCTACTCGGTCACGCCGGCGAGCTCGGCCATCGCGTCCGCGCCTTCCATTCGTTCGAGTTCAAGAACTACTGGCCGGAGCCCGACCATCGCACCGGAGCGATCGTCGTCAGTCATCGCGGCACCAAACGGTATTCGCTGGAGGCGCTCGCGAAGGCGAAGGGGACGGCCGGCGTCGGCGTGGTGATCACCGGCAAGGGGAGCGGCGATGGCCTGGCCATCGCCGATTACACGCTGCGGACGATCGAGCAGGAGTCGTCGGCCGCGCACACGATCAGCTACACGTGCGCGATGGCGCTGCTGGCGGCGCTGGCGGCCGAGATCGGTGGCGCCGACGGCGTGCGCCGTGAGCTCGACCAGGTGCCGGACCAGCTCGCCACGCTGCTCGGCCAGGAAGACTGGGATGGCCTCGCCCGCCGCTTCGCCGGCCGCAGGCAGTACTGGTTCGTGGGTGGCGGCCCCAACACCGCGACCGCGTACGAAGCCGCGCTCAAGATGAACGAGGCCAACCACACGAAGACGGTCGGCTACAACTGCGAGCAGTTCCTGCACGGGCCGTGGGCCGGCGTCGACCCGGACGACGTCGTCTTCCTGATCGCGCCGCCGGGCCCGTCGTACGAGCGCTGCCTGAACGCCGCCCGGGTGACGCGGGAAATCGGGGCCCCGATCGTGGCCCTGGTGCGCGAGGACGACCGGGAGATCGCGCCGCTCGCGGCCGAGACGATCGCGCTGCCCGTCATCGACGAGCTCCTCTCGCCCATTCTCAGTGTCGTGCCGCTCCAGCTCTTCACCTATCACCTCGCCCTGCATCGGGAGGTCAATCCGGACACGATGCGGGCCGACCAGGCCGCCCACGGTCGGGCTCGCGCCGCGCTCTCGCTCTGATCTGCCGCAGTTCCAAAGGTGGGCGCGCCGTTATCCAGGCCCACGGGAAGCACGGCGAAGCTACCGGCTGCTGGATTGCACGCTCAAAGGCCATGCCAGAAGAGCTCCGACCTCGTGCCAAGGACCGCCTGACCTTGAGCGAGGCGACGGTACGCCTCGCTGAAAAGCTCGCGGAACGGTACGGCGTCACCGTGCAAGAGCTTGTCGAGGCTCTGTTGCTGGAATGCGCCGGGGAGCGGCCGGGGAAGGCCACCCAGCCTCCCCGGGCCCGTGGAGCCTCACGCGTGATCGACCTCGATCAGGCCCGCCAGCAGCGAGCCCGGCGGCCGTGATCGGCCGCTAGAAGTACGCGAGCAGCCTCCCGCAAGCGATCGTGCTCATCCACAGTACGAGCGACGCGATGGCCGCCGCCCTGGCGGCCGGGGGCGTGGCGACCGCGACATCCCAGCCCGTCACCGCGCGGAACGGCCACCGATGGAAGACGGCGGCGTTCAGGCAGCCGGCCGCGATCAACATCAGCTTGAGACGGAAGACCGGACTCGCACCGAACTCGGTGGCGTGGGCCGTGAACATCAGGGCCCCGGTCAGCGCCATCAGCCCGAGGCCGGCGCGCGCCCACGGGAGCAAGTGCCGGGCGAGGGCGGCGACGGGAACACCGCGGGACAGACCGAGCAGGCGCAGGTCGAACATCGCCGCGGCGCCGACGAGCAACGCGATCCCCGCGATGTGGGCGATCTCAACGGCGGGGTACAGCCAGAGCCACTGGCGCATCGCGTGGGCGAGCGCCGAGGCCTCGAGCCACGCGAGCCAGTCGGACGGCGAATGCGTCAACGCAACTCGACGGTCTTGCTGCCGATGGTGATCCGCTCGGCCCGCATCTCGCCGGCGTCGGTGCGATTCGGATAGCCGACGACCGTGGCCTCCGTGCCGACGCTCAGATCCTTGGCCGTCAGGCCGCGCCGCTCCATCCGTGACGGCGGCGCGAGGACAACGGTCCACGTCTTGCCGGGAGCCTCCAGACGCAGATGCCCGTGTGGATGCTCGTACCCGGCCTCACGGATGACGCCGGTCAGCGACAATTCCTTGCTGTTGTCGTAGCCGCTCCAGCCGTGATGGGCGTCGCTCGCCGTCGCCACGAGCAGGAGGAACAGCGCCAGAGAAACGCTCGCTCGAGTGCGCATGGACGAGCCTCCCGGGCCCTAGGGTAGCAGGCCCGGAAGGCTCGCGTGGGCGGCGGCGGTTATCCGCGGAACTTGTCGGGGAACTGCTTGACGATCGCCTCGGCAAGCGGGTCGGCAATCATCTGCATGTGGCCGGCAGCGGTCCGAAGGGCCACGTAGGCCTTGTCGGGATCCTTGGCTGCCTGCGCGTCGATGACGGTCTTGAGCGTCACGACGTGGTGCTTCACGAGATCGGCCACCACCGACTTCGGCAGGTTGGGATTGGCCGACTGGAGGAACGCGCCGAAGTCCTGGCTGTAGGCGACGAGATCGTTCACGGCCTTGTCGGCCTTCGCGCGGTCGTTGGTGGCGACGCCCACCGTGTAATCGACGGCGAAGCCGATGTGCTTGCGCCACAGCGGCAGGAACGCCTGCTCGGCATCGCTGCCGTACACGGAACCGATCGCCCTGGCGATGGCGACGGAGTTCTGATCGAGCGCAGCCGCCGCCGCCTTGAAGTCGGCGTCGCGACCGCCCAGCGCCGCACCGGTGGCGGATCCGGCCAACCACACGTGCTCGGCGAACAGGTTGTTGAGCGTGGTCCGGAGCGCGGCCGCCTTGGTCCCCGACGACGTCGTCGTGCTCGGCGACGCCATCGCCATCCCGTCGTGCGCGGCCATGCTCTGGCTACAGCCCGCGCCGACGAGCGCGACGACGCCTGCGATTCCCACCAGGGTCTTGAACGAAGCCTTCATCTCTCGGCCCTCCTTGGTTGACTTCAGTTGACCTTCACTTCGCCGCGCATGTGCTGGTGCCGTCTGCAGAAGTAGGTGTACGTGCCGGGCGTGGGGAACGCCGTGCTGGCCGTCGTCCCCTTGCCATCGAGCGTGAAGTCGAAGCGGCCATCGGGCTCAGCGGGCACGCCGGCCGTCACCGTGTGCTCGATGTCGTCCTGATTGGTCCACGTGACGCGCTCACCGGACTTCACCGCGATCGCACCGGGACGGAACTGGAAGAGCTGAACGTTGACACCGGTCGCGGCGTCAGCCGCGGTCGCGGCTGCGACGGCGATGGCCCACCCGATCGCCACTCCTCTGAGCCGCATGTGGCACCTCCTGCCCTGTCTACGGGTCAGGGGGCGATTCGGATTGCCGGGGGCGGGTGCCTACGTCTGAGGCGGGGCGTCGGGGCGAGGGCCAGGGCCACGGCGGCGGCGACGACGGCGGCGCTGAGCATCGGGAGCACTAGGCGACGCGGGCGCCGTCGGCGGATGAGGCGCGGGCGCAGGACGCGGGGCATGACCTTCGGGCCGGCGCTCACGATCGCGACGGTCGCCGCGATCACCGCGTCGGCCGGGACGGAAGCCTTCTCGCCGCCCGGCCAACCGACTGCGGCGCTCCTCGGAGTAACGGCGCCGCTCCTCGGCCGTCGGCATGATCTCGTTCACGAAGACGTCGTCGTCAGCCCACTCCACGTGAATCTTCTGACCGATGAACTTCTCGATGGCCTCGATCCGCAGCGCACTCGCCTCGTCCACCACGCTGATCGCCTTGCCGCCGGCGCCGGCGCGGGCCGTGCGGCCGATGCGATGGACGTAATCCTCGGCGTCGTCGGGCAGGTCCCAGTTCACGACGTGAGTGACTGCCTCGATGTGCAGTCCACGCGAGGCGACGTCGGTCGCCACCAGCACGGGAAGACGCCCATCCTTGAAGTCGTTGAGGATGCGCAACCGCTTTTTCTGATCCACGTCGCCGGTGAGAGCGCGTGCCTCCCAGCCGTTGCGGCCCAAACGATCCTCCAGGCGGCGCGCCTCCTCGCGCGTATTCGAGAAGATCAGGATGCGATCACCACCCTCGCGCCGGAGCAGCCCGAGCAGCAGCTTGAATTTCTCGTCACGGCCGACGTGGTAGAGGCTCTGCTCCACACGCTCCGCGGTCTTCTGCTGGGGCGTGATGGAGATCTGGGTCGGGTTGTTCATGAACTCCCACGTCAGCTCGAGGACCCGGAACGAGAGCGTGGCCGAGAAGAGAAACGACTGTCGTTGCTCGGCCGCGGGCAGGCGGCGGAGGATGAAGCGCAGGTCGGCGATGAAGCCCATGTCGAACATGCGGTCCGCCTCGTCCACGACCAGCACCTCGACGCGCCGCGCGCTCCAGATGTGTTGCTTGAGATAGTCGATGAGGCGGCCGGGCGTGCCGATGAGGACGTCGCAGCCCTCGCGCAGCGTGTCGCGCTGTCGGGCGTAGTCGATCCCGCCGTACACGGCCTGGATGTTGAACGGCGTGAAGCGCCCGAGCTGGTGGGCGTCGGCCTCGATCTGCACGACCAGCTCGCGCGTGGGCGCGATGACGAGCACGCGCGGCGCCGCCGCGCCACCGGGTACGGGGCGCTCCGGCGTGCGGAGCAGGCGCGTGAACGCGGCGATCAGGAACGCGGCGGTCTTGCCGGTCCCGGTCTGCGACTGGCCGGCGACGTCCTTGCCCTTGAGGGCCAGCGGCAAGGTCGCCTCCTGGATCGGCGTGGCGGCGACGAAGCCAGCGTCGCGGATGCCCTGCATGACCGGCTCGGGGAGGCTCAGCGTGGCAAAGTCCATCGCGCTAGGCCGGTGTCTCCTCGGCGACGGGCACCGGCTTCGGCTTGCGACCGAAGATGCGCGCGCAGATGATCCCCACCTCGTAGAGGAGGATGAGGGGCCCGGCCATCAACGTCTGATTGAACGCGTCCGGCGTCGGCGTCAGCACCGCGCCCGCGATGAAGGCACCCAGGATGGCGTACTTGCGGTTCTTGGCCAGCACCTTGGGCGTGACGACGCCCATGCGCGCAGCCAGCGTGATGGCCAGCGGCAGCTCGAACACGAGACCGAAGGCCAGCGTGAACTTCAGGAGGAAGTCGATGTAGCTCCCCACCGAGATCATCGGCTGCAGCCCCGGTCGCGCGTAGGAGAGCAGGAACTGGATGGCGTAGGGCGTGACGACGAAGAGCGAAAAGGCGCCGCCGGTGATGAAGAGCAGCGACCCGACGATGACGAACGGCATCGCGTACTTCTTCTCGTGTTGATAGAGCCCGGGCGAGACGAAGCGCCAGACCTGCCACAGGATGCCCGGCGAGGCGATGAAGAGCCCGGCGATGACCGCGACCTTCATCTGGACCCAGAACGCCTCGGTCACGGCGAGGAACACCAGCGTGTTGCCGGTCGCCTGGATCGGCTTGGCCAGATAGTCGGTCAGGCGTTGACTGAGCGGGAGCGCGATGGCGAGGCCGACGAGGAGCGCGACCAGGCTGCGCACGATCCGCACGCGCAACTCACCGAGGTGCTCCATGAACGACATCTTGTCGGGCAGGATCGGGGTCATCGTCCTACCAGCGCTCGACGAAGTGCCGGAGGGCGCCGACGCCGTGGCCGGCCGGGAACCCTTCGCGGATGGCAGCCGTCACGAACGCCTTGCCCTCGACGATCGCATCGCGCAACGCGCGGCCCCGGGCGAGGCCGGCGGCGATCGCCGACGAGTACGTGCATCCGGTGCCGTGCGTGTTGGGCGAGTCGAGCTTGGCCGCGGGAAAGCGCGTGAGGTCGCGCCCGTCCCAGAGGACGTCCGTCGCGGAGTCGGCGAGGTGGCCGCCCTTCACCAGCACGGCGCGCGGTCCGAGCCCGAGGATGCGCCGGGCGGCTTCGACCATCGCGCGCTCGTCGTCCACCGTCATGTTGGCGAGCGCCGCCGCCTCCGGCAGGTTCGGCGTGACGAGATCGGCCAGCGGCAGCATCGCCTTCATCAGGGCCGAGCGCGCCGCCGGCTCCAGCAAGGGATCGCCCGACTTGGCGATCATCACGGGGTCGAGCACGACCGGGCCGTGACGATGGGCGGGCAGCCGCGCGGCGACGGCCTCGATGATCGGCGCCGTCGATAGCATACCGATCTTGATCGCGTCGGCGCCGAAGTCCGAGAGCACGGAGTCGATCTGCCGCGCCACGAACTCGGGCGGCAGATTGAACACGCCCTGGACACCGAGCGAGTTCTGGGCGGTGACCGCGGTGACGACCGACATGCCGAAGACACGAAACGCCGAGAACGTCTTGAGGTCGGCCTGGATGCCGGCGCCGCCGCCGGAATCCGACCCGGCGATGGTCAGCGCCTTCACGATACTCATCACTTCAGGCAGTATACGTGCCGTGGCGTGCCCGCTCAAACCGGCACGACGTGTCGTACCGGTATCGGCCTTCCGCTCGGATCACGCGGGAATGACCACCGTGAACTCGCCGCGAATAGGGCCCGCCCGGAGACGCTCGAGGTGCGCGGCGGCTGGCGCGCTGACGACCTCCTCGAACTGCTTGGTCAGCTCACGGGCCACGACGATCTCGCGTCCGCCGAAGACTTCGGCGATGGCCTGAAGCGTCGCCACGATGCGATGCGGTGACTCGTAGAGCACGATCGTCGTCTCGAGATCAGCGAGCGCTTTCAGGCGGTTGAGCCGACGCCCCGGCTTGATCGGGAGGAACCCTTCGAAGACGAAACGATCGGCGGGCAGGCCGGCCGCCGAGAGGGCCGTGACCACCGCGCTCGGGCCAGGCACCGGAACCACCGGGACTCCGGCGGCGCGCGCTTCGCGCACGAGCAGGAAGCCGGGATCGGAGATGCCGGGCGTGCCGGCATCGGTGACGAGCGCGATCGACGCGCCCTCCACCAGCTGACGCACGAGCTGCGGGCCCTTCCCGCGCTTGTTGTGCTCGTGATAGCTGGTGGTCGAAGTCCCGATCTCGTGACGGGCCAGCAGAATCCGGGTGTGGCGGGTGTCCTCGCAGGCGACCAGATCGACCTCGCGCAGCACGCGGAGCGCGCGCAGCGTCACGTCCTCGAGGTTGCCGATCGGCGTGGCGACGACGAAGAGGGTGCCGGGCGGCGACGTCAGACTACGCCGACTGCCAGGAGCGCCGACGCCACAGGCGCCGCTATCACTGGCGGCGCCGAATCGCGAGCATCACGAGGCCCGACGGAGGAGCCGACCGGAGCGTACGCGGTTGTACGTGAGGATCGGTGACGACGGAGAACGACGTGAGGCGACGCGAGTCGGCGCCGCCCACTACGCCGACTGCTCTTTCGCTTCCGAGACGAGGATCGGCTGCTCGTGGCTCAAGATCACCTCGCGGGTGATCACGCACTCCTTGAGCCCCTGGATCGAGGGCAGCTCGTACATGATCTCGAGCATCACCTCTTCCAGGATGGCGCGAAGGCCGCGGGCCCCGGTACCCCGCTTGAGCGCTTCCTTGGCGATGGCGGCGACGGCGTCGTCGGTGAACTTGAGCCGCACCTTTTCGAGGTCGAAGTACTTCTGGTACTGCTTGATGATCGCGTTCTTCGGCTCCTTGAGGATGCGCACCAGGGCCTGCTCGTCGAGGTCGTGGAGCGTCGCGATCACGGGGAGCCGGCCCACGAACTCGGGGATGAGGCCGTACTTGAGCAGGTCCTCAGGCTGGATCATGGCCAGCAGGTCGCCGACCCGCCGGTCCTCCCGGCTCTTGATCTCGGCCCCGAAGCCCATGCCGGACCGACCGACCCGGCTCTCGATGATCTTGTCGAGGCCGACGAACGCGCCGCCGCAGATGAAGAGCACGTTGCTGGTGTCGACCTGGATGAACTCCTGGTGGGGATGCTTGCGCCCGCCCTGGGGCGGCACGTTGGCCACCGTGCCCTCGAGGATCTTCAGCAGCGCCTGCTGCACGCCTTCGCCGGAGACGTCGCGGGTGATGGACGGGTTCTCGGACTTGCGAGCGATCTTGTCGATCTCGTCGATGTAGACGATGCCGCGCTCGGCGCGCTCGACGTCGTAATCGGCCGACTGCAGCAGCCGGAGGATGATGTTCTCGACGTCTTCCCCGACGTACCCGGCCTCGGTCAGCGTGGTGGCATCGGCGATGGTGAACGGCACCCGCAGCATCTTGGCCAGTGTCTGGGCCAGCAGCGTCTTGCCCGAGCCGGTGGGGCCGATGAGGAGGATGTTCGACTTCTGAAGCTCCACGTCTCCGGCATCGTTCCCGGATTCGATTCGCTTGTAATGGTTATGGACGGCCACGGAAAGAATCTTCTTCGCACGGTCCTGCCCGATCACATATTGGTCGAGCACCGTCTTGATCTCGGCCGGCTTGGGAAGCGAGCGGATCTCCCGCGACTTCTCCTCTTCCCACTCCTCGGCGATGATGTCGTTGCACAGCTCGATGCACTCGTCGCAGATGTAGACGGTGGGACCAGCGATGAGCTTGCGCACATCGTTCTGGCTCTTCCCGCAGAACGAACACTTCAACGTCCCGTTGCCTTCGCGCCGACCCGCCATGCCTGACCTTGTGTCTATTTTTGCGTCTGCGCCGACAGCGCGGCCTGCTCGGTGACCGGCCGGGTCGTCGGCTTCGACGAGATGACTTCGTCAACGATCTTATAGTCGCGGGCCTGCTCGGCGGTCATGAAAAAGTCCCGGTCGGTGTCCCGCTGGATCTTCTCCATCGCCTGGCCGGTGTGGTGCACCAGGATGCGGTTGAGCTCCTCGCGCATCCTCAGGATTTCGCGGGCCTGGATGTCGATGTCGGTGGCCTGGCCCTGCACGCCACCGAGCGGCTGGTGGATCATGATGCGGGCGTGGGGCAGCGCGAAGCGCTTGCCCCGGGCGCCGGCGCACAGCAGCAGCGCGCCCATCGAGGCCGCCTGCCCCATGCAGATGGTGGAGATGGCCGGCTTCACGTACTGCATGGTGTCGTAGATGGCCATGCCGGCGGTGACCGAGCCGCCCGGGGAGTTGATATAGAGGTAGATGTCCTTGTCGGGGTCTTCCGCCTCCAGGAACAGCATCTGGGCGATGACCAGGTTCGCGAGCTCGTCCTCGATGAACGTGGGCAGGAAGATGATCCTCTCCTTGAGGAGCCGGGAGAAGATATCGAACGCCCGTTCGCCGCGGGGCGTCTGCTCGACAACCATGGGGACCAGCGCCATGAGATTCTCCTTCACGATCTGATCGTGGCGTGAGTGACGAGGAACTCCAGGGTGATGCGCTCGCGAAGCGCCTGGCGCAGCCCCTCGAGATCTCCGCTCTTCTCCATCATACGTCGAACGGCCGGCGCCGGGCGCTGACTTGCTTGCGCGAGCTTCTCGACCTCGGCGTCGACGACCTCGTCGGTGGGGGCGAAGCCTTCCCGCTCGGCGACCGCCTCGAGCAGGAGCCCGCGGCGGACCGCGCGCTCGGCCCCGGGCCGCAGCTCGCCGATGAGCTTGGGGTAATCCCACTGCACGCCCTCGGGATCGACGCCCTGCCGGCGCATGCGCTCGCGCGCGTGCTCGACCTGATGCGCGATCTGCCGCATGATCATCGATTCCGGCACCGCGAATGCATGGCGACCGAGCAGGGTGTCGACCACCTTCTCTTCGACGGCGTGACGCTCCTCGCTCGCCCGGCGCGCCTCGAGCTGCTTGACGACTTCGGCGCGCAACGCCTCGAGCGTCGCGAACTCGCCCAGTGACTTCGCGAAGTCGTCGTTCAGCTCGGGGAGGATCTTCTCCTTGACCTCGATCAGCTTGAGCTCGCCCGTCCCCGACTTGCCACGCAGCGCTTCCTTGCGATAGTCGTCGGGCAACCGGAAGCCGACCTGCCGCTGCTCGCCGGTCCGCATCCCGGCCACCGCCTGATCGACCTCCGGCATGACGGAGCCGTCGCCGACCATGAACGCGTATCCGGACTGCTGCACGGGCTGCTCGCCGTCGATCGTCAGCGTGTAGTCGACGATGACGAGATCGCCGGGCGTCGCCGCGCGCTCGACGTTGCGGAACTCGGCCTGCTGCTCGCGCATCCGGTCGAGGGTGGCGTCCGCGTCGCTGCCCGTCACCGGCGCCGCGGTATGCTCGACCTCCACGCCCTTCACGTCACCGAGCGCGATGTCGGGCTTGATCTCGACGACGGCGGTGAAGGTCAGCGGCGCGCCCTCCTCGAACCGTACGTCCTGGAGATCGGGCTCGCCGACGGGATCGAGGCGCACTTCGGACAGCGCCTGCCGGTAGACGTCAGGGATGAGATGCTGCGCGACCTCGCGGCGCACGTCGTCGGCGAAGTGGACCTTCACCAGCGAGCGCGGGACGTGGCCCTTGCGGAAACCGGGCAGTCGCGCCTGCTTCTGCACGCGATCGTACGCGCGCTCCCATTCCTTGGTGACGACGTCGGCAGGCGCCTCGACGACGAGACGCCGCTTGCAGCTCTCCATCTCCTCGACTGCGACCTTCATCGAAGCCTCAAGTGGTGGTGCGAGAGGGGGGAGTCGAACCCCCAAGGGCGATCCGCCCACTGGATCCTAAGTCCAGCGCGTCTGCCAGTTTCGCCACTCTCGCATAGATGTGGGTTTCACGCTCAGCAGAATACCCAGGAAGAGCCCGACGCCGCAAGAAGGCCCCCGTTTTGTAGATTCACCACACTTTCCTCGCTCGCTGACCGCGCGGAGCAGTCCGGACCTCCGAGAAGTTCGACGGTTGCGAATCCGGCTACTGGCACCCACCTTGAAGCCCTCCCACGATGCCTGGCAGCAGGCACCATCACAACCTCACGTCCATTCAGGAGGGTCGATCATGACGCAAAGCAGGAGCGCATGTGCGCTCGTCGCCGCAGCGACGCTCTTCAGCATGTCGGGGATCGCGCTGGCCGCACCCACGCAGGCCGACTTCGACGCGTGTAACCGCGAAGCTCAGGCGGCTACGCAGAATCCCTCGGCATTCCCGAGGTCCAGCAGCGTCCCGGGGTCCACGGACACCAGCTCCAGTGTGAGTGGTGGCGCGTCGACCAGTGGTCGCACGTCCGGCGCGACCGGATCGACCTCCGTCGATTCCACGCTCCTGGGCATGGCCGCTGTCGGCGCCGACGATCAGGCGTATCAGCAGGCCTACCGCGACTGCATGAAGCGGCGCGGGTTCTAGCCTTACTCGAGGAGGGGCCTCTTCCGCGGAAGGGGCCCCTCCACTTCTGGAGGACGAGAGCCATGGCGATCAGTCACGAGGACATCATCTCGGCGCTCGACGAGCTCGTCGCGACGTGTCGCGACGGAGAAGAGGGCCTCCGCGCCGCGGCCGAGGCAGCACAGAACGCGGAGCTGCGCGGCCTTTTCCTCACGTACGCGCAGCAGCGCGGCGACTTCAGGGCCGAGCTGGAAGAGGAGATCCGCCGGCTCGGCGGCACTCCGAGCACGCGCGGCAGTATCACCGGCTCGCTCCATCGCGGCTGGATGAGCGTCCGATCCGCCGTCGGCGGCGGCAGCGACGACAGCGTGGTCGCCGAGGCCGAGCGTGGTGAGGACGCCGCCAAGCGCGCCTACCAGGCGGCGCTCGACCGTGAGCTGCCGCCACCGATCCGCGCCATCGTGGAACGTCAGTATGCGCGCATCAGGGAGGCCCAGGATCGCGTGCGCAGCCTGCGCGAGCGCGCGGCGTGAGCACTGGCGTCAGCCACTGTCGGGATTCCTACCCGGCGGCGGCACCAGGCGGCGACACCTGTCAAGCGGCGGACTGGGGCTCGATGGTCACCGGCTCACGCAGCCGGCGTTCGAGCATTTCACGGTGCTCGATCCGGAATTTCTGGACGCAGCGCGTGCAAATCCCGTCGGTGAAGCGAACGTCCCAGCCGCGCCACGACACCACGCCATTCCAGAGGGGATGCCCGTAATAGTGAGGGTGCCACGCACACCGACCAATCATCATGAGCGACTCTCCCGGTGTACATCCGAAATGAGCGATAAGACGGGTGCAATGCCCGTGCCCTACGCCGGACAAGCCCTGATACGCCTTTACGTCCCACCGTGCACCGGGAGGCGCGAAAATTTCCGGCTAGAGAGGGAAAAGCGTTGCCTACCCCTGGCAGTGGCCTACCTCGCGAACACCCACGTCATTTGCGAAACTCCGAGATTCCCCAACTCGGGCCGGGCGCGGCCATTGCAAAGGGATAAAGACGCCGGCGCTCCGTCGAGGCAGCCGCGTTGTGTGCGGACGTCGGAGGTTAAACTCCTCCCGCCGGCTCCAACCCTCCCCGTCGATCTTCATCGGCTGAATCCCCACCGCCCCCTGGCCACGTCCAAACGGGCGACGGCTCGAGGAGCCGTGGTGCGGGAAAGAGGGAGGCGCGAATCGTGGCGGGATCGACGCATGTGGAGACCGCCGTCGTCGTGCCGCCGGCCGTCCTCCGGTTCGATCCGCGCACCCGCCTGCTGCTCGAGGCGCCGATCGCTCCGACGTTGCTGCGCCTGGCAACTCCGAATGTCCTGGTGATGTTCGTCCAGGCCTCGGTCGGCCTGATCGAAACCTATTTCGTTGCCCGACTCGGCACCGACGCCCTGGCCGGTGTCGCGCTCGTCTTCCCGGTCCTGATGCTGATGCAGATGATGTCGGCCGGCGCCATGGGCGGCGGGATCTCGTCAGCTGTCGCTCGGGCGCTCGGGGCCGGGCGCCGGGCCGACGCCGATGCGCTGGCCCTTCATGCGCTCGCCATCGCGGGTGGCTTCGGGCTCGTCTTCACGCTCGCAGTCCTCGGCGGTGGCCGATGGCTCTACGCCGCCATGGGTGGGCAAGGGCCTTCCCTCGCCGCGGCGCTGACGTACTCCAACATCGCCTTCTCGGGCGCGATCCTGATCTGGGTCTTCAATTCGCTGGCGAACGTGATCCGCGGCACCGGCAACATGGCGATACCGGCCGCGGTGACCTCTGTCGGTGCCGCGGCCCTGATTCCCTTATCGCCCTGCCTCATCTTCGGGTGGGGACCGCTTCCGCGGCTCGGCGTGGCCGGGGGCGCGGTTGCGGTGGTCATCTACTACGCCGTCGGGAGTCTCGTCCTCGCCGGCTATCTATGGATGGGGCGGAGCGTCGTCCGTCTGTCGTTCGGTGGCGTGCGCTTCCGGTGGCCGCTCTTCCGCGACATTCTGAAAGTGGGCGCGGTGGCTGCGCTCATCACGGTCCAGACCAATCTCACGATCGCGATCGCGACGGGATTCGCCGGCCGATTCGGGCCCGCGGCGATCGCGGGGTACGGCACCGGCGCGCGTCTCGAGTACCTGCTGGTCCCGCTCGTCTTCGGGCTGGGCGGCCCACTCGTCGCGATGGTGGGCACCAACATCGGCGCGGGCCAGCGCGGCCGTGCATTACGCACGGCCTGGATCGGCGCCGCCATCGCCGCCGGCCTCACGGAGCTGATCGGCCTGGGCGCGGCCCTGGCCCCCCACGTTTGGCTCTCGCTGTTCGACACCGATCCGGCCATGCTCGACGCCGGCTCGCGTTACCTGCACACGGTCGGGCCGTTGTACGGTCTGTTCGGCCTCGGCATGGCCCTCTACTTCGCTTCGCAAGGCGCGGGTCGTCTGCTCTGGCCGCTGCTGGCGAACCTGACGCGCCTGATCATCGCCGCGGTCGGCGGCTGGTTGGCGCTTCGCTGGAGCGGAGAGCTGTCTCACGTCTTCATCGCGCTGAGCGCGGCGCTCGCGGCCTTCGGGCTGATCAATGCTGGCGCGGTCGCGACCGGCGCCTGGTTCGGCCCGCTCCGCTGGCCGCGGACGCCCCCGGCGTTGTCCACAGAGACCAGAGCGGAGCACGATTGACCCACGATCAGTTCAGTAGCGGATCCCGTGCTGGTCGAGGAACGTGAGCATCGCTCGGCGGCACTCGTTCGGCTTCTGGATCTGCAGCAGGTGGCCGGTCTCGGGAATCGCCTCGTAGGCATAGCCCATCTCCTCGGCCAAGGCTTTGTTGGCGAATGCGGGCGCGGGCGCCCCTCGGGCGTTCGGGTCAGCGGCGATCAGCTTGACCGGGCCGCCATACGCTTCGTTCGGCGGCCAGAGATTGAGCGTCATCGCCTGGAGGTAGATCGAGGCCTCGAGCTCGCGTGGGCAGGACAGTTCCCAACCACCGCCGCTGTCCGCGCGACGCAGGACGGAGCGAGCCATCAGCTCGTGCGCGCCCGCGACCCATGTGCTGTGGGCCCGTGTCTCCGCATACTGGCGGGCGAGCTCGGAGGGATCGTCGAAGTGATGTTGCCGGCCCATCGCCCAGTCGGCCAGGCGCCGCTCGAACACGTCCATTCGTTCCCAGACGCGATGGCCCGGAGGAGGCACGTTCGGTGGATCGAAGAGGATGAGGGCCTCCCATCGGAAGCCGATCTCGATGGCGTGCTTCATGGCCGTGCGCGCCGACATCGAATGAAACACGCCGATGGTCGGGCAAGGCCCGAGCCGGGCGTCCACCTCCCGGCGGATGCGCTCGAGGTCCAGCGTCATCTGGGCGTAGGTGTGGCCGTCCTGGCCGGAGGTGGCGAGCGGATTGGCGCCGTGATTGCGCATGTCGAAGGCGATCACGTCGAAGCGCTCGGCGAGCGGTCCCCAGAACGGAACGTACCCGTCGATCGCGAAGCCGTTGCCGTTGGAGACGAACATCCGCGTGCCGTCACGCCGCCCATGCCGGCGAACGCGGACGATCGCCCCATCCCCCATGACGAGGTCGAACGTCTCCACGGGAACCGGGAGCTCGAAACTCACGGAACGAGTGCAGAAACACGCGCGCTCGGCAGGATCGAGCCGGGCTCGAGCACGGGCGGGAGCATACTATGCACGACGGTCGCCGGTCAGGTTGTCATGACGATCGCTTCCATCTGCCTGGAGAAAAACTTGAGTTCCGTGCTGCGGACTCTGTATGAGGAGATATGCCCGGTCAGACGCTGAGCCCCGCGAAGACCAGGTCTCCGGCCGCGCAACCGCCGAAGTCTCAGCCGACGGCGCCGCCCAAACCGAAGCCGGGGGTGTCCGCCGTCGAGATGGGTGCGCGCCAGCGAGAGATCTCGGTGTCCGAGTTCTTCACCAAGAACCGTCATCTCCTGGGCTTCGACAATCCCCGCAAGGCGCTCCTCACCTGCGTCAAAGAGGCCGTCGACAACGCCCTCGACGCCTGCGAGGAAGCCGGAATCCTCCCTGAGGTGGTCGTGAAGCTGGAGGCCGTCGCCAACGGCGGGCCCCCACCGCCGCCGAGCCAGGCGAGCCGCTTCCGGATCACCGTCACCGACAACGGCCCCGGCATCATTCGCCAGCAGATTCCGCGGATCTTCGCGAAGCTCCTGTACGGCTCCAAGTTCCATCGCCTCCGCATGAGCCGAGGACAGCAGGGCATCGGCATCTCGGCGGCCGGCATGTACGGGCAGCTCACGACCGGCAAGCCGGTCCAGATCATCTCGCGTACCAGCGCGCGGGCGCCGGCCCACTACTTCGAAGTCCAGATCGACACCAAGAAGAACGAGCCGTTGATCCTCGAGAAGAAGCAGATCGCCTGGGAATTCCCACGGGGGACCCAGGTGACGATGGAAGTCGAGGGGCGGTACCAGAAAGGCCGGGCGTCGGTCGACGAGTACGTCGAGCAGACGATCATCGCCAATCCGCACGTCAAGCTGACGTACGCCACCCCCGAAGGCGAGACGAAGGAATACCGCAGGACGTACGACGAGCTTCCTCCGTCGCCGCGCGAGATCAAGCCGCATCCCTACGGCATCGAGCTCGGGATGCTGCTCAAGATGCTCCACGACACGACGAGCCATTCACTGGCCGGATTCCTGGCCGGTGATTTCAGCCGCGTGTCGCCCCACCTCGCCGCGGAGATCTGCAAGGCTGCGCACCTCGCACCGCGCACCCGCCCTCGCGACGTGCATGGCCAGGCCTCGGAGAATCTCTACAAGGCCATCCAGTCGACGAAGATCATGGCGCCGCCGACCAACTGCCTCTCGCCGATCGGGGAGAAGGCGATCCTGGCCGGGCTGTATCAGCAGATCAAAGGCGACTTCTACACGGCGGTGAGCCGCCCGCCGGCGGTCTACCGCGGGAATCCCTTCGTGATCGAGACGGGCCTGGCCTTCGGTCGCGGCCCGGAGCACGCGGCGGAGAGCCAGGAGAAGAAGACCATTCCCATGGCCGAGGGCGAGGAGGAGCAGGACGACCGCGAGCTTGCCCGCGTCATCCGCTACGCCAACCGCGTGCCGCTCCTCCATCAACAGTCCGCCTGCTCGATCTACAAGTCGGTGCTCGACACCACGTGGCGCAACTACGGCGTGCCGCAGTCCCGAGGCGCGCTTCCCGGCGGCCCGATGGTGATCTTCGTCCACATGGCTTCCGTGTGGGTCCCCTTCACCAGCGAATCGAAGGAGGCGATCGCCGATTACGACGAGATCCGGAAGGAGGTCACGCTGGCGCTGCGCGAATGCGGCCGGCGGCTGGGCGCCTTTCTCCGGCGCCGCGAACGGGCCCACAGCGAGTTCCGCCGGCGCAACATCTTCGAGCTGTACATCGAGGAGGTCGTCGAGTCGTGCAATCGCCTCAAGGGTGGCCGATTGCCGACCGCGAAGCTGAAGGAGCAGCTGCAGCAGATGGCGCTGAGGCGGACCGGCGGCGAAAAGACCGACGAGCTCATGGGGAGGAACGGAAGTGGCCCGGAAGGTCTTCCGCACTCGATCATCGTCACGCCTGACGGCATCGAGGGTGAGGTCCCGGTGTTGTCGCGCGACGCGTCGGACGACGCCGTGTCGTCCAACGGCGCGACCGTGGAACAAGACGCCGCGGAAGCAGACCCAACGCCCGCTCCCCGGTCGCGGTCGGCCGGAAAGACCAAGCGCGGGGCCAAGGGCAAACGCACGACGGCGCGTGGCTCGGCGCGCCGGAAGGCCTAGAGGCGAGCGATGGCCCGCAAGGCCCGCAGCATGACGGCGGTCGAGAAGAAGCTCATCAGCGTGGCCGACGTGGTGATCACCGCGGCCCAGCGGCGAAAGGACCCCACGCTCGCGATCCCCGTCCGGTCCCTGTCCAACGTCACCTTCAACCAGCGCCGGGGCCTGATCGAGATGGGGAAGCGAAAGCAGGCCCGGTCGTTCTTCAACGTCGGCATGGCCAAGAAGTTCATGCAGACGGTCCTCGTGGCCGATGCGCTCTGCGAGCTGCAGCGAGCCAACCTCACGACCTCGCTTCGCGAGATCTACTACCGGACCAAGCACACGATCAAGAACTCACACGAGAACACGCTCGACACCCAGGACGAGTCCGATCCTCTCATCGAGGACCTCGAGGTGACGCTGGAGGCGCTCCGCGAGGAGCTGCACGTGCGGGCCGAGAACGCCGGGTCGATCGTCGGGCCCGTGGTGTTCGTGGACGACGGCGACCGGGTGGACTGCGCGCGGCTCGGGAAGGGCGGGTATTCCGTGCCCTCCATCGTCGAGCCCGAGTATCTGCAGATCAGCCGCTGCACCGCGGACTTCGTCCTGCTGGTCGAGAAGGGCACGCAGTGGAATCGGCTCTCCGAGGACAAATTCTGGAGGACGCACAACTGCGTGCTGCTCACGGGCAACGGACAGCCGCCCCGCGGCGTCCGGCGCCTCGCGCGCCGGCTGCACGAGGAGAAAAATCTTCCCGTCTACGTCATGGTCGACAACGACCCGTGGGGCTACTACATCTACTCGGTCATCAAGCAGGGCTCGATCAACCTCGCCTTCGAGAGCCAGCGCATGGCGATTCCCAAGGCGAAGTTCATCGGGCTGTCGAGTGCCGATCCCGAAGCATACGGGCTCCCGCGCAACGTCGGCATCAAGCTCAACGACAAGGACGTCGCCCGCGCCAAGGAGCTCCTCGGCTACACGTGGTTCCAGAAGAAGAGTTGGCAGGAAGAGATCAAGCGGATGCTCTCGAGCGGCCTCAAGTACGAGCTGGACGCCCTCGCCAACAAGGACTTCCAGTACCTCACCAAGAGGTACCTCCCCCGCAAGCTCACGGAGAGAGACTGGCTCGACTGACTGGCTGTGATCAGGCGTCCATTCGCCGCTCCTCCAGGTCGAGCTCGCGCTCCAGGTTTCTGAGCACCTCGTCGTCGATCTCCCCCTCGGTGCGAAGGCGCAAGAGCGCCTCGCGTTCCGCGTCGATGACCGCTCGCTTGATCTCGCGGTGCTCGATGAGCTCGCGATCCTCCTCGGACGCGGGATCTTCTCGCTGCCGCTCGACGTGCTCGGCCCGGTGCTCATACGTCTCGCGGAGCCGATCCAGAAGCGGGCGATGCCCCGGCCACACCGGATAGAGCTCATGGATGCGCCGGGTCGCGGCTTCGAGCAGTCGCTGCCTGGCACTGGCGTCGTGTCCGCGAACCTCGACATCGGCGCCGAGGCGAAGCGCTCGAATCAGCCACGGCAGGGTCAGCCCCTGCCCCACCAGCGTGAAGACGATGACGGTGAGCGTCACGATGACGAGCGCTTCGCGCGCGGGAAACGGCCCGCCGGCCGGCAGGCTCGTCGGAAGCGCGAGCGCGGCGGCCAGCGAGACCACGCCGCGCATCCCGGCCCAGGACAGGACGAGCGCATTCGCGACCGGGCGCGGGGCGTCGTTCCGGCCTCGGATCAGTTGCGGCACGGCGACGGTGGCGAAGATCCAGAGGGTCCGAACCAGGATCAGCACGAGGCTCACGGCGATCCCGATACCGACCAGCCGCATCGCGAGCGCGGGGGCGAGCGAGCGGAGGAGGAGTGGCACCTCCAGCCCCGTAACGAGGAAGACGAATCCGTTGAGCAGGAACGTGATCGTCTCCCACACGGCTCGGCCCGTCAGGCGGGCATCCGCGCCCATGATGCGCGACCTGAGATGTCCGAGGTACAGGCCGGCGGCCACCGTCGCGATGACGCCGGAGGCCCCGAGCCTCTCGGCCGAGAGGAAGGCGGCGTATGGCGTGAGGAGTGAGATGGTGATCTCCACCGGCGTGTCCTCGATACGCGATCGGATATGCGCGATGACCCACCCCACGGCCACACCGATGGCGAGGCCGCCCACGATCGCCAGCGCGAAGGTCGCCGCCGCCGAGGTCGGTGAGAACGAGCCCCCGACCGCGGCCGCGATCGCGACGCTGTAGATCGTCAGCGCCGTCGCGTCGTTCAACAAGCTCTCGCCTTCGAGGATCGTCACGATCCGCCGCGGCACGCCCAGCCGCGCGGCGATCGCCGTGGCCGCAATCTCGTCCGGAGGCGCGACGATCGCTCCCAGGGCAAGGGCGACCGGCCACGTCATGCCGACGATCAACGCGCGAGCAACGGCAGCGGCCGCGAGCGCCGTCGCGATGACCAGGCCGATCGCGAGGGAGCCAATGATGCCGAGGTTCGCGCGCAGGCTCGTCACGGGCGTGAAGAACGCCGCGATGTAGAGGAGTGGCGGCAGCACGACGAGGAAGATCAGGTCCGGGTCGATTTCGATCCGAGGAACGCCCGGGACCAGCCCCAGCAGGAGGCCGCCGATGACGAGAAAGATCGGGTAGGCGATACCGAGGCGCCGCGCGATCGTGACGAGCGCGGCGACGGCGATGAGGAGGCCCAGGATGAGTTCGGCGCTCTGCACGCTACGGTTCCGCTCTTCTCTGCATGGTCCGCGACTGGCCGCTATTGCATGTGGCGCGAGTATACAGGGAGGCCGAGAATCTCCGGAAGGAGCCGTCCCGTGAACTGCGAGGCGTGTCGACACGAGAACCCGGCCGGAGCGAGGTTCTGCAACGAGTGCGGCGCGCGCCTCGCGGCGCCCGCCATCCCCCTCGAGCCGCGCTCCTACACGCCGCGCCACCTGGTCGAGAAGATCCTCGCCCAGAAGAGCGCGCTCGAGGGTGAGCGCAAGCTGGTCACCGTCCTCTTCGCCGACGTCGCGCGCTCGTTGGAGCTCGCGGAGCGCGTCGATCTCGAGGAATGGCATCGCCTCCTCGATCGCCTCTTCCGGATCCTGGCGGACGGCGTCCACCGCTACGAGGGGACGATCAACCAGTACACCGGCGACGGCATCATGGCGCTCTTCGGCGCTCCGATCGCCCACGAGGACCATGCCCAGCGCGCCTGCGCGGCCGCGCTCGAGCTGGCGCGCGACCTCGGGGCGCTGGCCGAAGACGTACGGCGCCAGAGCGGGCTCGATTTCGCGGTGCGGATGGGCCTCAACTCGGGCGAGGTCGTTGTCGGGAGCATCGGCGACGATCTGCGGATGGACTACACCGCGCAGGGTCACGTCGTCGGGCTCGCCGCCCGGGTGCAGCAGGTGGCCTCGCCGGGCTCGGTCAGCGTCACCGAGCAGACCGCGCGCCTCGCGTCGGGCTTCTTCGATTTCCGTGACCTGGGCGACCACACGTTCAAGGGCGCGAGCGTTCCCGTCCGGGTGTTCGAGCTACGGGGCCCGGGTCCGATCCAAAGCCGCCTCGAGCGCTCGCGCGCACGCGGCTTCTCGGGGTTCGTCGGCCGTGAGCGGGAGCTTGCCCAGCTCGAGCGGGCTCGGGGCGAAGCACTGTCCGGTCGACCGAAGGTCGTCCTGGTCACCGCGGAGCCTGGCGCGGGAAAGAGCCGCCTGTGTCACGAGTTCGTCCAGCGCGCCGGCGGCCTGGTGCTCCACTATGCCCGCGCGCTCTCTCATGGACGTACGCTCTCCTTCCACGCGATCGCCGCGCTCGCGCGCAGTCTCTTCGGCGTCGGCGAACACGCGTCGCCTGCCGACGTCCGCGACGCCGTCGTCCAGGGTCTGGGGGGCACGCAGTCCGTCGATCAGATCGCGGCGGCCCTCTGGCTCGATCTCCTCGGGGCCGATCCCGGGTCGGTGCCTTCGGAGCTGGAGCCCGAGGCGCGCCGCGCGCGTCTTTGGGAGTCACTGCTCGATCTGATCCGAGCTCGCGCGCGACGCGAACTCACCGTGATCTGGGTCGACGACCTGCACTGGCTCGACCCGGCGAGCGAAGCCGCGCTGGAGATGCTCACCGGGCGGCTGCTAGCTGCGGACTCGGCCGACTGCCGGGCGCTGCTGCTCGCGACCACTCGGCCCGAGTATCGGCCCTCGTGGCCTACACAGGTCGAGCGTCTCTCGCTGATGCCGCTGGCGTCCACTGACTCCCAGGCATTGCTCGGCGATTGGCTCGGATCCGGCCCGTCGCTGGCGCCGCTCCGCGCCCGGATCGAAGCCCGGGCCGGCGGAAATCCCCTCTTCATCGAGGAAATCGTTCGCTCACTCGTCGAGCGCGGTGCGCTGCACGGCGCACGTGGTGAGTACGGGCCGGCAACTCCGGTCGAGGAGATCGCGCTGCCCGAGACCGTTCAGGCCGTCCTCGCGTCGCGCATCGATCGACTTGCGCCGCGGGACAAGGACGTGCTCCAGGCTGCGGCTGTGGTCGGACGAGACGTGCCGACCGAATTGCTGCGGGTCGTCGTCGATCTGCCCGCACCCGAGCTCGCCGCATCGCTGGGGCGTCTCGCGATAGCCGAGCTCCTCGGATCTGCGGAGCCGGCCGGTGAGCTCGCCTTCCGACATCCTCTCACGCACGAGGTCGCCTATCGTACGCAGCTTCTGGATCGGCGGCGCAGGACGCACGCCGCCGTCGCGCGAGGGCTGCTGGCGATGCACGGTTCCGCGGCGCCGACGCACGCCGCGCTCCTTGCCCATCACTTCGAGGAAGCGAGCGAGTATCTCGAGGCCGCACGCTGGCACGAGCGCGCGGGCCGGCGCGTCGCGCGCAGCGACCCGGCGGATGGGGTCAGGCACTGCCGCCAGGTGACGGCGCTCCTGGCCGCTCTGCCCGAATCGCGTGAGACGATGACGCTCGCGCTGACGTCGCGCATCGCGCTGCTCGAGATCGGGCGCATCGCAGGAATCGAGGAGCGCGAAGCTCGGGACCTCTTCGACGACGCGCGCGCGGTCGCCGAGCGACTCCAAGACCGCGGAGGCCAGGCATTCCTCCTCACGTCCTACGGACGCCTGCGCGGGTTCGCGGGCGACGTGGCCCAGTACCTGGCGTGTTCGGAGCGCGCAGCCGAGCTCGCCGAGGCATCCGACGACGCCGTGCTCGAGTTCGAGATGCGCTCGGTGCTGGCGCACGCACAGCTCGCGGTCGGCCGTCTCGCTTCCGCGCGCACGACTGCCGCGCATGCCCTGGCCGAGCTCGCGCGGGTCGCCGGGCTGCGGGAGGCGGTCGGGCATTCCACCGCACCGGCGTTGTGCCGCACGTGGTGGGCGCTGGCGAGCGTCTATCTCGGCCACGCGGCCGAAGCCCAGGCCGCCTTGGAGGCGCTCCTGGCCGAGGAAAGCGACTCCGGACTCCAGGCGCTCTACGGGACGCACGGATTCCTGTGCGAGGTGTTGCGGCTGCGAGGCGATGTTCCCGGCGCGCTCGTGCACGGCCGCCGTGCCGTCGCGCTGGCCGAAGAGCGCGGAAGCGCGTTCTCTCGTGTCGAGACCGCCGCGTTTCTCGGTGCCGCCGAGCTCGCCGACGGCAACGTCGCCGCGGCCACCCGCCTGCTCTCGAGTGCGCTCGCGCTCGCCCGCAAATGGCGCACCGCGCTGTGGTACGAGCCGCGTATCCTGGCGGTGCTCGCTGAGGCGAGACTGGCCGCCGGCGAGCACTCCGCAGCCCGGGCGCTCTTGTCCGAAGCGCGCGAATCTATCGGGCGGGGGCGAGGCTGGCGGCTGAGCGCCTGCGACGTCGGCCTGGCGCACGTCCGCCTGCTTGCGTCTGAGCCCGACCTGGACCGCGCCGCTGTCGCGCGCGCGCTGGAGGCCGTCGACGCCTTGGCCACAGAGATGGCGGCCGACGCCTATCGGCGGATGGTGGACGTCGAGCGCGCGAGCAACGATTAACCAATAAATCCGCGGGCGCTTCCGATCTCAGGAAACCCGTGGGAGTTGCTCTGCCGTCGAGGACTCGAACCTCGGACCCGCGGATTAAGCGTACATCGTCCTGCCTGCTCCTGGTACTCGGTGTTCTGGTAGCAGCCTGGTAGCAGAGATCTCGTTCATCACCCGCTGATCGTGTGCCCCGCCGACAACCGCGGGTTATGAGGCTGTCGGAATGGGTACCATAACCAACACGTCACAAAGAACGCGTCGTGAATGAGTTTCGATCGTTCGCCTCCGTCGGCGAAGAGTACCGCGTCGAGAGGTATTCCGCCGTCGGAAGTCTGTGCCGTCCTGACTGTCGACTGCCTTTTCGGCGGAATAAGTCACGCCACCACGTTGAAAGTCCCATAGATTCAACGCCGCGACTCTGGCACAGATCCTGCCCTCACCGCCGTACCGATCGACGCGAGCGCCAAGGAGGGCACTGCGTGAAAGCCTTAACCCTGCGGTCAGGCCTTGGAGCATTCCTCCTCTTGCTGTGTCCTCTCGTGCTCGCCGACGGGGCGAGCTCCGAATAGGGTCTTCGTTAAGGTAAGAGCGAGATCACGATGCGAGAACTGGAGGGAGACCATGGCATACCAAGCCGAAATCAGTCGTAAGAACCCGGGTTGTTTCTTGTTTTTGATCGACCAGTCAGAATCGATGGAAGACCCTTTTGGCGGCGGAGAGGCTGACAGAAGGAAGGCCGAGGAGCTGGCTACGATACTCAACAAGCTTATTCATAATCTGTGCATCCGTTGCGCCAAATCGGACGCTATTTACGACTACTTTCATGCCGGGGTGCTGGGCTACAGCGAAGACAGCTGTAAACCAGCGCTCGGCGGTGAGCTGAGCGGGCGCTCGTTGGCACCAATCAGTGAATTGGCCACGAAGCCGTTGCGCATCGAAGAGAGAATAAAGAAATCGGACGATGGCGCCGGCGGAGTGATGGAGCAAACTGTGAAATTTCCAGTCTGGTTCGATCCATACTGGAAAGGGGGCACTCCGATGTGCGCCGCGCTTCAGGAGGCCACCCGGATTGTCGAGACTTGGTGTCAGGAGCATCCGAAGGGATTTCCGCCGATCGTCATCAACATCACCGACGGCGAGGCAACGGATGGAGATCTGGTCGCCGCGGCGCGTAAATTGACGGCGGTCAGTTGCGATGACGGTTCAGTGCTGCTCCTCAACATCCATCTTTCGTCGACGGCCGGACCATCGATCGAATTACCGACCGACGCCAACAAACTCCCGGATCAACATGCCACACAGCTCTTTCACGCCTCATCGACGCTCACACCGTTCATGGTTGCCCGCGCGATAGAGCTGGGGATGCCGGCCGCGGATAACTCGCGAGGATTCATCTTCAACGCGCAACCGTTGCACATCATCCACTTTCTCGATATCGGCACGCGGCCGGCGAATGTGCATCTGCGCTGAGTACCACTGCCGTGGGCACCGCCTGCGGTGAAGTATGCCCAGGCGGCCAAAGAGTGCGACATCAAGGTCTTCTCCTGCCCAAAGTTGGGCAACAGTCTCGAGGAGTACGAGGATGCCTGGGCGCATCGCCAAACGCGCACCCCAGTCGGCATCCGCGTGGCGGTGGCTGACGGCGCCACCGAAAGCAGTTTTGCCAAGTTATGGGCCGTGCTTTTGGCCGAAAGCTATGTCCGAAGTGAGGTCACCGGGGCAGAGTTTTTCGCCCGGTTGAAGCCGGCGCGCCGCCTCTGGCGGCGAAGATTAGCGGGCCGACCGCTCCCCTGGTTCGCGAGCGAAAAGGCCGAGCAGGGTGCCTTTGCGGCGTTCCTCGGTGTCCAGATTGATGCGCACAAGAACCGCTGGACGGCCCTGGCCGTTGGTGACTGCTGTCTCATGCAGGTCGATGGCGTCGGTGAAGGGATGCGGGTGGTCGAAACGTTTCCCTTACAGAAATCTTCGCAATTCACGATGAGCCCGTATCTGATCGGCTCCAGGGCGAACGGCGAATCAGTGGACGAACGGATACAAATCAGCGAGGGTAGCCTCCGCGATGGAGACATGCTCCTGCTCGCGACCGATGCGGTGGCCGCCTGGCTGCTGAAACGGCATGAAGAGGGGCGACCATTATGGAAGTGGCTTTACCGGAAGCTGAGGACGCCAGAGAGCTTTGCCGCAATGGTCGCCTACGGCCGCCAACATGGATTGCGCAACGACGACTTCACCCTTGTCCGTGTCATTCATCACGATTTACCGGGTGAAGCGAAGGAGAGGTAACGAATGGGGGCATGGCCAGACCTGACCGAATACCATGAGGCGGTTCAGCACCCGCAAAACGCTTTTGTTGACCAAGGATTAAAAACAGTCACCCTCGAGCTCGATCGGTTCGGTATGCCCAAGCCGGCCACCGGCGGCAACGCCGTGGTCTACAAGGCCAAAGAACCGGGCGGGTTTTTCTCATTCAAGAAGACCTGGGCGATTCGCTGCTTCCTGCGCCCGATCAGCGACCACGCCGAACGTTATGAGGCGATCTCCAAACATCTTCGCAAGGTCCGCCTGCCCTACGATGTTAATTTTCAGTTTCTCAAGCAGGGCGTTCAAATTCGCTCCCACTGGTTCCCTATCGTCAAAATGCAATGGGCGGATGGCGACCTTCTGCACAGTCATATTGAGAAGCATCTACGCGATCCGGCCTCACTCGCGGCATTGCGGACAAAATGGGTGACACTCGTTAGCGACCTCGAAGCCGCTCGGGTGGCACACGGCGATTTACAGCACGGGAATATCCTGGTGCGCGGCGGATCGATCCAGTTGGTGGACTACGACGGCATGTGGGTGCCGGCCTTAAAGGGCCGCCACGCCACGGAAACCGGCCACCGTGCGTACCAGCATCCCGAACGTAGCGGGAAAGACTACGGCCAAGAGATTGATCGTTTTTCAGTTCTCGTCATCTATCTATCGCTGGCGGCGCTCGAGCGGGATGTCACCCTCTGGGAGCGTTTTCATACCGGCGACAACCTGATCTTCGTGCGCGAAGATTTCCACCAGTTGGGTCGATCGGCGATCTGGCAACAGTTACGTCGTATCGGATCGGGGCAAATCGATCAGCTCGCCGCGGCTCTGGCGACCATGGTGCAGCAGCATCCGATGAAGGTCAGCAGTCTCGATAGCATTCTCAAAAATCTGGCGTACTTTAAGTTCCCTGCCTCGATCCCGGCGTCGACTCCGGCCAAGCGAGTCGCTCCCACGACGTCCGCCGTGCCGACGCCGCCGCCGTCCGTGCCGACGCCGCCAGCGCCCAAACCAGTGGCTGTGCAAGGCGCCCGGGCGGCGGGTGCCATGCCCACCTGGATGAAAAAGAGCGATTATCGTGATCGCTCGGATGACTGAGGAGTCGACGCACGATTCACGTTCTCCGTTCGCGTGTCACGATGAAGCGGCTCGGTCGCAAATTGGTAGCAGAAAGCAAATCAGGCACCCCGGGCGCGCCCAAGGTGCCTGATTTTGTTGGTGGGCCGTCAAGGACTCGAACCTTGGACCCGCTGATTAAGAGTCAGCTGCTCTACCAACTGAGCTAACGGCCCGTGCCTCGTCCTCCGATCCGAACGTGGTGCGCCTGAGAGGATTCGAACCTCTGGCCTTTGGCTTCGGAGGCCAACGCTCTATCCAACTGAGCTACAGGCGCGACCGGCTGCTCACGAGTTGGGGTGACCGAGGGGAATCGAACCCCCAACCCCTGGAGCCACAGTCCAGTGCTCTGACCAATTGAGCTACGGTCACCGCCACGGCGCGCGACGCGCGACGGTTCATGCTACCGATGGCCTCTGGTAGTGTCAACCGCGCGCCCCTCGAGTGTGGCCCGCATCGCGGCCAAACCGGCGGTCGGATCGTGCAACGGCGTCGTGATCTGTCGCCTCACGCGGTCGATGCGGAGCCCGGCGTTGAGCGGGCGGGCCGCGCGCTGCTGGAGGTCGGCGGTCGCCACCGGAACCACCAGCCGAGTGTCGAGCTCGAAGACGTCGCAGGCCATGCGGGCGAAGGCGTAGCGGTCGATCACGGACGGTCCTGCCACGTGAACGACGCCGTGCGTGGCGTGTTCCACGAGCTCGACGGTGGCGGTGGCGAGGTCGACGTTGAAGGTCGGGCTCGAGCGCTGATCGGCCGGCACTTTCGACGTCTCGCCGGCGGCCGCCCGCCGGCGAAGCTGGTAGATGAAGTTCTTGCCTTGAGGCTCCTCCCCGTACACCACCGTGGTGCGCACGACGAGGGACCGGACGTTGGCGGCCATCACCGCGCGCTCACCATCGAGCTTGCTGCGGCCGTACACGGACAGCGGCGCCACCGGATCGTCCTCGGCATAGGGGCCGGCACGACCGTCGAACACGTACTCGGTCGAGAAGAACACGAACACCGCGCCGCGCTCGGCCGCCAGCGCGGCGGCCCGAGCGGGCGCCTCGCAGTTGGCCTCGAAGGCCTCGTCCGGGTGATCTTCGCAGTAATCGACGAACGTCAGCCCGGCCGGGCAGAAGATGACGTCGGGCTCGACGTCGGTGATGACGCGCGCGCTGGCGGCGGCGTCTCTGACGTCGAGATGAACCGTGCCGGGCCGAGCCACCTGATGGTGAGTGGCGACAGCGGTGTGGCCGCGGGCGACGAGGACCTTCTCCAGCGCGGCGCCGACCTGGCCGGAGCCGCCGATGACGAGGGCGCGCATCCGGGTGCGGCTCAGCCCTCCGACTCGCGCGGCGACGGCCCGCCATCGACGATGATGGTCTCGCCCGTCATGAAGGAGGACGCGTCTGACGCCAGGAAGATGCAGGGATACGCGATCTCCTCGACGCGGCCCCAGCGTCCCATCGCCACCCGCGCCGCGACGGCCCGATAGGTCTTGTCGGCGTCGGGATCGGTCTTGTGGAGAACGTCGATGTAGCCCTCGGTCTCCACGGGACCCGGCGCGATGCAGTTCACGCGGATGCCCTGGCGCGCCCAGGCCACGGCCAGCGCACGGGTGAGATTGATGACAGCAGCCTTGGCGGCGCCGTAGTGCGGCATCATCGTGGAGCCATAGACACCGGCGATGGACGCCACGTTGACGATGACGCCGCCGCCCTGTTTCACCATCTGGCGCTGCGCCCACTTGCAGCCGAGGAACACGCCGTTGAGGTTGATGCCGACCACCGCGTTCCAGCCGTTGACCGAGATCTCCTCAGGGCGCGCGCGGAACGACGCGCCGGCGTTGTTGATCATCACGTCCAGACGCCCGAAGTCGCGCGCGGTCCGCTCGACGATCGCCTGCACCTGCTCTTCCACCCGCACGTCGACGACCATCGCGAACGTGCGGCGGCCGAGCCCACGGACCGCCTCGGCCACGGGCTCCAGATGCTCCATCTTTCGGCTGCAGACGGCAACGTCGGCGCCGGCCCGCGCGAACTCGATGGCGATCGACTTGCCGATGCCCGTGCCTCCGCCCGTGATGATGGCCGTGCGCCCTTCGAGGGAAAACGGAGAGTTCATGCCGGGGACGATACCAGATTTTCTCGTGAAGGGCGTCAGCGCGGGAGCGCGATCTCGGCCTGACGGCGCGGTACTTCGCGATCGATCCGTTGCCAGACGCTCGCCACGGACAGCGTGGCGCCGTTGTTCTCGGCGCACGTCTGCAGCTTGCTCAGCAGCGGCAGCGCCTCGCTCAGGCGCTTGCGGGGGGCCTTGGCGGCCTGACGGACCTCGTCGTCACCGGTCGTCTTCGCCTCCACCCACGCCTGCTCGACGTGCGCGGCCATGAGGACCATACGGCCGACCTCGTCGTCGACGTACGCCTGCCATTCGCCGCTGGTGGAAAACCGCGGGCAGTCGCGCTTGATCACGTCGTCGAAGTGCTCGGCAAGCTCGGTCGCATGGCGCACGTGGTAGTCGACACGTGCGCGAACGTCCGTCGGCGCCTCGGCCGCCCCCGAGGTCGCGAACAGGCCGACGAGCGCCAGCGCGGTGACGTACCTCACGCTCGCAGTATACCCACCGCGCCGGCCACGCCGCTCACCGGGTCGCCGCTTCCTCCACGTGGGCCTCATGCCACATCACCACGTACGACATCGGTCCGTCGGGACGGACGGACAGGTGGTCGACGGGAAGATCCACGGGCAGCGCGCGTACGCCGTCGTTGCTCAACTCGGTCGTCGCCACGGCGAAGACCGTGGCGACGCGCCGACCCGTGCCGTCGTAGCCTGCATAGCGTGTCCACGTCGGCGTCCCCGACTCGACGTCGAGGCGCGCCAGCCGCTCCCCACCGGCGAGCACGCGCGCCGCGCCGAGCGTGGCCGGCTCGGTGCGCGGCGACGCCGCCCGTGTCAGCCGGATGACGTGGAGATTGTTGACGACGAGCGCGACATTCGGCACCAGTAAGGCGATTTCCTCGGCCTGACGCTTGACGTCCGACGTTTCGACGCCGCCAGTGAGATACACGGTGCGCTCATAGGTGTCGACGGTGATGGGGAGGTGGCGCCCGGTCGCCATCGCGGCCAGGCGCAGCTTGACCACGTTCGAGATCGTTTCGTCATCCGCCCATTGCCCCATCGAACGCCCGGTGAGATTCCCGCAGCCGGCACCGAGAACCAGCGTCAACAGGACGAGGACGGCCCGGTGCCTCATGCGGCCGCCGGTCGCACCGAAGCCGTCTGCTGCAATCGCCGCTCGACGAGCGCCCAGTCGATGTTGCGGAAGAACGCCTCCACGTACTTCTTCCGTTCGGTGGCCTTGTAGTCGCGCATGAAGGCGTGTTCCCACACGTCCATCACGAGCAGGGGCTTGAAACCCGCCGGTATGCCCTCCTGGTGCAGGGTGATCCAGTGGTTGCTCAGTCGGTCGGTCATCGGATCCTCGAAGAGGATGACCCAGCCCACCCCTCGCATCTCGCCGATGGCGTGAAAGTCCGTCAACCACTGGTCGATCGAATCGAACGACGAGCCGATCGCCTGGGCCAGGCCCGAGCTCGCCGGCGGCTTGGGATCCGCGGCGCGGCGAAGGTTCTCGAAGTAGTACTCGTGCAGGATCATCCCGTTGTATTCGAAGCCAAGCCGGCGCGTCAGCTCGGCGAATTCGGGGTTGGTGCCCGCGGCCTTGCCCTTGGCCCGCAGCTCGGCGAGCTCCGCGTTCAGCGCATTCACTTGCTTGACGTATCCCTCGTAGAGCTTCAGGTGCTCGGCGATCTGGGCGTCCGAGATGCCGTCGAGCCCCTTCATGTGGTCAAAGGATTGCGCTTTGTAGGTTTTGCTCTTCACTGCTGTCATGACGACCTCCTCCCTCTCCTGTATTATCTCGTCACCTTGCAGCAAACTCTGCGCCCGGCAGGAGGCTTCAGCATGCGGAAGCGTTGGTTCCTCTCGATCCTCACCGTCGGCGTCATTGCCGCTTTCGTGGGCAGCGTCGTCATCGGCCTCGACGTCGCACGCGCGCAGGCGCCGGTCAGGATTGGTGTCATCGAGCCGTTGTCGGGGCCGGTGGCCGCCTCCGGAAACTACATCCGCATGGGCGCCGAGATCGCACGCGATTGGCTCAACGCCAAGGGCGGGGTCCTCGGGCGGAAGGTCGAGCTCGTCATCGAGGACAACAAGTCGGATCCCAAGGAGGCGGCGAGCGCGGCCGAGAAGCTGATCGTCCGCGACAAGGTCCCCGCCATCATGGGCGCCTGGGGGAGCTCGATGACGCTGGCGGCCATGCCGAAGCTCGAGGAGTACGGCGTGCCCATGGTCGTCGAGACGTCGAGCGCCGCATCCATCACCAAGCGCGGCAATCCGTGGATCTTCCGGATCAGTCCGCCGAGCGAGATGGAAGCGGTCGGCCTCGAGCCGTACGTCGACAAGCTCGCCATCAAGAAGGCGGACTTCCTCGCCGTCAACACGGACTGGGGCCGCGGCTCGATCCAGGCGTTCGGTGACCTCTTGAAGAAGAAGGGCCTGCCGGTCGGCGCCGCCGAATTCATGGAGCAGAGCGCGACCGACATGAACGCGCAGATCACCAAGATCAAGACGACCGGCGGCGACACGCTCTTCCTGACGACCGCCGTGGAGCAGATCACGCTCGTGCTGAAGCAAGCCCAGGAGCAGCGACTGAGCCGAAAGATCGTCACCACGGGCGGCTCGTCCTCGCCGACCCAGCTCATCAAGCAGGCTGGCGCGGCTGCCGAAGGGACGTACCACATCGTCTTCTTCATGCCCTGGTTCCCGGAATCCATGCCGGACGGCAAGCTGGCCAAGGCGTTCGTCGACGAGTGGGCCAAGCGCGGCAATCCATTCGAAGGCCTCACCGAGGGCTTCCGCGGTCACGACGGCATCGTCACGATCGCCGAGGCCGTGAAAGTCGCGGGGAAGGACGACCCCAAGGCGGTTCGCGACGCGCTCTGGCGCGTGAACCTCACCGGCGTCAACGGCCCCATCCACTTCGAGAAGGACGGCCCGGCCGGCAAGGAGAGCGGCCAGAGCAAGCCCTCGATCTTCATCGTGCAGATCCGCGACGGCAAGGTCGCGCTGCCGGAGTTTGCCCGGAAGTAGTGGATCAGCTCCTTCAGCACCTGGTGAACGGCCTGGTGCTCGGCGGGACGTACGCGCTGCTGGGCATCGGGCTGACGCTCATCTTCGGGCTGATGAACGTCGTGAACTTCGCCCACGGTGAGTTCTACACGCTGGGCGCCTATGCGACGTTCGCCGCCCTGACGCTGGCCGATCTGAACTTCTTCGCCGCGCTCGGTCTGGCCATCGTCTGTGGCCTCGTCGTCGGTGCGGTCACGGAATTCGTCCTCGTTCGCCCGCTCCGGCGCGAGTCCATCGACACCGTCATGCTAGTCATGATCGGCGTCTGGATCGCCATGCAGAACGGCGAGCTCCTGGTGTGGGGCGGCGTGGCGAAGTCGATCCCGCATCCGTTCTCGACCACGCCCCTGACGCTCGGCGGCGTCTCACTGGCGCCGTTGCGGCTGTTCGTGCTCGTGGCGGCCCTCGGCCTCATCGTCGGCGCCCACCTGCTGATCCATCGCACCCGTCTCGGGCGCGCGATGCGGGCCACGTTCCAGGATGCCGACACGGCGGCGCTCATGGGGGTACGGATCCGGCGCATCTACACGGCCACGTTTGCGATCGGCTCGGGGCTGGCGGCCGCGGCGGGCGCGCTGCTCGGCCCCGTCTTCATCGCCTATCCGTCGATGGGGGACCTTGCCTCGCTCAAGGCGTTCTCCGTGGTGATCCTCGGAGGCCTCGGCAACATCGCCGGTGCTACGGTCGGTGGACTCGTGCTCGGAGTCGCCGAAGAGCTGGGCGCGGGCTACGTCTCGTCCGGGTATCGCGACGCCGTGGGGTTCGTGATCATCATCGCCGTCCTGCTCCTGCGCCCTTCCGGCCTGTTCGCCCGCGCCGAACGCGTCGGATGAGGCGCGCGGCAGGCATTCTCCTCGCGCTCGCGGCGCTGACCCTTCCACTCTGGATCGCCAACGCCTACTTCCTCCACGTCGTCATCATGGCCGGGATCTTCGGCGTCCTCGCCTCGAGCCTGAATCTCCTGCTCGGGTACACGGGCCAGCTCTCGCTCGGTCACGCTGCGTTCTTCGGAATCGGAGCCTACGCCTCGGCGCTGCTCACCCTTCGATGGGAATGGTCGTTCTGGCTGGCCCTGCCCGCCGCCGTCCTCGCTGCGGGGATTGCCGGATGGGCGATCGGGCGCCTGGCCTTGAAGCTGCGTGGGGCCTACTTCGTTCTCGTCACCATCTCGTTCGCCGGCGTCATCGCCCTGATCAGCATCAACTGGATGGATCTGACGAACGGACCGCTCGGCCTGCCGGGCGTGCCGGCGCCCGAGCTCGGCCCGTGGTCGCTACGGACGAAGTCGGCCTACTACTATCTGGTGCTCGCCGCGGTGGCGCTCGCCTACGAGGTCTGCCGGCGGCTCGTCGACTCTCGTATCGGCCGGGCGTTCGTCGCGCTTCGAGAGAACGAGGCGCTGGCGGAGTCGGTCGGCGTGGACGGCACCCGCTATCTCGTGCTGGCCGCGGTGGTGAGCGCCGGCCTGGCGGGTCTCGCCGGCAGCCTCTACGCCCATTACACGCGCTTCGTGAGCCCCGAGGTCTTCCTCTTCACGTACACGGTCACGATGGTGATCATGGTCGTGGCCGGCGGCAAGGGCACGCTGGCCGGCCCACTGGTCGGCGCCGTGCTCTTCACCGTCCTGCCCGAGGCGTTGCGTGCGGCGACGTCCTGGCAATGGCAAATGCTGGCCTACGGCCTCATCCTCGTCGTCCTCGTGTTCTTCCTACCGCGCGGAATCGTTCCCACGTTCTTCCGTTGACGCTGAGCGTCCGCGATCTGACCGTCCAGTTCGGCGGCGTCGCCGCGTTGGGTGGCGTGTCGTTTGACGTTCGACCGGGCAGCATCACGAGTCTCATCGGACCGAACGGTGCCGGCAAGACGACCGCGTTCAACGCGATCACCGGCTACCTGCGGCCGTCACGCGGCCGCGTGAGCTACGGCGACGCCGTCCTGACGGGCCTCCGTCCCTGCGACATCGCGCGGCGGGGCGTGGTCAGGACGTTCCAGAAGACAAGCGTCTTTCCGACGCTGAGCGTGCTCGACAACGTGCTGACCGGCTTCCACCTCCGCGGGCGCGCCGAGGTGTGGTCCGTGCTCGCCGCCCGCCGGCGAGTGCGCGCCGAAGAGTCGGCGCTTCGTCGAGAGGCCGAGACCATCGTGGCGTTCGTCGGCCTCGCTCACCGGCGTAGGGACGTCGCGAGCGCTCTGCCGTACGGCGAGCAGCGCCTCGTCGAGCTCGGGGTGGCGCTGGCCGCTCGCCCGTCGATCCTGCTCCTCGACGAGCCGGCGGCCGGGATGACGGGCGCCGAGAAAGACGTGATCGGCGGCCTCATCCGGTCGATCCGCGATCGTGGCGTCACGGTGCTTCTCGTAGAGCACGACATGCGAGTCGTCATGGGGCTGAGCGATACCGTGATCGTGCTCGATCACGGCGCGGTCATCGCGGAGGGGACACCCGCGGTCGTGCAGTCGCACCCCGACGTCATCCGCGCATACCTCGGAACCGGCCGTGCTGAAGATTGAGAGCGTCGCTGCGGCGTACGGCCCCGTCACCGCGCTGCGCGGGATCGATCTCGCCGTCGCGTCCGGCGAGCTGGTCTGCTTGATCGGCGCCAACGGCGCCGGCAAGTCATCGACACTCCGGGCGATCTCAGGCCTGCTGCGGCCGAGCGCCGGCCGCATCGTCTTCGAGGGCCGCGAGATCCAGAACCTGGAGCCCGCCACCATCTTGAAGTCCGGGATCGCGCACTGTCCCGAAGGTCGCCGCGTCTTTCCCCACCTCACGGTGCACGAGAACCTGGCCATGGGCGCGTACGTCCGCCGCGATCGCCATGCCGTCGCGGCCGACATCGAGCGCGTGTGCTCTCACTTCCCGATTTTGGCCGAGCGGCGCCGCCAGATGGCAGGCACGCTGTCGGGGGGAGAGCAGCAAATGCTCGCGATCGGTCGATCTCTGATGTCACGGCCACGGTTGATCCTGCTCGATGAGCCTTCGCTCGGCCTGGCGCCGGCCATCGTCGATGCGACGTTCGCGATCATCGCGGGAATCCGGCGCGAGGGGACGACGGTCCTTCTGGTGGAGCAGAACGCCTACCGGGCGCTCCGCATGGCGGACCGAGGTTACGTGATGGAAACGGGGCGGGTCGTCCTGGAGGGGCGCGCGGCCGATTTGCTCGCGGACGACCACGTCCGGCGCGCGTACCTGGGAGCCTGAGCGTCTCGTCCGCGGTCGAACCAGCGTAGCGTCGGCCTCAAGCTCACGACGTCGCCGACGATCATGACGACCGGCGACGGCAGCCGCACATCGCCGGCCGCGATGGCGGCGAGTGTCGTCACGACGGTCTCCTGATCACGAATCGTGGCCGAGCGTACCAGCGCCGTCGGCGTGTCCGTCGCCCGGCCGTGGGCGATGAGCTCGCGAGCAATGGCCTGGAGCCGCCCGGCGCCCATGAGCACGACAATGGTATCGACCGCGGTGGCCAGCGCCGCCCAGTCGACGCCCTTGCCCTTCCCGGCGCACTCGTGACCGGTCACCACGGCGAACGACGACGCCACGCCACGATGGGTCACCGGGATGCCGGCATAGGCGGGAGCTGCGATCGCCGACGACACTCCGGGGACGACCTCGAAGCGGACGTTCGCGGCTCGCAACGCAGCCGCTTCCTCACCGCCTCGCCCCAGCACGAAGGGATCCCCCCCTTTCAGCCGGACGACTCGATGGCCACGGCGGGCTTCGGTGACCAGCCGCGCGTTGATCTCGTCTTGTGGCTCGGTGTGATGACCGCTCGCCTTGCCGACGAACACTCGCCGCGCGCGCGCCGGCACCAGCTCCAGCAGCCTTTTGTCGATGAGCCGGTCGTAGACGACGACGTCGGCGCGGCGGAGCAGACGACGGCCCCGGACGGTGAGAAGGCCGGGGTCCCCCGGCCCGGCGCCGACGAGCGCGACGCGGCCAAGCGCCTTCACGCTGGCCTCAGCGCTTCGAGCAGACACCGACGCGCTTCCTCACGCCGGCCCGCGGCGACGAGACGTCGTACGTCGCCCCGCAATGCTGTCGTCCATGCCTCGGCCGTGGCCTGCTCGCCGCGTGTCCGCAACTCACGCCGCACGTCACCCGCGAGGTCGGTCAACAGGGCATAGTCTGAGCCGAGGAGGCGTTCGAGCTCCTCGCGCACGATACGGGCAAGGGCGGGGCTCCGGCCGCCAGTCGTCACGGAGACCAGCAACGATCCCCGGCGCAACACGGACGGCAAAATGAAGTCGCAGTGGTCCGGATCATCGGCGGCGTTCACCCAGATCCGACGGCGTCTCGAGTCGGCCGCGACCGCGGCGTTGACGTTGCGGTCATCCGTCGCCGCGAAGACGATGGCCACACCACGAAGATCGCTCCGGCGGTACGAGCGCAGCCGCACTCTGATATCGCCGTCGTCGGCCATTTTCGCGAGCCGCGCGGACACGCGAGGGCTGACGACCGTGATCGACGCGCCGACGGCACGCAGGCCCTCGACCTTGCGCTCGGCGACGGCGCCGCCCCCGACGACGAGGACAGGGCGGCCGCCAAGGTCAAGGACGACTGGGTACGGTCCCATGGCGGGCGATCGCGTGGACGAGCGCGCCCATCGTGCCCTTCTCCGGCTGGATGTGTGGCGTCACGCCATACTCACGAAGTGTGGCCGCGCAAACAGGGCCGATCGCCGCGACGACGACGCGGTCTCGCAACCCGGCGACGAGCGCATCGCGCCGGCCCTCGCGCTCGGCCACGAGCACGAGGTGCCGAACTTGCGGGGAGCTGGTGAAGGCGATCACGTCGATGCGGCCGGCGATGAGGTCGTGGACGAGTTGGATCAAGATCGTCTGATCGTCGGGCAATGCCCATTCGTACAGCGGGATCTCGAGTACGCGAGCGCCTCGCGCGGTGAGGCCGTCGACGAGCGCGCGGTTCTCGTCACCGTAGAGCTGCACGGCGACGATGCGACCCCGAAGGTTGCTGCTGGCCAGTGCGTCGAGGACGCCTTCGGACGTCGGCTCGCTCGGGACGACATCGATGTGGACCCCGGCCTCTCTGAGCACACCGACCGGTTTCGGTCCTCGCGCGACGACAGTCAGCGCTGTCAGCGCGTGGAGCAGATCGTCCCGGCGGCCGGCCTGTGTTGCCAGGTCGAGAAGGGCTCGGGTGCCGACGCCGGTCATGAACACGACGACCCCGACTTCCTTGGCGCAGATCCGATCGAGCACGGCCCGAGCCGGCCCCAGATCACGCCGCAGCACCTCGACAACGGCAGGCGCCGAGTAAGCAACTCCCCCGAGCCTCCCGATCAGCGTCGCGAGCTCGCTGGCGCGACGCGCTTCGGTGATGGCGATCGTTCGCCCGCCCAGGGAAGGAATCGTTGCGTCCGCCGTCACGCCGCGCACTCTCCCGTACCGGTCTCGAGCTTGAACTTCTCGTCCGAGCCCCAGTCGAGGTATTTCTCGGGAGTCTCGCTCGATGGCGGCAGCTCGGTCCAGGGCGCCAGGACCGAACGCAGTCGCTCGGGCCCGGTCCGGTCGACGAACACGTCGAAGGTCTCTTCCGGCTTGCGCTCGACGCGGTAGAGCTCGAGCAACGCCTTCACGGCATCCGGACCCTGTCTGGCCGGCACACGCGCCATCGGTTTGCCGAAGCGCGTGCGCCCGGGGGCCAGCGTGGCGCCGAGCAGCAGCTGGTAGGTTGGCGCCTGCTCGTCGTGAAATTTCCGGGCGCCACCATACAGCCCGATGCCGGCAACGTGGTGCTGACCGCACGAGTTCGGGCAGCCCGAGATCTTGATCCGCACGCCAGCGTCGTCGGCGAGGTCACCGAGCTCACGCTCGATCATCTGGCCAAGTTCGAGCGCGGGCCCGCGCGACGAGGTGATACCGAGCTGGCAGGTGTCGGCGCCGGGGCACGACGTGACGTCGACCAGCCGTTCGGCCCCGGGCTCGGCGCGATCCTCGCGCACGAGGATCGCGTAGATTTCGGACAGCGCCCCGAGTGGCATCCATCGCAGAATCAGGTTCTGCTGGTTCGTCGCCCTCACGGTGCCCTCGCCGAAGTCTCGGGCGATCCGCGCGATAGCCCGGAGCTGCCCAGCCGTGACATCACCACGAATCAACCGCACGTTGACCGAGGCCCATCCCAGCTGCTTCTGCGGCACGACATTGGTGGCTCTCCATCGAGCCGAACGCAGATCGCCGGCGAGCGGCAGGCTCCGATTCGGCTGGAGGGGTGCTGACCGGCGTTCCTCCCACACTTCGATCGGTGGGAACCTCCCGGCCATGGTGAGACGCAACGCCTCGCGCTCGCGAAGGATGAGCGCGCGGACGTTGTCGATGCCGAGCTTCTTCACGACGAACTTGAGGCGGGCGAGATTGCGGTTGTCGCGGTTCCCGTGGCGGTCGAAGACGCGCACGATCGCGGCCACGGTGGGCAGGAGATCGTCCGCGGGTGTGAAAGGTTCGAGAACCTGGGCAAGCTGGGGAGCGGGACCGAGGCCCCCACCGATGAGGATTTCAAAGCCGCGCACCTGGCGGCCGTCGACCGTCTCGATCGCGGCACGGGCGCCGAGATCGTGAATCGGCGTGAGGCCGCTATCCTCCTGGCAGCCAGAGAACGCGATCTTGAATTTCCGCGGCAGGTTCTGGTTCATCGGGTTGCGGAGCAAGAACCGCGCGACGGCGGCGGCATACGGTGTCGGATCGAAGGGCTCGTTCGGGCAGACGCCGGCACAGTGACCGACGGTGACGTTGCGCACAGTGTTGCCGCAGGCCTCGCGAGTCGTCAGCCCCACTTCAGCCAGCGATCGCATCAGGTCCGGAACGTCCGCCAGGGGCACGAAGTGAAACTGGACGTTCTGCCGGGTGGTGACGTGGCCGGTCCGCCGGGGCGTTCGCTCGGCAACGTCGGCCAGGCGATCGAGTTGGGAAGCCGTCAACCCACCCCACGGGATCTTGACGCGGACCATCTGAACTTCGTGCTGGCGCTGGCCATAGATTCCGTGTTGAAGGCGAAAGCGCTTGAAGTCATCCGGATTGATGCGGCCGGCGTGAAAATCCTCGACGAACTGATCGAAGGTGTCGATCTCCCCGGGCGCCGCCCATGACCGACCATAGCTCTGGTCCGGGGTGTCACCCTTCGTCTCCACGTCCATTGCCCTGCCTCCTAGGGTGAGTCACAGGAAGATCAAATATTCCATTCTCGACCGACAAAGTCAATATTAGGTCAGGAGGAGAGGACCTCCCATCGTCCTAGGAGGATCTCCCCGATGTGAAGAGGGTTACTTCGTCTAAGCTATTGTTTTGTAATTCTTTCCTGTCTGGCAACCGGCTTGCTTTGATTCGTTCGCACCAACGTAGCTTCAGCCAGTAACAGGGGGGACGGGTATGAAGCAGCTCCAGGACAGCGGACTCAACAAGGCTCTCAGTGAGGCTGGTGACGGCGTGCTCGCCGTCAGCCCGGACCGTCGCGTCGTTTTTTGGAACCGGGCAGCCGAGCGGCTCCTTGGATATGCGCCCGGAGAGGCCATCGGGCGCCACGCCTGCGAAGTGCTCGAGGGCCGTCAGCTCGAAGGCCGTGACGCTTGCCGGCCGGAATGCCAGGTGCTGGCGGCTGCGGAAGAAGGCCTCGGCAGCTTCGATCTCCCCGCCCGCACCAAGTGGGGCGAGTCGGTGACCATCAACATGAGCACGCTCACCCTGCCGCCTCGCAATGGAGAAGGGCCGCTCGTGATCCATCTCTTCCGCGACGCCGTTCCGGCGAAGAGCTCGAGCTCTGTGGAGCACGACGACCTGCCCGGAGCTCCGAGCTCGCTCACGCCGCGCGAGCTCGAGGTGCTCCGTCTGCTCGCCGCCGGCGCCAACACGCGCGTGGCGTCCGAGCGGCTCGGCGTGAGCCCGGCGACCGTCCGGAACCACGTCCAGAACCTTCTCGGCAAGCTCGGGGTGCACAGCCGTCTCGAGGCCGTCGCTTATGCCACTCGTCGAGGCCTGCTGACCGCATAGACAGTATGACCTCCGCGAGGTGAGGCTGACCTCCGGCGCTCAACGCGGATTAGCCTCATCGAGGCCAGAGCCGCACGTGCTCTTAGGCACAAACGAGCGTGGAGGTCAGCCATGGGTGAGTCTA
>Ga0209377_1000095_pt1 | contig 48868 bp, 43 predicted proteins | sample GraSoiAngelo_141_FD_185898 | JGI IMG/M metagenome (GOLD analysis project Ga0209377, IMG submission 185898) | Grasslands soil microbial communities from the Angelo Coastal Reserve, California, USA - 14_0929_12_40cm (SPAdes) (version 2) | ecosystem: Environmental > Terrestrial > Soil > Grasslands ...
CAGTGCGTGTCAACGTGCAGCTAATTAAGGCAGCTAACGACTCGCATTTATGGGCTGAAACGTTCGACCGAAAAGTAACTGACGTATTCTCAGCCGAGACGGAAATTGCAAAGACAATCGCTGATCAATTGCGCGCAAAGATCACTGGCCAGGAAGAGCAAGTGATCGCCGCCAAACCCACGGACAATCCTGAAGCGTACGATGCCTACCTGCGCGGTCTCTCATTCTTCGTCAGAGGCGGAAACATTCCGGCGAACGCGCTCGCGGCCCAGAAGCACCTCAGGGAGGCAGTGCAGCTCGATGCCAAGTTCGCTGTGGCCTGGGCGCTCCTCTGTCGCGTGGATGGCGCCGGCTACATCAGTGGAGCAATGGAGAAGACACCGGCGCTGGGCGAGGAAGCTAGGCGCGCTGCTGAGACTGCCCTTTCCTTGCAACCACAGCTTGGTGAGGCGGTATATGCAAAAGCCTACTACCAGTATGCCGTCCTGAAGGATTACGACACTGCACTCCGCTATTTTCACCATGCACAAGAGCTTCTGCCAAACGCCACTCAGATACCCGAGGCGCTGGCCTATGTTGCGCGGCGTCGTGGTGAATGGGACCAGAGCGAAGCTTATTTTCAGCAAGCCGAACGGCTCGATCCGCGCAATGCGGCTCTTCTGGAGCAACACGCGCTGTCGTACACCTTGCGGCGACAATTCGCAGACGCGGATCGTTACTTCGCTCAGGCGCTTGCCGTGGAACCGGACAACAATGTTCTCACCATGGACCGAGCCTTTATTGCGCAGTGTGAGGGCGATTTAGACCGCGCCCGCCGTTTTCTCGCGCAGGTACAAATAAAGCCGGACAACTTTGTCGGAGTACAGACGCGGGTCCGGCAGAGTATTCTGGAGCGGAACCGTGCGGCCGCTGTGACATTCCTCCAACAGGTCCTGGCACATCCAGACCCGACAATTCCGAGAGGCAATGCTGAGTACCGCGTTTCGCTTGGTTGGGCGCAGAAGTTGGCCGGTGATGAAACGGCGGCGCGTCAGAGTTATCTGCAGGCCCAGAGCGAACTGGAGGCTCTTCTGAAGGAGCAGCCCGACAACGCCTGGATCATGGCTGATTTAGCGCTGACTTACATGGGCCTCGGCGACAAGGCTGCTGCGTTTCGATTCGCCGAGCAGGGTATCGCGGCTAATCCGGTGGAGAAGGATGCGCTGCTCGGTCCGGCGCAGATCGAAACGCTGGCTCGGGTGGCAGCGCAAATGGGCGAGCCTGACCGGGCCATATCCGCACTCGAGAAGATTCTGCAAATTCCCGGCGGCCACTGGATTCCTCCGACGCCGCTCACCCCAGCGCTGCTCCGGCTTGACCCAATGTTCGATCCGCTCCGGAATGATCCGCGCTTCCAAAAACTCGTCGCCTCGCCTGCGCAGGAGTAACCTGTAGCCGCTTCGCTGTGCGAAGCGCGCCGAGGAGAAACGCCGCCCGCAGGGCGGCGGCTACAGCCACAACCTTGCGGGGCGTGCTTGTCGATCTTATATTTAGAAGGCGCGCTCAGCGCGAGAGAGTTAGGAGGTCATTATGCCAACGACAATTGCTGCTCCAAAAACAAAAACGGTCCCGGCAGCGGAGAAAGATTTTCTGCCGCTTCAGGGCACTGATTACATCGAATTCTATGTCGGAAACGCCAAACAGGCGGCGCATTTTTACAAGACCGCGTTTGGTTTTCAGAGTCTGGCGTATTCCGGACCGGAAACGGGCATGAAAGATCGGGCGAGCTACGCGATCCGGCAGAACAAGATCACGTTTGTGCTGACGACACCGTTGCGGCCGAATCATTCGGTCGCAGACCACCATCACAAACACGGCGATGGCGTGAAAGTCCTCGCGCTCACGGTCGGCGACGCGACCTCAGCATGGGAGGAAACGACCAAACGCGGCGGCAAGAGTTACATGGAACCGAAAAGGTTATCGGACGATGACGGCGAGCTCGTGATGAGCGGAATCCGCACCTATGGGGAAGTCGTCCACCTGTTCATCGAAAGACTGAACTATCATGGCCCGTTCATGCCGGGATTTCGGAAGTGGGAATCCAACTACAATCCCCCCGAGACTGGCCTGCAACATGTCGATCATTGCGTGGGCAACGTCGGCTGGAACCAGATGAATCCGTGGGTGAAATTTTATGAGGACGTGATGGGTTTTCGGAACATCCTGAGCTTCGATGACAAAGACATTTCGACAGAATACTCGGCACTAATGAGCAAAGTGATGAGCAACGGAAACGGGTTCGTGAAGTTCCCGATCAATGAGCCGGCCGAAGGTAAAAAGAAATCGCAGGTGGAGGAATATCTTGAGTTTTACAACGGCGAAGGCGTTCAGCACATCGCCATGGCCACCAACAACATCATCGAGACCGTGACCGACCTGCAAAAACGCGGCGTCGAGTTCCTGCATATTCCTTCCACATACTACGACACGCTGCTGGATCGCGTTGGACACATCGATGAAGAACTGAATGCGTTGAAGCGGCTGGGCATCCTCGTCGATCGCGATGACGAAGGTTATTTACTCCAAATTTTCACCAAGCCGGTAGAAGACCGACCGACGCTCTTTTTTGAGATCATTCAGCGCAAAGGGGCGAAAAGCTTTGGCAAAGGCAATTTCAAAGCGCTGTTCGAGGCCATCGAGCGCGAACAGGCCGCAAGAGGCAATTTGTAAAGGAGGTAAAATCGACAATGGCGTATTATCAAAAACTGGGAGAAATCCCGAGAAAACATCACATCTGGTTTCATCGCAACGGGGCGACGCCGACTTATAAAAATGAGGGCATCGCGTACGAGCACGTTTTCACCACACAGGGATTCGATGAAGCGTATTCAATCATGTATCACCTGCGGCCGCCTACGCGCGTGCGCAACGTGAAGCTGCTCAAGTGCGAAGAGCTTAAAAAAGTCGCGGACAGTCCGCTGCGTCATCATCATTTAAAAACGGCGGACATTCCACGGCGCGGCGACCTCTACACCGGACGCGTCCCGATGCTTTTCAACCAGGACATGACCGCGTACCGCGCGAAGCCAGCAAAGGCCTACGACAAATTCGAGTATTACAAAAACGGCGGCGCCGATGAGATCATTTTCGTTTTCCACGGCGGCGGTGTAGTTGAATCGGTTTTCGGCAAGCTGCCGTATCGGGCCGAGGATTACATTGTCATTCCTCGCGGCATCACTTACAGAATCGTGCCGAACAATGTTGAAGAGGAGGATTATCTTATTCTCGAGTCGGCCGGGCCGGTGCGGATTCCGCAACGTTACTTGAATCACGAAGGCCAGATCAAAATGGGCGCGCCATATTCGGAGCGCGATCTGCATTCGCCGAGTGAATTGATCACAATCGACAAGGAGGAAGATGTAGATGTTCTGGTGAAAGACGGCCCGCGCTGGACGCACGTTACAATGGCGCATCATCCGTTCGACGCGGTGGGGTGGGACGGCTTTCTCTACCCATTCACGTTCAACGCTCAGGACTTCGAGCCGATTACAGGCACGGTCCATCAACCGCCGCCGATCCATCAGACATTTGAGATTCGCGGCTACGTCGTATGCACGTTTGCGCCGCGCATGCTCGATACGCACCCGGAGGCCGTAAAAATCCCGTGGGTGCACGACAACGTCGAAGCGGACGAGGTATTGTTTTATGTGCGTGGAAATTTTGGTTCGCGCCGCGGGATCGAAAGCGGCTCGATTACGTTGCATCCGCGCGGGATCCCGCACGGCCCGCACCCGGGCACAATCATGGCAAGCAAGAACGCGACGCGCACGGAAGAGCTCGCGGTAATGTTCGATACACAACACACGCTGGAGTTGACCGAGCAATCGCTGGCCCTCGACGATCCAAAATATCCGCAGAGCTGGCTCGACTAAGGTGGGCGCAAGTTTCCAACTTGCGAGTTGAAGAAGGCAAGTTGAAAAACTTGTCCTACATTATAAACACGACTCATGATTCAACGCCGCAACTCCGATCTTGATCTTGAAGAACGATTCACACGGGAGAGCAATCGGTTAAAGGAAAAGGAGCTCGACCGAATCGCGAATGCGTATCGCGAATTGCTTCACAGCATCGGTGAGGACGTTGATCGAGAAGGTCTGCGACGCACCCCGGACCGCGCAGCGCGCGCATTGGAATTTCTCACGCAAGGTTATCGGCAGGACCTCGACGACATCATTAACGATGCTGTCTTTGAGTCGGATGCCAGCGAAATCATCTTGGTTAAGGACATCGAGCTTTATTCCCTGTGTGAGCATCATCTGCTTCCTTTCATCGGACGGGCGCACGTCGCCTATATCCCGAATGGGAAAGTGATTGGCCTTTCCAAGGTGGCGCGCATTGTGGATGTTTTCGCGCGTCGCTTGCAGATTCAGGAAAATCTGACCACACAGATTGCCGAGTCGCTCATGAGATGTCTCGAACCATCCGGCGTGGCAGTGGTGGTGGAAGCGAAACATCTTTGCATGATGATGCGGGGCGTTGAAAAACAAAACTCAGTGATGAAAACATCGTGTTTGCTCGGTGTTTTCAAAGATGATGCCCGAACACGTTCCGAATTTCTCTCGCTTCTTAAGGATTAGCGGAGGATAGCCTTCTAGGCTGTCTCGGCCGACAGGCATCTTGCCTGTCGAGTTGGTGTTCGCCAGGCTGGAAGCCTGGCGCCCGAGTCAGGCAAGATGCCTGACCTCCTGCACGCGCGACTTGCGAGACGATTTACAGTGTGTTTGCTCCTCTATGCTCCTAACCGTCAGCAAACGTCTCGAATTTTCGGCCTCGCGCCGATTGTTTGTTCAAGATTGGACGAAAAGCGAGAACCTGATCGCGTTCGGTCCGGAGACAGAAGCATGCCACGGAAGCGGCCGCAATTACGTTGCGTATTTCGTTTTCACCGGCCCAGTCGATTCAGCGACCGGGATGCTGATCAACATTAGCGAAATCAAGGAGCGCGCCGGCAAAATTGTGCGTGAACGCTTCGATCACAGGTTTCTGAACGAAGACAATTCATCCTTTCGCGACCTTCCGCCGACTGCTGACAATATTGCGCGCCAGCTTTATTTGGATGTTGCGCCGCTATTCTCCGATGCCAAAGCAAAACTGTGCGCTTGTCACCTTACCGAGTCGCCGGAACGGAGCGCGACTTACTATTCCAATGGCGCGAGTGAGGCGAGTCACTGGTTCGAATTTTCGGCGGCGCGCAGAACGATGTCGCCCCATCTGACCGCAGAGGAAAACGCGCGCCTGTTTGGGTCGACAACTTCAACTCACGGGCACAATTATCGTGCCCGTCTCACTTTTCGAGCAGAAGGCCTCAATGGGAAAAATCCGTTGGTGCGGTACGACGCAATCAATACTTGTGTCCGCGCTTTGCATGACGAACTCGATCACCGATATCTCAATCAGGAAGTTGCCGGGTTAACGAATCGCCCCGTCACGACCGAGAGTTTAGCGAAATACATTTGCGAACACGCTGACGCTGGCGCGGCCCTACATCGCGTGCGCTTGCACGAGCGGGACGATTTTTTTGCGGACGCATGGAGCGACAAAACGGTTTTTCTTGGGTTGCGAATGTCATTTAATGCTGCTCACCGCTTACATGCTGCCACGCTCTCCGACTCCGAAAACGCAAATCTTTACGGCAAGTGCAACAATCTGCGCGGCCATGGTCATCGTTATTTGACAGAAACAACTCTTGGCGGCGAGTACGATTCGCGTAGCGGAACGCTCTATGACTTTATTGCGCTCAAGAAAGCAATAGAAGAATCGCTAAGGCCCTGGCAAGATCGACATCTTGATTTCGAAACGGATGATTTTCAGGACGTGCCTTCCACTGGAGAGAATATCGTTCGCGCGCTCTGGCCAAAGCTCGATAATCGCCTTAATCAACAGCTAGTCCGCTTGCGCTTGTGGGAGACTGCGAATAACCGATTTACGCTGCGGAGAACCTGACCGCGAGTTCCTCTGTAGAGGCTGCCGTGTCGGCTGCAACCGATGATTTGGCAGGCGACACGCCTGCCGCTATAGGTTCCTCCGAATTGGACGTTGGCGTTGGACGTTCGACGTTTTCTGCAAGCACAGATGAAACGCTATCTTATTACCGGGGCGAGTCGCGGGATTGGCCGCGAGCTCGCGGAGAAACTGGCAGCACCCGATGTGCACTTGCTTTTGCATGGGCGCGATACGGTTGCCCTGTCGCACACGCGAAAAGCTGTCGAGCCGCAATGCGCGAAGGTCGTGCTCTTAATTCATGATCTGGCGACTCCCGTTGGCGTTTCCGACCTGATCGCCGAAGTCGGCGATGAACCAATCGATTTGCTCGTGAACAATGCCGGCGTCGCCGTAGTGAAACCGTTCCCAGAGATCACGGCAATCGAATGGGAGCAAACTGTCGGCGTCAACATCACCGCACCGTTCATGTTAACGCAGCATTTTGCTCCGCGAATGTCACCGGGGTCGAGTGTCGTGAACATTCTTTCCATAGCAGCCAAAACGGGATTTCCCAACTGGAGCGCCTACTGTACGAGCAAATTCGCGCTCGAAGGGTTTTCACAGTCGGTGCGCGAAGAATTGCGCGACCGCAAGATTCGCGTCATCAACGTTTATCCTGCGGCGACGGACACTGACATCTGGAATCATGTCGAAGGAAATTGGCCGCGCGACAAAATGATCTCGCCGAAGGATGTCGCCACCGCGGTAGCGTACGCCCTGTCGCAGCCCGCGGACGTAGCGTTGGAAAATATCACTCTCTCCAGCCTGTCTGGAAATCTGTGATTCGTGGAATGAAGGCACGCCTATGATCAAAGCGTTACAAAGCGAGCTTACCATCAACGTTGTTGCGTCGGTCATTGTGTCGCTGCTTTTTCTAGCGACGGGCTTTCTCTGGGGCAAATACAAAGAGCGGCGTCGCAAGTTTGGGAGAAATCTCGAAGAGTACGATTTTTATCCATTCACAGTTACTCGCGAAAATTTTGGGCAGTTTAGTCTGAAAGATTTCCGACTGGGGATGCATTATTTCCTCAAAAACGAGGACCGTACAGCGGCGCGCCAACTGATTTTTATCGGCGAGCAAAACAATGTGCGGGATCAGCTCGAACCGGCGGAGCAGAAGGTTTATGCGCAACTCTTTGGCAAATACGACGGAAAGAAAATTGGCGACGACACGACTGAATTCCTCGAGAACTACGTCCGGGTCGTGCGCCTCATTGGCAAATCATTTCCCAATTGTGGAATGGAGATTTTGTTGCACAACCTGGCTGATCCCGCGCATTCGCTCATTGTGCTGGAAAACAACGTGACCGGCCGCCATCTGCGAGATGGCACCACGAACTTGCTGATCGATCTCAAAAAGCGCCAGCTTCTCAACGAAGAGAAGTTGAACTACGAGCTCAATATCGGCTCGCGCAAATTCAAGTGCACGACCATCCCGATTCTGCGCAAGGAATTTGGAATCGTGGGCGCGATCTGCATCAATGTTGATGTGAACTATCTGACGGACGAAGTAATGAAGAGCCAGGAGCGCATTGAAACGTTCTTCAAAAACTTTTGCCGAAGCGACATGCAGCTCGACGAAAATATTCTAAGCAAGGACGAATACGCCAAAGCGTTGAAAGGCAAGCGCCACTTCAAAGACGAACAATTCTGATTGCCATAGCCATCACCTGGCTCGTTGAAAGACTTCACGTCTTGATCACCAAATACAGCGTCGCTGTCGTATAGCGCCCGAGAGTGTCTGCGAAGGATCTTTTGGTTTTTGACGCGCGCATTCCGGCTGAAGGTGGATCGAGCAGTTCCTTGCTCGATGTTAGAAATAGGGGTGAAGCCGCATTAATTTATTGTGGCCCGACGGACAAGCCGATGCACCTCCTTTGATGCTTACGACGTAAGGTGTTTGAGCCATTGCCCCGCCGCTTCAACTTCACTGTTCGTTAGGCCATGGCCAGCATTGAAAAAACGAATTGTCACATCCGCTCCCGCGCTACGAAGATGTTCCACCAAACGTTGCGTCTCGGATGTGGGGATGATTGGGTCCTGGTTTCCTGCTCCGATCCAAACGCGTACCGATGAAAGGTCTGGCAAGCTGTCGGGGACCAGCGGCACCATGGCTCGAAATAAGATTGCAGCACGCAGTATTTCTGGACGTAGCAACAACATGCTGGCCGCAATGTTTGCGCCATTGGAGTAACCGATTGCGACGACTTGATCAGCGGCGAGCTTGTAATGCTTCGTTGCCGCAGCAACAAAGTCTGCCAGCTCGTTCGTGCGTTTTTTCAAATCTTCGAGGTCGAACATATCTTCGGCTAGCCGGCGAAAGAATCGCGGTATCCCATCCTCTAACACTCTGCCACGCGGACTGAGCAACGCGGCACTCGAGTCGAGCTCACGTCCGAGCGGGATGAGGTCGCGCTCGTTGCCGCCAGTTCCGTGTAAGAGCAGCAGCGTCCGCTCAGAAGATCCCGGAACGAATTCGTGAATGAAATCCAGCTGCGGCCTCATTGTTTCGCTGGAACTTTGATCGGCGGCAGAACTTGTTCGATCTGCGGGCGCGCGGGTTCCAGCCACGGCGGCAGACGCAGTTTGGAGCTGAGCTCTTCAATTGTTTCATCCAGTGTGAAGCCCGGCGGCTCGGTAGCGATCTCGAAAAGAATTCCGCCTGGTTCCCGGAAATAAATCGAATGAAAGTAAGTCCGATCGATCACTGGAGTCACGTTGTAGCCGAGTTCGACCAGATGCGCGCGCCATTCCAACTGCTCGGCATCATCTTTCGCGCGAAAGGCGATATGATGCACCGACCCGGCGGCGACCAGCCCCGCCTGTGTGTCGGGCAAGCAAAGCAGATCGACCATTCGACCTGGCGCAGTCTCGTCCGGCGATGCAAAGCGAAACCGGTTTCCCGATTGGTCGATCAGACGATAACCGAAACTCTGTGTGAGTAATTGCGCTGTCCTCTCGTAACCTTCCAAGGCGGCGGACACGCTGTGGAAACCATGGAGCGCGTGCTCCGGCCGAATAGAGCTGTCCGGCCACAGCTCAATCGGCGGGAACGAACTCGAACCGATCAGTTCAAGCAGAAGTCCATCTGGATCGGTAAAGCGAACTACCTCTTCGCCGAATCGCGGAGCCGTTTTCTCCGCGGCGACATGCTTGTCCTTGAAGCGCTCCAGCCAGTAGCCAATTGAGTTCGGCGAGATCGCGAACGCCGTCGCATCGATTTGGCCGGTGCCGCGATGTCCGCGCCGCACGCCCGGCCAGGGAAAGAATGTCAGGATTGTTCCCGGTGTGCCGCGGATATCGCCAAAGTAGAAATGATAAGTGCCGGGATCGTCGAAATTGACTGTGCGCTTGACCAAACGCATCCCAAGCAATCCGACATAGAAATCCAGGTTGCGCTGCGGGTAGCTGGCGATAGCAGTGACGTGATGAAGTCCGGAGATTCTCTTCCCCACAGTTATCATACGGTAACAATGTTGACTTCAACTCGCGAAAGCTCGCCACGGGACGGGTCCGTCCGATTGGCGGACTTTCCAACTTTAATATTCTCAAAAAGGAATCAGGGTCCCGCAAACGTGGCTTTTCGCGTCGCTGTACCGATGAGGAGTAACGCTCCGATCGCGCTGACGCCGGCAAGCGTTGCTCCTATCCCCATGACCCATCTAAAAGCATACACGAAAGATTCATCAATCGCGTGACTAATTGCCTGTTGTGTTAATGCATCCACATCTTCCGGAAGGGAGGCGGCTGCGAGCTTGCTGCGTTGCGCTTGTAATGATTGCCGCGCGGAAGGCGGCAGTTTCCAGGCGGACAATCGCTGCTCAAGCGCATTATTAAAGGCGTGAAGCATCGCGATTCCAAGAACCGCGATCGCGAGCAGTCCAGCCGCCCTCGCAACAGCGTTGTTGACACCCGATGCAATGCCGACGCGATTCTGCGTGACGGAATTCATTACAGTAGTGGTGAGAGGCGCGACACTTACAGCCATGCCTATTCCGAGTATGAAAATGGCAGGGAAAAACTTTTGCCAGTAACTGCCACCTATACCGGACGGGATGAAGAGCGCGAAGCCAACGGCTGCGATCAATGGACCTGCAATGAGCGGAACTTTGGGGCCGTAGCGCTCAACGAGTCCGCCCGACCAGCGCGAAAGCAGAAAGAGAATCAAGATAAATGGCAAGAGCGCCGCGCCCGCTGCAGTGGCAGAGTAATGCTGGACCTGAATCAAATTTAGCGGCAGGAAGAACAGCGTTCCGCCGAGGGCGCCGTAGAGCAGGAATGTCAGCAGGTTCGCTCCGGTAAACGTTCGCGACTGAAAAAGCGAAAGTGGCAACATCGGATTAGAGACTCGCGCCTCGATTATCAGGAAGAGCGCGAGAAGCGCGACCGCGGCAACGACGGCCGCGAGCACCGACCGATCATTGAAACCAAGCCGCGAAGATTCGATTAATCCATAAACCAGAGCGCCTAAGCCGAGCGCTCCAATAATCGCACCCCGCCAATCTAGTCCGGCGCTCTCTGCGTCAGAGCTCTCCGGAACGCGCCAGAGCGAGATTAAGATTACCAAAAGCGCAATCGGCATATTGATGAAGAATACGGCGCGCCATGAAACGTGTTCGATCAGCCAACCGCCAATAACGGGTCCAATTGCGGTGGTGATCGCACTGAATCCCGACCAAGTACCGATCGCGCGTCCACGTTCGTTCTCCGGGAACGAACTGCTAATGATTGCGAGACTCCCCGGAACCAGCAGCGCCGCGCCAAGCCCCTGCACTGCGCGCGCGGCAATTAGTTGACCGATGTTAGGAGCGAGTCCGCACCACGCAGAGGCCAAAGCGAAAAGCGCGATACCAACCAGGAAAATGCGGCGTCGTCCGTAGTGATCGCCGAGGGATCCACCGACAAGCAGGAGCGCCGCGAGCAGAAGCGAGTAGGCCTCGATGACCCACTGCACGTCCACGATTGTGGCGTTTAGATTCTTTTGCAACGCGGGCAGCGCCACGTTTACGACTGTGCCGTCGATGAACGCCATGCTTGAAGCGAGAGTTGTGGCCGCAAGTACCCAGCGCCCGGAAGATTTTGAACAAGGTGCTGTAGCCGGATGCGACCGGATTATGCTCTCGTCACAAGGTTCTCGGATGAATCCCGACATGATGGTGGCTTGGCATCGCCGAGCCCTCTTCTTATTTGCACGGCTTTGAATTTAGTATTCCGCAAAGGCGTCGTCAGGATAGCAGTATAACCAGCCCTCGCCGGGTTGCGCGGATGAGATGACCGGGTGGCCGGTCGTGTGGCGTGTTTGCTGGCATGTCCGCAGATGGACCCAGTATGCGCCGACCGTCACGCATTCTTCGCATTCGCGGCATTGCGGCTGTCTAATTGACCTGATCGCATCGATGTGTATGCAGGCAGGCATACGCAGCTATTCGTGTAGCACGTGATGGACGGACGCGACCGAGATTGACCCTTCGCCGAGGGTCGCTGCGCGTTTGACATTCTCGGCGCGAACGTCGCCGACCGCGAATACGCCGGGCAAACTCGTCTCGAGACGAGACTGCAGCTGAAATTTGTATTTCCCGATTGTTTTCACGCTCCAGTCCTCGATGGCCTTTTTGCACGAAGTTCTTCTCCTTCATCACGGTTGCTCCTCCGCGCTGGAAGCGATTAGCGATCGCTTTGCCGGGACTCTTTGTGCCGCCGGTCGCTAAGAGACGCTTCTGATCAAATTCAGTGACATTGGTACAGTGTTTGGCCGGCGCATTCATTCGGGTGCTTCGTCATTCGAGGTTTCAAAAATCGCTAAATGCGGTCGCGCATTCCATGGGAGACGAGGCGACGAACCAGATCTTTGGCGTAAGAGTCGTGTCGGGACGCAAGCTGGACGCTACTTTGGCGAAACGTGCAGCGCCGCCTGGTATTCCGGCTTTTTGTGATATTCGACTAGACGGAAGCCCCAACTAATTAATGTCGTCAGATCTTTGGTCTGCGCTTTTTTGTTGTTCAGGAATTTTTCGGTGCGCGCCTTGAGCTCGGGTTGTTGATCGGTTGTATCGAGGATTTCAAAGATTTCCATCGACAACAACCAGTCGTTCGGATGCTCCGCCTGCTGGGTTTCCCAAATTTCGCCAAGCCGTTCGTAGCCGGTTTTGCTCTCGCGAATCTTGCGCACCTGCGCGTAAAGATTCTCTAGTCGCCTGCGCTTTGCGTCCGATGGAACTTTAATAGTGCGTTCCTTTGGAACGAGCGCGATTTGATTATAGGCGTCCTTGTCGGCCGCGCCGTTAAACACCGAGCTAATTCGCTCGCCGACCGCCATGTCGTAGGTGCCCCAATCGGGATTGAACAGCACGCAGTCGCCATATTTTGCACTGCAATTGGAGAACGTAATCGCGAGCAACTTTTCATCACGACGCAACACTTTCTCGACCTTCCCTGAGACAACAATGCCGCTGACAAATTCAATCTTGGCTTTCTTCCCCTCAACAATTCCAAGCGCGTGCAGTTGATCGTTAGTGAGCAACTCTGGAGCTGTTGATGTTTGTTTCCATTTACCGACCGACGAACCGAAACCGTCCTTGTGATAATCGATGCCGTGGCCTTCGAGCTCTTTATTGCGGAAGGCCAGAGCGCTCTTGCCTGCCGTCCGAAGATAGATCGGCGAGTTATTTTCGTCGGTAATGACCTCCTCGAAGATTCCGCTGACTTGCAGGCCAGATGAATACTCACAGGTCGCAGTGTTCTTGCATTCGATGGCTTTGTTGATGCCTTCGAGCCCGCCAACCTTGAACGCCATCTTGCTTGCAAATTCTTCGAGAACGCCTTTGAGATGCTGAAAATCGCGGCAGACGAAAAGCTGCGGTTGTTTCGTAGTGATATCGAACGCGTAATTCTCCGCGTCGATGGAGTAGGGGATTTTCTTTACTGCCGGCTCTAGACATGAGACCGATTCGCCGATCGATGAGAGCAAGCCAGCACCGTAAATCTTCGGGTTCTCAAGCGTTCCGATGAGTCCATATTCGACTGTCCACCAATGCAAACGCGAGAGCAGCGCCATTTCAGAAGGTTCGCCTAGAGTCTTCTGTCGATGTTCAACTAGCTTCGTTGCTTCGTCGACTTCTTTCGGATCCGCGTTCGGGCGCTCCTTCAAGATCGACAAATGGCGGATCGCTTGATACAACTCGAAATCTTTCTTAGACGACATCGCTTTTGCGCCAACTTCTCCGAACCGTTGCAAATACTTTGAGTACTCGCGATCAACAATAATCGGCGCATGGCCAGCGGCCTCGTGGACAATATCCGGCGCTGGGGTGTATTCGATGTGATGGATTTGCCGCATGTCACACGCGATCACCAGCACCTTGTACGCTTGAAATTCCATAAACGCCGCGGGCGGAATGAACCCGTCCACGGCAACTGCGCCCCAATCGATCTTGGCAAGAATATCGTTCATTTCCTCAATGCGAGGAATGCGCTCAAAGGAGATGCCGGTGTTGAGGAGACCTTTGAAGTAAACTTTGTGCGCGTATTCTTTCAGAAAAAAAATGTTCTGGCGCATGATGAATCGCCAGACTGCGTGATCGACGGACGTGTAATCGTCGTACCGCTGATCGACTGCGAATTGGAGTAAATGTTTTGGTGTCGCGGCGACTGCCGCGTTGCTATAGCTGATACCGCCTTGAGATTTCATCGGGCTACCTCCTCCTTGGGAAATATAAATAACCTATGACTCGTTTCGGCGGCGGGCAAGAATGATTCCGTACAGCGCACGCGTGTCATCCCGAGCGCAGCGAGGGACCTCACACAAGCTGGTTGATCACACAATCTAACGAGAAAGCGCACACTTCGACCGGGAGGTCCTTGGCCGTCTTCGCTGCTCAGGATGGCAAGAGAGAGCGCGGTTCACCTGGATTGGCGTGCGCGTATCACGCGCCGCGTGATCCAAATCACTACAACAAGCGCAATTGTCCAAGGCGCGAGAAACGCGACTGCCACGCCAATCATGCGCAAGCTCCACATGATTGCGCCCGCGCTTTGCGTCAGTGTGCGTCGCAGCGTCGCGAACAAGCCGCTCTCCTGCGATACGATATTGCCCTGGCTGTAAACTTGGATCGAGATGTCGGCTGGCGCGTTCGTCTCATCGATCTGTGCGTCCGTGCGATCCTGACGCTGCACACTAACATTTTCGACTTTGCCTAACGAGTTGAGCGATTCCATGAGCGCCGGGTAATTTTTCATCGGCACGCGCAGCGAAACATCTGCAATTTCACGTCCATCTGGATCGCGATTAAACGTAGAGCTACGAACGCGTCCGCCTTCTTTCTCGGCCAGAGCGCGAAGCTCCTTTCCCCTTTTGTCCACCGACGCGGCGCGAATGCGCAGAGTGGTCTGCTGGAAAGCTTGCTCCTGTTCCTCGCGCGAGATGGTGATGTTGAGTTCCACCTTGTCGCGCTTCGTTTTTGCATTCTCGGATATGCCGCTGCCACCTTGGGCGATGCGCTCCGTCTGGACTTGGAAATTTTCAACGCGTCCAGTGCCTTTAACCTTTCCGATCACGGCGTCGCTTTCTTCCGGTGCGATCAACATGCTCATCCGCGCCGAGACGCGTCCGGAGTAATCGCGATTCAGCTGGGCATTGGTAATTTGCACCTTTGGCGAACCGAGACCTTTGACGTCATTGTAAATCTTCTCCACATCCGGCGCATAAAGCGCGAGTTGGGCGCGCTCCTTGAGCAGGAACCTAGCAGGTTCCTCCATGTCTTTTTCCGCAAGCGAAATTGTCACAGTCGCGAATTGCACCTGCGAATCCCAGTATTTCAATTCGCCCTGCATCTTCTCGATCTCTTCGCGGACGCGTCCAAGTTCCTTCTCCACCTGGAGCAAATCGGATACTTTACCCGTCTTCGTTTTCAACATGTCGATCAAGCGCTGTTCCATCACGTGCGCGTTCTTCAGCCGCGCATCCGTATCGAAATACGCCTTGGTAACGTCTTCAGTTCCGAGCGTCTGGTTCTTTAACTCACCAAGACCGCGAACTTTTTGCAAAAAACGATCAAGACTTTCCGGCAGGACCTTGACGACAACTTGACCCCGCAGCTTTCCATTCGCCTGTTTCTCGGAATTCGTTGTCGCGACATACCCACGTTCCTCGTTTGCCAGGGTTGTGATCTTCTGAACAGCATCATCAAAGCTGATGATCTCCAGTTGGACAGCCGCGTTGCGAATCAGCTTACGATTGGCTAGTGTTGGAGCGGGCGTTTCCGGTTGCTTGGGTTCTGCTTCTTGAGCATTGGCAATCTCTGGGCTTGCGACGAATCCTTGCCTCCCACTGGCCTCTGCCTGGGCTACCTTGGCCGGCGCAACTGTTGTCGGAGACGCCTTGACCTCTTCGTGAAATTTTGATCTAGCTTCAGGCGGGGCCGGCGGCGGCGCCTCGTGCACCAAGTCTTCTGGTTTGCCGGCGGTGAGTTCGTCTGATTTAGCTAAAGCACCGGATTGACCTGTCTGTGACGGCGGGAGTTGTGATGGTTGTGCGACCGGCTGTTCCCTGGCGTAGCGTTCACGAGGGCGCAACGCAGTCGTATTTTCGCCTGTGATCATGCGGCCCATCTGAACTAATGCCACAAGGATCGCCGCGACTGCCGTAAATTGCACTGCACGCAAGCGCATAAGATCGACAATCCAGTCCGCCAATCGGACGGACTCGTCCCGTGGCGAGCCTGGAAATCCGCTACGTCGTTGCGGGATGCGACTGCGAAAACTGGACAGCATGCGCTGTTCGAAAGCCGGATCAGGTTTTTCTTGAGCGAGAGTTTCTTCGAGGATTTTGTTCATAGCTTTGGTTTCCTGATGAGCCTTTCGGCAGGCCGCGCATTCGACTAGATGAGTGTGAAGGGCGCTGCGTTCGTCTTCCAAAAGCTCGCCGTGAAGATCGGCGGCGAGGTAATTATCGATTTCGTCGTGAATGGTTGCCATATGTTCTAATTCATTGACGCCAGAGCGGGGCGAAGTTGTTTGCGCATTGAAGCGAGAGCGCGGCCGAGAATTCCGCGCAGCGCGCCGTTGGTCAGGCCCATGGTATTTTCGATGGTGCGATAATCCATCTCTTCGAAGTAACGCAAGGTGAGTGCAGTACGATGAAGTTCCGGCAACGCAGCTAGCGCGGAGTGCAACTGTTGATCAAGCGCAGTCGTGTCGTTCGGCTCTTGTTCGATCGGTTCGGCTATTTGTTCCGAGAGCGAAACGTTGCGGCGCTTGCGAAAAATATCGTGCGCCCGATGTCGTGCGATTGTTGCCAGCCAGGCGGGAAATTTTTCCGGATCGCGCACGCGCCAGCGCGTCTTCCACGCCTTAACCAGCGAGTCTTGCACGACATCCTCCGCTTCCTCGCGGTTTTGCAAAATGCCGTAAGCGATGGCGAAAAGTGCCCGGCTGTGCGTGCGAATAACCATCTCGAATGCCTCCCGATCGCCGTGAATGGCCGCCCGGTACTGTTCACGTTCGCTGGCATCCATTGGGTCGATCTAAAGCCTAGACGTTTGAAGCCACGATTCCGCGCGAAAATTTTTTGGCAGAGTCTTCCAAAGGTGGGTCGGCCCGCCGCGGCGGGACGAGGCAGACAGACCGCCGAAGGCGCGAATATCGCGCGGCACAGCCGCATTACTGGCAACGCGTGGAGCCGCCTTCGCCTCGCTACGGCGTGCCAAGGGAGAACGCGTTGACCTAAAAGATGAGGACAGTATTGCCGACGCTCACCAAATCTTTCACGCGCGCAGCGTCCCAGTTCGCCAAGCGAATGCAGCCATGACTGGCGGCGCGGCCAATTGTCTCGGGATTGTTTGTGCCATGAATCCCAATGCCAGGTTTGTTTAAGCCCATCCAGAGGATGCCAACGAGATTGTTCGGTCCAGGCGGAAGATTGTAGTAGTTTTCGGTGCGGACACCGTAATTGAGCATCCCTTCATCGTAGCGGAACCACGGCCAAATTGTTGCAGCGAGAATTTTCCATGTGCCCACCGGTGCCGGTAACGTTTTCGACCCCGGCGTGATCGGAAAAACGCAGACGAGTTGGTCCTGGTCGAAGACCTCGAGCAGATGTTCATATGTGTCGATGAAAATCTTGCGAGAACCGAATGCCGGATTTTCGGGAACTTTTCCCTCGGTGAATCTTTCAACTTCAAAGGGCAAGACATTCGGCACCTTGAGGACGTCACCCGGCTGAAGATGTTCCCAATTTCTGCCGGGATTGAGCTTTTGAATGTAAGACTCCGCCGAATGAAAACGTTCCGCGACGAATTCCAGCAGCGACGTGTAAGGCAGCCATTTCAATCTCGCTTGCTCGGCATGACTGCTCGGTACATCGCCTACGAATTTCAGGTCTTCGTCCTTGATTGTGTAGGTCGTGTAAGTCACCGGAACTTGATCGAGCATCCACTGATCGACTGCGCCGGTCTTGGGCATGGCGCGCGCGTGCTTGTATGAGATGAGCGCCTTCCGGAAAAATTCGCCCATTTTGCCATCGATCTTGCCCGGCCCGAAATCGCTGTTGTCCAAAAAAATTTGCAATCGTGTCGCCGTCTCCTCGTCGTAGTTCGGCAGAGCGACGGGATAAACTCGGGGCGGCGGAGTAGGTTGCTCCTGCGCAAATGCGGCGATTTTTAAGACGCCGAGTGCAAGAATGAGAAAGGCAAATTTCATCGGCGGAAGTTATGCCCTGCGAATGCGGCGGGTGCAAACGCGTTTCATCCCGATACCGCAGCGTGTTCATGAAGCGCGAATGACGAAATTAGTTACGCACGGATTTGGACTTCGTCATTCCTGCTTCATCATTTTCGTGAGACCGGCTGCAAGGCGACAGCACACTCAGCCGGCAGAACCCACTGCTCCTGAGTGGCGACTGCGGCCGAACCCGTCCCGCCGTAGCGCGGAGAGTCGCTCGTCCAGAGCGTTTCCCATCTGCAACCCGATGCCGGTGCGAGCAGAGGTTCTGGAGCAGGCTCTAGAACCTGGCTCTTTCCAAAATTTACTACCAGCAGTCGATCGTCATTTTCCTTCGAAAAATATCGTAGAACGAAACTCGCAGGCCCCAAGACGGCGCCGTCGATTCCGCCGCGAATCTGCTGCTGAAAACGGGAGTCTTCGCGTCGCAATTTGAGAAGATCGACATGCAATTCGTAAAGCTCGCGATTTTTTTCGCGCTCGGAAAAATCGAGTTTGCAGCGGGCGAATACGTCCGGATAATCCGGAGCCGGCAATCTTCGCCGCGCTTCTTCCTCGGTAACGGATAAAAATGGCGCCAGCCATTCAGCGCGACCTCTGCGAATTGCATCGCGCACCGAAGAATCGCCTATGTCCGCAAAAAACAGGAACGGGCTGGACGCGCCGAATTCTTCTCCTTGAAATAGCAACGGCGTCCAGGGCCCGAGCAAGAGAAGAGCAGTCATGGCCCGGTAACGCCCGGGTGAAGTTTGAAAGCGTAACCGCTCACCGGGTCCGGTATTTGCGATTTGATCGTGGTTTTCGATGAAAGAAACGAAAACCTCCGGGGAAATGCCGAAAGTGGGCGTTCCACGCAACGCTTTTTGCCACGAGAGCGCCTGGCCTTGGTAAAGAAAGCCTTGTTTCGCGGCAGAAATAAATTCCTGCGGCGCGCCCCGGTAGTCGCCGTAGTAGGCCTGGCTGCGACCGGTTAATGCAACCACGGCGCTGTGATGAAAATCGTCGTTCCACATCCCGTCCAAATCGTCACCGCCTACGTAGCGCGGCCGCGCCATTTTGGCTTCCTGTAGGTCGTTCTCAGCGATCAAAATGATTGAGCGCGAGCCGGCCGCTTTGCGCGCCGCACGCCCGACCGCCCCGATGATGTACTCGCTGGATTGATCGCGGATAGCGTGTGTCGCATCGAAACGAAACCCATCGAAATGAAATTCCTCGATCCAGTAACGCCCATTCGTGATGAAAAATTCGCGGACCGGTCCTGAATTCGGCCCGTCGAAATTTATCGCGTTGCCCCATTCGTTTTCTTTTTCGCGAACCAGATAATCGTCAGAAAAAACACCGAGATAATTTCCGTCGGGCCCGAAGTGGTTGTAAACGACGTCGAGAATCAGCGCGAGGCCTAACGAGTGGGCACGATCGATGAACGCCCGCAAATCTTCCGGAGTTCCGTACAAATGTGAAGGCGCGAAAAAATCGACACCGTCGTACCCCCACCCAAATTCGCCTGGAAAATCGGCAACCGGCATCATCTCGATCACAGTGATTCCAATGTGCGCTAACTCCGCCAACTGCTCCGTCGCGGCGTGCCACGTCCCTTCTTTCGTGAACGTGCCGATATGCATTTCATAAATGATCTGGCCCTTCATTGTCTTTCCCCGCCATTCTGCATCGCTCCATGCGAATTTCGTTGGATCGACAACGCAGGAAGAACCATGCGGGCCGTCCGGCTGAAAGCGTGATGCCGGATCGGGATAAAAATTTTCCCCATCGTTTAACCGAAAGCGATAGAGCGCACCGGCGCCAACGCCGGCAGTGCCAGAAAAATATCCGTCCTCGTCAGCTTGCAGTGAGTGAAAGATTCGCTTCGCGTCGTTCGCTACGCGTTCTTCGAGAACAAGATCGAGATGTTGGGCTTTCGGTGCCCAAACACGAAAATGCGTTTCGTTAGGGCCGATCAACTCGGCCCCAATCGGATAGCGGCGTTGTATCTGGACGCAGGGGTGATTTTCCATTCCAAATGCCACATCCTGAGATCGCTACCAATTCTGAGGTTCGTTGACGGCTTGATTGGAATCTAGGCTTCTGTCATCGACCAAAACTTGCGGAACGCGCTCGGCCAGGTGCGGTCCAGCACGCTTTGCCGTGCGCGATTGCCCATGCGTTTGCGCCGCGCTGGATCGACAACCAGCGCACGGATCGCACGGGTAAAGTCATCCAGGTCGTGCGATTTCGTGATGAGTCCGTTCTCATCGTGCTGTACCAATTCCTTTGGCCCGCCGGAATCGGAAACGACAGCGGGCACACCGGAAGCCTGCGCTTCGATGATAACGTTTCCAAACGTGTCCGTCGTGCTCGGGAAAACGAAAATGTCGGCCGACGCGTAGGCGGTCGCCAATGCCTTGCCAGTGAGATAGCCGGTGAACGATGCTTCCGGCCCACCACGAAGAGGTGCACGGGCAAGCCCTCGTCTCGCAAACGGCGATAAGCGGTGGCCAAAAAATCGAGGTCTTTCTCCCGTGAAACCCGGCCGACATAGAGAAGGCGAACCTCACCGTCGCAAGCGCGAAACCTTTGGAAGAACGCGGGATTGCGCCGGGCCGGATGAAACAGCTCCGTGTCGAGTCCGCGTGGGAAAATTTTAAGTTTTGCCGGGTCGAAGCCGCGCCCGATCCAACTCTGGCGATATTCTTCCGAGTTGACGAAGACCGTGTCGAGCTGGCCATAAAACCAGTGCATGTAACGCCACGTGACGCTTTCAAGAAAACTGTCCTCGGTAAGAATGCGGATGTATTGTGGAAAATCGGTGTGATAAATGCCGCTGGTTTGCAGGTTGAGCATTTTTGCTGCGAGCAAACCCGTTAGACCTACTGGGCCTGGCGTGCTGATGATGATCTCGGAAAATCTTGCCCGCTGAATGTAATCAAGCATCTGAAGAATCGGCGGAAAGCTCAACTTTTGCAGCTCGTATTCGGGTAACTCGAATTCGCCGATCGGTTTGAAATTCTCGATGGGGATATCATCGACTTGCAGCTCGCTGCGGGAGGTTACGACGATTAATTCCTTCCCGGCCGCTGCTCCCGCGCCGGTCATTTTGCGGATAGTGGTCGCGACGCCATTGACGTCCTCGAGGGTATCGGTGAACCAGGCGCGCTTCGTATTTTGCAAGGCAGTGGGAATTTCGCCGGTCAGTTGTCTGAAGACCTCGCACAGCCATTTTCGCGAGGGTGCTTGACTGTGAAAACCGTAGATGTACGGCGCAAGGATCACCAGGATTGGCAGAATCGCGCTTAGCGCCTGCATGCTCTCGACCATGTTACCGTCGCTGATTTGCTGCACGAATTTTTGGAAAAAACGAAACGCAAGCTGCTCGGCGACCATGTTTGCCATTAGAAACGTCCGGCGCTCCGGTTCGCTGACAGCATACAATTGCGCCCCGAGCTTTGCCTTTACTTCGGGCAGGGCGAAATAACCAGAAAGCTCCTTCCATAGCGATACATTTGCGGGTTTGAGCAGGTCGAAGATTTTTCCTGACAAAACAGCCTTCCCAGTCAGGCTCGCTTTTTCTGCGAGCGTGAATTCCGTCGGAGCGCGTCCTTCCATGAAACGCGAAAACATCTTCTCTAGCAGCACGGCCCCCGGTCCGAGTTTTTCGTGGAAACGATCCTGAATAAAACAGGCGACCGTGTTGTAAAAGCCATGCGAGAGGGCGAGGGGAGTTCCGCTTTGGCCCCGCGCGACGCAATCGCCGTTGCGAATGTGTTCGAGAAATTTCTTTGCCGAATTGGCTGGTGGCGTTTCCGTATAGGCCGAAGCGCCAAATTGTCCTCCATGATCGTCTGAGCCGCCCACAAGAATCTTTTTCCATGGCTCCGCGTGCGTAGGCGCGAGACTATGTTTTTCAGCCCACCTGCTGATTTTTTCGGGCGTAAGTGAACAGAACAAATTCTGCGCGAGCTCGCTCAAGAGCGCGTCTCGCAACCCATTGATCCCTTCGAAGTGCTTGAAAAGGAGGATCAGCCGCTCCAAATGTGATGCTTCCAGCTTGCCGTTAATGCTGTAGAACGGATGAGCAACTGCGTGCGCGATTTGAGCCGTTTGCAGGTAGCGCTGCAGCTCGAAGATATCGTCCCGAACGCGTTCTAGATCGCGGTGCTGCTCTTCTGAGATTCTCCAAACCAAGAGATGAATTTTACATGAGTCTTGCGGAAAATAAGTCGTAATCTGCTCACTAATGAACGTTTGAGGTAAATCAATTATTTGCAGACACCCCTCGATCGTATCGTGGTCGGTGATCGTGACGTAATCCATCCCGAGCTTCAGTAACTGCGCATGTAACTCCCTTGGATCGGTGTAACTGTCCGGAAAATCGAATCGCCGGAATAGCCATTCTTCCGAGCGCGCGCTGTAGCGCGAATGAACATGCAGGTCGCACTTGCTCATCGTTAAACCCCACACCTCACTCTTTGTTCGGCGATCCAAGCCTGGTAGGTGGTGGCTGCTCTTCGATCACCCGCGACGTCGATGAAGTTGACGATCTGCCGCCAGATTTCCGGGTGAGAATAGTCGGCGGGGTGGATGCTTATGCGGAGCAGCGGATTGCTTCTTAAGAACCGGAACAGCGCCGCATTCCAGTCATGGCTCACTGCACGGCGCCAACTGCTTTGAACGCTGTAAACAATTGATCTTGCCGGAAAATTCTGGCTTGAGCGAAAGTCCCGCACAGTTCGCAGCCGTGTCGTGTATTCCAATTCGGCATCGCGCGCAGCGCGCTCGGCTTCTGTGCTGAGCAACCACGCTGGTGCGACAAAGCCGCGCGGCTTGAGACCATGTGCCCGAAATTCGTCCAGCGCGGCCGTGATCCGGCGGAATGCTTCCTTGTAGTCGAGATCATAAAATTCGGCTTCGTCATTCGTGTAGAATCGGGTGAGGAACTTGTCGCGCATCGTTTCGTTTGGGCGACGCGGGCGTCGGTGACAGTAGCCGTGGATGACAACTTCGTAGCCGTCCGCCTCCAAATTGCGCAACCATGACACGAATTGTGAATCTTTGGTGAACAACCCTTGATGATGATAATCGGGGACCACGAGAAGGGAACACGTAACCACGCCCCTGCGCGCTAGTTCTAAAATGATGTTGTTTGCGACTCGCTGAGTCGAAGGAGCAACGTCGTGCAAAGAGACGACGAGAGAGTCCCTCGCAGCGCCCGCTGTCGCGACGAGCGGCAGAAACTCCGTTGCCGCAATTGTGGTCATTCAGGGTAATTTTGGGCCTCGGTGCAGCTTCGAACAAGGCAAATTCGAAACGCTCGGCCTGTCACACTGCGCGCGAGCTGCAAATCTCTACTGCCAACGCTGGGTTCGTCTATGCCGTGCCCATCTTCACAATCTGGCGAAACTCCGACTCAGCTAGCGGCATGACTGATAAACGCGATTGCCGGACAAGCTGAATATTCTTTAGACGGGGATTATGTTTTATCTCGCTGAGGGCAACGGGACACCGCAACGCCCTGACCGGTGCAAGATCGACAGCGCTCCAATCGCCCTCCTTCGCCGTAGGATCTGGATAAGGTGACTGCGTGATCTTCGCGATGCCGACTACCGCTTTGTCCTCGCCGCTGTGATAGAAAAGTACTTCGTCGCCCTCGCGCATTTTGCGCAAATTATTTCGTGCGGCGTAATTCCGAACGCCTGTCCAGGCGGTCTGACCCTCGGCGAGAAAATCCGACCACGAATACGAACTCGGTTCCTGTTTCACCAGCCAGAAATTTTTCATTGAGGCAAATCAGCAATAAACACGAATGGACACAAGTAAGAACAACCTGACTGATCAGGAGAACAAGTTTTCACTTTCGAAAATATCGACTCAAGGCGCCGTAGATTCGACAAGAGCGCATCTTTATTTCACAATCGATGCGATGTCGCGTTTGCCATTCATCACGTTCGAGGGATCGGAAGGATGCGGAAAATCCACGCAAGTGCAGCGACTTGCCGCACGCCTAAAGCGGATGGGCATTCCACATCTGGTGGCGCGTGAACCGGGCGGCACGCCCATCGGGGAAACCATTCGCGAACTGCTCCAGTTCGCGCCGCAAAACGTCAGTATGACGCCCGAGACCGAATTGCTATTGTTCGAAGCCAGCCGCAGCCAACTGGTGCGCGAAACGATCAGACCGGCGCTGGAACGCGGTCTTTGCGTGATCGCGGATCGTTTCTTTGATTCGACCACTGTTTATCAGGGCACGGCACGTAAATTAGATCCACAATTTATCGAACGGCTGAACGCTTTCGCCGTGGACGATTGCGTTCCCGACATTACGTTCGTGCTCGACGTCGATGCAGCGACGGCCGAATCACGAATGCAAAAACCGCGCAGGCCCGATCGGATGGAACAGCAGTCCGCCGAATTCCATGAGCGAGTTCGTCGGGGATATCGAGACCTGGCCGCGCGCGAACCAAATCGCATGGTGCTGATCGACGGCTCGCGCCACGCGGACGTAATCGAGAACGAGATTTGGCAGATCATTTTGTCGCGTTTCCCCGCGTTGAGCAAAACATCGAACATCGAACATCAAACATCGAAAATCTGAGATGGCCTTTTCCCGCACAGCAGCGCTCGAATGTTTGCGCCGCGCCCATGAACAAGACCGGCTTGCACACGCGTATTTGATTTCCGGGCCGCCAGGAAGCGGCAAGCAACGCCTCGCTGCGGAGCTGGCCAGTCTCGTGAACGGAACCCAGCCGAGCGACATCTTCTCCACGAAGGCGCGCGAAATTTTTATTGCACAACCTGAATCGAAATCGCGACGCATTGTGATTGAGCAGATTCGCGACCTCGAGCACGCGCTGCAAATGCGGGCGGCGAATGGCCGACAAAAAGTAGCGATCATTTCCGATGCGGACCGGCTTCAATCGCAGGCTGCAAACGCGTTTCTCAAGACTCTGGAAGAACCGCCGAAGAATTCCTTGCTGCTACTTTTGAGCGCGCTGCCCGAAGCTTTGCCGGAGACAATTCTTTCGCGGTGCATCGAAATTCCTCTCGCGCCGGACGGCAAACGTCAAAACAAGGCGGAGGAAGAAAAACTGGTGAAATTACTGCAACAAACTGCGCGTGAACCGAGCTGGAGCATTCAGTACGCCTATCGGCTGGCCCAGGAATTTCAGCACCTGCTCCGGTCGATGCGAGAGCAAATTCAGAGAGAAACTGACCAGGCATTTAAACACGAGCAGGCGCGCTACAAGGATTCGACCGATGGCGCGTGGCTGGAAGAGCGCGAGGAATATTACAAGGCGCTTGCCGAAAGCCTCTACTTGCAACAACGCGCCGCACTGGTTGAGACACTAGTTGCGTGGTGGTCGGATGTTTTGCGCGCCAACAGCAAGGTCGAACGGCGGGAACTGCCCGCCGCGCAAAAAGAAACCGTGGCAATGGCGAAGCGTCTTAACACGACGGACATTTTGCGGCGGATTCGTTGTCTCGAAGATCTGCGCGACCATCTCGGGCGAAACATTCAGGAAGCGCTCGCGATCGAAGTGGCGTTTCTGACAATCTTCGGCGCGACTAACAAGGAGTGACGGATTCCCAGCCGTTGGGGTGACGGTTAGGAAGCCATCCCGCTTTGTGGCTCCCTTTCAACTAATTTTTTACAGAAGGTAACGAAGAAAACGAAGATTTTGATTTGGGTGGGGGAATATAGTCCCCTTTTGTTTCCTTCGTTTCCTTCTGTTAGTCTGTCTTACCTCGGGTCATCGCGGGCAAGGTAACCTGCAAGTTCTTTACGGTTTATTCGCCACCACTTTGCGCGCCGGTTCGTTCATTTCAACCTGCACGCTCACCTTCTGGATTTCTGCTGCCTGCTCTTTTACCGTCGCAGTGAGGCTTGCAATTTCCTTCTTCAACTCGGTGATCGTCGCTCCTTGCTCCTGCACTTCTTTGTGCTCTTTGAGGAACTCATTGAGCAGCATCGCATTCACTGCGTCGTAGCGCACAGTGTAGATTTCCCCCTTGCCATCGTGCACAACTAGGTCCGGACTTACTTTGGCCACGTCCTCCGCCACGAGACCGAATTGCGCGGTGCTATCGGGATCGATTTCTTTCTTGTAACGGAAGGTGACCGGTCTGAGGGCGAGGATTGCTTCGCTCGCCTTGTCCATCGGCTTAATCTCATCCTTGAAACGCGCGGAGGAGCCTGCCACGCCAAGTTGACCGCTACTGTTGACCACGACTGTTGAGCCGCCCACCGCTGTTCCCCTAATCCCGGCGACAAAGGTTCTTGTCTGGGTTCCTTGCGTGCCGATGCGGATGGTGTTCGACTCCCCAGCAACGCCAGAGTTACCGATGTCGATGTTGTGGCTGCCGGCAGTGAGAAAGCGGCCAGCGCCAGAGCCCAAGGCAATGTTAAAGCTGCCGGTGGTATTTCCCCAGAGCGCATCATCGCCAATCGCCGTGTTGTCGATACCGCTGGTATTTTTGGGCAGCGCTGACTCGCCGAACGCGTTATTAGCGATTCCGATTGTGTCAGCATAAAGTGCGAAAGCGCCCACGGCGTTGTTATAGTTTCCTGACGCATGGCTGAAGAGCGCATAGGCGCCAACAGCAGCGTTGCGGAAGCCGGCAGTATTGTTAGCGAGCGTTTGATAGCCAGTGGCCGTATTGTTAGAGCCGGTGGTGTTACTAAAGAGCGCATAGACACCGGTGGCAGTGTTCTGGGCGGCGGTAGCGTTTCTGAAAAGCGCACCAAACCCTAGCGCGGTGTTGGAGAAGCCGCTCGTATCATGATAGAGCGTTTGTTGACCAAGCGCTGTATTCCAGGCGCCATTAGTAAGACTAAAGAGCGCCCCATTCCCTTCAGCCGTGTTGCCGTTGGGATAGCTCCCATCCGGTGCCGGGCTAACCGCTCGCGCAGTGGACGCGAGCAGAACAAACGCAAGTGTGAAGCAGCATGCGACCGGAGCCTCCCTGCCACGGTCGGCGCGCGCCGCCCATAAACCAAAGGATTTGAACTGAATTGGGTTTTTCATTAGTTGCTGTTACTTCGTTTTCCCGCTGCGTTAACTTCTCTATTGCGGATCTGAAAGAGGACGAAGAACCCAGGGGCGAAGTATCCCTAGCCCATTCAGATCTGTTCTGACGGCGCGGAGGTTTTGAAAAAATCCCGATGATCTGTCAAAGGAAAAAATTCAGAACCCAGGTGTCCGTCAAATTCCAGGAGGGAAGAAAGGCAGCGAACACTGGGTTCAATCCCGCGCTGCACCTCGGCTTTCAGCTGAAATTGAAGCTGTAGTGGCGAGCGCAATGAGTCTGCGGATAAAAGAGCACTTGATAACGGAAAAAACCTGTTCCAAACTGCACTTAGTAATCATGAGATTCTTTTTGGCGCTTCTGTCGGGTTTCGCTGTTCTCGGCGCGCTCCCGGCCATGGCAGACGAGGTTCTCCCGCCACGTTTCAACTTTGATCGGTACACACGGATGACAGATCATTCGCCATTCGCAATTGCCACGGCGGTGGCTTTGCCCGAAGCAACGCCTGATTTCGCCAAAGATCTTTACGTCGCTAACGCCGCGCGTTCGCCTGAGGGTGATATGGCCACAATTATGTCGAGTGCGGACCAGAATTTCAAAAAATACCTTAACACAAAGGAACCGGTGGACGGCTACAGCATTGCCAGCATTGAATGGTCGGAGAAGGTAGGCGAAACGAAGGTGACCATCAGCAAGGACGGAAAATCTGCGACGCTTACCTTTAATCAAGCGCTGCTATCACAGGCTGCGCCCGCCAGCCCCCCGGCTGCTGGTCAAATGCCAACAGGTGTGGCGATGATTCCCCAACCAGGGGCAGGCAAGGCCTCTCGTGCCCATTCGCGCGGCGTAATTCAGCGAAATCCAAAGGCCGTTGCTGCTGCTGCATCTACGCCGAATCCGGCGCCGACGCCCTCATCAAATCTCGAGCCCCCCTCACCAGAGCAGCTAGAGCAACAAGCTACTGCAGCAGCAGCACAGCTGCAGCTACAGCAGCAGCAGCAGCCCAGGATCAAGCAACCGGGCGAGCCTTAATTAAGAGTCCAACTGCCGGGACGAAGACGTAGCGGGCGGCTGCCTTGCTTGCGAAATTGTTTCCGAGTCCCCAGGCCGGGTTCTCAACAGAAGGCAACGAAGAAACGAAGTTTTTATTTGGTTGGGGGCGACGGCTTTGTTTCCGTCGTTTACTTCTGTTAGTCTATTGGCGTCTTGGTGGTAGGGGGCGGCTGCCTTGCTCGCGAAAGCTTTCGGAGTCCCAGCCGCAAATGTTTTCTGGATCTGGGCGTGGGCAGCCTTCGTCCGGCAGCCGCCGGACTACGGCTCGCCAAGGGACACGCGGTCCTAAACCCTTCCGGTCCTGCGCGTGAGAACCGCCAAGGCTGTAGGCCGGGGGTTGCTCACCCCGGCCCAACCGGCATCAACGGATGCCGGATACAGAGAGATAGCGGCGCCCGCGTGAGCGAGCGCCACTAAAACACTGAAGCTTTATTGATTCGCGACTACTTTCGGAGTCGACTTGTTCATTTCAACCTGAGCGCTCACCTTTTGGATTTGCGCCGCCTGCTCTTTTAGCTGCGCTGTGAGCACCTCCATCCCTTTTTGCTGCTGCGCGACCGTTGACTTCAACTCGGCGATGCTTGCCTGCTGTTCCTCGACTTTTTTGTGTTCTTTAAGGAACTCGTTAAGCAACATTGCGTTGATCTGCAGGTAGGAGACCGAGTCTGGCCTGCCGTCAGCATCGCGACTCACCAGGTCAGGATTGACTTTCACGACTTCTTCGGCAATCAATCCAAACTGCGGGATTCCCTTGGCGTCGTCCTTAGCCAGGAAGGTGACGGGTTTGAGCGCGAAGATCGATTCACTGGCTTTACCCATTGGCTTGATGTCCTTTTTGTACCGCGCGGACGAGGTGAATCGCAAGATCTGGTTAGTCACTGGATTGGTCAAAACGACCTGAAGCCCCGTGGTGGACGCGGTCGCGGCGATACCGCCGATATAGGTGGTGTTGCTCACGTTCGCACCGAGGACAAATGAGCCGATACAAGTAACGTTGCTGGCCGTCGTGACATTATCGCCGGCTCTCCAGCCCAGGGCGGTATTGTTGCTCCCCCCGTTACTGTTCTCGAGAGCTCGCCTGCCAACAGCGGTGTTTTCGTCCCCGGTTACGGAGGACGTGAGCGCTATGCTACCAATGGCCGTGTTAGCGCCGATGGTATCTGTCGAGTTTGCTAGCGCGGAATCCCCTAGGGCCGCGTTGAGGGCGCCGGTTGAGTTGGCAAATAGCGCTTGAAAACCAACGGCCGTGTTCTCGGTGCCGCTGGTGTTGTTACGGCCTGCTTGAAAGCCAACACCAATGTTGCTACTGGCGGTGTTGGTATTGAGGGCTTGGAAACCCATGGCCGTGTTGTTATTGCCTGCGAGGTTGGAGGCAAGGGCTCCCTGCCCCAAGGCCATGTTGAAACTGCCCCCGGTGTTGAAGACAAGGGCATTTTCACCTACTGCCGTGTTGAAGCTGCCGTTGTTGTGCAACAGCGCCTGACCACCCACGGCCGTGTTGTGACTGCCGGTGGTGTCCGCCTTGAGCGCAGCAAAGCCGAGAGCCGTGTTGAAGGTGCCAGCACCAGTGTCGGCAAGGAGGGCATTCAATCCCTCAGCTGTGTTGAAGCCCGCGAATCCTCCATCCACGCCGGTAAATGCTTGCGCCCTTGGCAGGAGCGCGAAACAGGCCAGCACCAGTGGAATCACGAGCAGGGTTGTTGTTTTGAGTTTTATTGATTGTTTCATGTTTTGATCTTTCTTTGTTAGGATCTTTGGTTTTTTGGTTTGTGTTTGGGTGCTATTTTCTGCGGCGATGGTTTTGCCAAAAAAAAATGCCTAACGTGTCAAGAAAACTTTCCAAATTTTTCCTAGGCAGAAGTTTTGTCATTTTCATTGGTTTCCTTCGTCTGCATGTAAGTATGCTGAATTCCCGCATGCTTGTATATAGGACCTTAGTCCAATGCGATTCAGAGCGTGGAGAGAGCTCACTCGCTCGCCTTGACCGCGGACGGATTCCAGCGTCCGGCGAGCGCCTCAGGCTTGGGCGCATAGAGCCGCATCGTTTACAGTTTTGACAAGGCCGATTGACCTCATTCGGCCTGGGCGAATGGCAGAAATTCAACGGCAGATTTCGCCGATGCCCCCAGATTGTGGTTGTCTCCTGCATTAACTGATTCGGCTTGGCTCACCACGGCGTCTGCGTAATCTCCAGGCATCCGATGAGATTTGCAGGTCGAGTTGCGATCATTACTGGCGCAGGGCGGGGGATTGGCCATGCGATCGCAGTGCGACTAGCGAGTGAAGGCGCGCGCGTTGCATGCGTGAGCCGCACGGAGGCGAACGCAAAGAAAACTGCGGATGAAATTAATGCGCTGCGTGCGGATGCGGCGAAGGCTTACGCGGTTGATGTCGCCGATCACGCCGCGGTGCAGAAAATCGGTGCGCAGATTCTGCAAGACTTCGGGAAGATCGACATCCTGATCAACAACGCCGGGATGACGCGCGACGCGCTCGCGATGCGGATGTCGCTCGAGGATTGGGACAGCGTGATCAATACAAATTTGCGCGGCGCGTTCAGTTTTACCCAGGCGATCTTGCGCGCCATGATCAAGCAGCGCAGCGGACGGATCATTAATATCAGTTCGGTGAGCGGGATAATGGGTAACGCCGGGCAGACAAATTACGCCGCCAGCAAAGCCGGTTTAATCGGTTTCACCAAATCGCTCGCCCGCGAGCTTGCCAGTCGGAATATCACTGTGAACGCTATCGCGCCGGGATTCATCACCACCGACATGACTGCGGGGCTGTCGGACGAAGTCAAAAAGGCGTTGCATGCCAAGATTCCACTTGGAAAAACTGGGACGCCGGAAGACGTCGCCAACGCCGCGGCATTTTTGGCTTCTGCCGACGCCGGTTATATCACCGGACAAACGCTCTGCGTGGACGGCGGCATCGTGATGTGACCATGAATTCATTTTACGATTTGGGAGACAACGCCGACGAAGCGTACATCTAGCATCTTACTTGGCGCAGAGTTCGTCCCTCGACAGCGTGCGAACAGACGCGACGTTTGCAATCGGAGACGTCATCTGTCAACAGTCTCGCGCGTGAGCGGCAACCGAAATGATGGAAAAACACTAATCTTGAAGTCGAACTGCTACGTTGCGAATCGCTCTCTCCTAATTTTAAAGGTCGGCGTATGCATATCGAAATTTCACAATCGCCGCTGTCGCGTAGGAAATCAGCTGAGTGCTTCCCCCGATCTAAATGGCCTCCTGAGCTCGTTATTCCGCTTGACCGATGAGCGCGGCAAATGATAAAATGATTTAGCTCAGTGAAAAAGTCGACCGTTGCACGTCTTGAGGAAGGAATGACCGCGGGCCATTTTGGAGACGCGGCTGCACTGGCAAGCCGTATCACAGAGAACTTTGGCCAGGCGTACGACCCAAAACAACGAAAGCAGTTGCGTGCGAAACTGCTGCGTCTGCTCACACAGGAGCTTTCTTACGTCAGCAACGATGTGGTCGTTCGGGCGCTGGATAATGCACTCAAAATTCGGGTGACACTCGACTGGCACCGTTTTCTTTGCATTATCTTCTCTTTTCTGCCCGGGCGCTGGATCAAGCTCACAAATAATCCCGGATTTGGCGCCAGCACAATGTTGCTACTCACAGATGGCACGGTGATGTGCCAGGAGCAGGGAGGGCTGAAATGGAAAAAACTTACTCCGGACATATACGGAAGCTACGTCAATGGTACGTGGAGTGACATCGCGCCGATGCATTGGACGCGCCGCTATTATGCCTCTGCCGTGCTAAACGATGGCCGGGTAATCGTCAGCGGGGGCGAGTACAGCAACGCTGGCGGCGATACTGACAAGACAGAGATTTATGATCCTGTCACAGATACTTGGACGGAAATCAGCCCGCCCCCCGGTTGGGGAAGTGTGGGAGATGCGCCTTGTGCCGTGCTTCCGGATGGGCAATTCTTAATTGGACACATTTCGTCAACAAAAACAGCTATCTATGATCCAGAGACGGATACCTGGACGGCTGGACCTCTTAAGGGCTCGTCCTCCTCTGAAGAGAGCTGGGTTCTCCTTCCTGATGCTACCGTTGTGACAGTGCGCTGCAATAGCTCCCAAAGAGCCGACAAGTACGATTCCGCATCCAATACCTGGGTGAATGGTGGGACCCTTCCGGTCAATATTATTGAATTGTCGTCATCGGAAATCGGTGCTGGAGTCCTGTTAAACGATGGCCGTGCCTTCTTTGCAGGAGCAACAAATCACACCGCTCTCTATACGCCGCCGGCAATCGCTACCCACAAGGGAACTTGGGTCGCTGGACCGGACTTTCCAAATGACACATCGGGACAGTCCGTAGGCTGTAAGGATACGCCCTCATGTCTTCTCACGAACGGGAAGGTCCTAATCTCAGCAGGTCCTGTGGACGGAATCAACTGGCTCACGCCTACCTTGTTCCATGAGTTCGACGGCGCAGCCCTGACCCGAATCGCCGATCCGCCCAACGCCGCAGGAGTTCCCTACATCGGTCGAATGCTTTTGTTGCCAACCGGGCAGGTCTTGTTTGCCGCGCAGACAAACGAATTGTATGCTTATACATACTTCTCTTGTCCAGACGCAGCATGGCGTCCGCACATTACGTCGGCGCCATCCGTCATCCATCCGCATCTTGCTTATTCCCTGTCCGGACGTCTTTTCAGCGGTATGTCTCAAGCTGTTGGCTATGGCGATGACGCGTCGGCAGCAACTAACTATCCGCTCGTGCGTATACGGCACCTTGGCACCGGGAAGGTGAGATACTGTCGCACGTTTGATCATTCGACCATGGCAGTAGCCACAGGCGCTGCCAGCGTGTCCACCAACTTCGCAGTGCCAGGTAACATCGAAGTGGGCAAATCAGAGCTGTGCGTCGTCGCTAATGGTATTTCCTCTCCTTGCGTACCTGTCCACGTAAAACCACTGTTCGATCGCGACGATTTCTCTCATTGGGAAATCTGGGCGCGGCTGATCGGCAGTTTGGCCGATGGAGATCTCTGGGTTCTCGGCCCGAACGGCCCCATTCCCGTCGATCCATGGGGCCCAAAATTCGTAAAAGCTGCGCAGAGCGCTCGAAAGAAGGCGCTTGATGGTCTTAAAGAGCTAAGGAAACTGGGCGACCAAGTGCACGCAGAGCGCAAGAAGTTGGCAAGCAAGATCGAGTTAGCTCCTGACGAAGGTAGCGAGGAAGCCGAAGAAATGGAACGCGAAGCAAGGGAGCGCATACGTAAGACTGAGGGAAAGTAAAGTCGTGGGCTCTGCACTGGGCAGATCCTGATTATTCTTATCACTAATTGCGTGGTGGGCGATCGCAAATCGCTTGAGTGGATCCCACGGCGGATTCCAACTCACGTGCGCAGAATGATGGTAATGCGTCCCTCGGCCAAAAGAATGCCGTCTGCTGAGATGCGGCATTCGTAAATTGTGTTGGCAGACTCTCCGAACAAACGGCGGGCGCAAACTTGAAGCGGCGAAGCGGCGTCGTCCAGGCGCGCTACATACAAATGCGCATCCCGCAGCGCCGCCAGGTACCCGGGTGGCGCCGTCATGCCGGCTGCGCGAGCTCGCAATCCGCCGTGCACGGCCGCTGCTTGCGCGCCGTATTCGAACGCATGCACGGCAGACAATTGTCCCTCTCGACGCAGAGGATTGGCCGGCTCGCGGTGCGTATTGCTGATGCAGATGATCGATTGGTCGTCCCACTCGATTACGCTGTCCAGCAGGCACATTAGATCGGAGTGAGGAATCAGCGTGCGGATTTCCGCCTTGCCGATCAGGATCTCGTTGGCCCCTTCGAAATTTTTCACGCAAGCGGCCGCTACTCCCAAAACGGGTAGAAATTAAACCAGTTGTAAGGCGCAAGCCGCGCGTAGTGCTCCAGCCGCCTGGCGTAACGTTGCATCCAATCGTGAATCTCTTCCGTGCGATGTTCGCGATTCAAAATTATCTCGTGAGCGAATTGCTCGAAGTAAATGTCGTAACGCTTGCCGCCGCGGTAGAGCCCGAAAAACAAGATGATAGGGCAATGCATCATACCCGCAAGGAGGATCGGGCCAGCCGGGAAAACAGCTGGCGCGCCCAGGAATTGACATTCTGTTGTCTTGTCGCCGCTTAAGGCGCGGTCGCCTAACATTCCGATAAAAAAACCTGCATCGAGGCTCTCTTTGACCCGGAGCAAGGTATCCGGCCGATCCGGGATGATTACTGTGCTGGCGATCTTCGGATTCAGCGCGTCGAGAAAGCGCGTGACGTTTTGGTTGTGCTCGACGTCCATCAAAACTTTGAGCGGAAAGTTGCGCTGCGTAACTCCGAGCGTGCGCAACACCTCGAAACTGCCGAGGTGCGCGCCCAAAAGGATGCAGCCTCTGTCGGTTTCCATTTGCCGGTGCAGCATTTCCTTCCCATGCAGCGTGACGTTAAAATGCTCGAACTCCCCCCTGAGGAGATAAACGCGATCTAAAATCGTAGCGGCGAAACAATGAAAATGGCGGAAGACATGCCACCAGCGGGGCCGCCGGTTGCCCACGCGTCTTAAGTAATCGTACGATACGCGCCGCGCTGCGTGTCCGCTGACTACGAAATAAAGCGTGATTGGATACAGCAGAAGCCGCGCCGCCCAGCGCCCGACATGCAGAGCGATCCACGCAATCAGCCGCAGCGAGGCGGGCGTTCCCCGTTCCGGCAAAGCTGCCCAACGATGCGCGTGCAAAACTTTAGTGGACATCATTTGTTTTGGCCGGCCGTATTTTGGCCGCAGATCGCGCCGGCGAAAAAATGCGGATAGATCTCGCGAATACGATCGACATCCGGCGCAACTTTAACGTTCTCGAAACCTGCCCGCGTAAATGCGCAACGCCATTGATCTGCGGTCAAAAATCCGGGATTGGGCCGCATTTCCGAATCTAGCTGCACGTCGGCATAGCTCTCCAGAATCTGAAACATCAGCTCCGGATAGATCGGCTGATTAACGTACGGTCGGAGGCATTCGCCGATCACAAGCAAGCCATCCTCGCTGAGAGCGGAGCGCGCCTGATTCAGGCTAAATAAAAGATCCTCGGAAATATGCAGAACATTGACAGCATAGACGAGATCGAAGTCGCCGGGGAAAACGCCTTGAGTTTCCCACGGCGAATTGAGGTCGAGCGCGCCCCATTCCAACGGTAGATTGGGATATTGGCTTGATAGTTCGCGTTGAGCGCGTCGCCGAAAGAATGCGCTCGGCTCTGTGATGAGGTAACGCTTTATCCTTGACAGCAGCCCACGCTGATCAAAATAGCGCAGCAACGTTTCGCTGGCGCTGCCCGTGCCGGCGCCGATTTCTAAAATTCGCAACCTGGAGCGATTCGCCAGCCGATCCGCAGCCAACACCGCGCCTGTCCAGTTGTTCACCGCATAAGTTAAATTGCGGTTGTGAAAATAGTTCAGCCAAAGCGGTATTCCTTGTGGCCCGAAAAGGCTTTGATCACCTCGCTGTTTGCCGCCGGCGACGGCAGGATAGAGGTTTGCCGCATGATCCAGTAAATCCAGCGTTGCTGCGTTGCCAGGATCGATCTCGAGCCCCATGGCGTGCAGGCGTTCAAGCTGCGGCCGCCATGGCGCATGCCGCAGACGATAAGAGCGCACGTCACCATCGCGTCGTGCCATCACGCAACCGGTCTCGAGCAGGCGCTCCAGCAACCAGCCGAGAGCGAAACTGAAACGCGGCTGAAAAGACAGCGCGCTGCAAAGCTGATCCGCCGAACGCCACTCGCTAAGTTGGTCGATCATCTTCAACCGGTGCAAAAGGTCGATGGCCAGCTCGATGCTATATCGCTCAATCAATTCGATGCTTTGATATAGGCGTTCGGTGAAAACCTCAGGCGGATAATCTTTGAGCCAGTCCGCCAGGCGCGGATCGCGCACGGGAGCTTTAAACGCAGATGCGTCGAATGCTGCTGCCTTCACGAACTCAGGTTGTCCCGTAACAAACTTGAAATCGACCCTCAGCTATCAGGCGATCTTCGGCGCGACAGCAAAAATCCACTTCGCCCTCAGCGTTCTGACTTTCAGAAAGGCAAATCGTGAACGGCTGCTCAGGTTTCAGAGGCACGAGAAACTTGACCGTGTGTATGGCGGTAACACGAGAATTTCTGCGCCACTTCGTCAAAGCGGCGAGTGTTTCATCGAGGATCACTACACCCGGCACAATAGGCATGCCAGGAAAATGTCCGGGCAAGCTGGGATGATCAGCGGGAATTACCTGGCACATTTCAAAGGTCATGTCTCCAAAGTTTCACTCATCAGGTACATCCAGCAACCCGGATCACGCCCGATTAATCGACAGCCATAATGGTAGCGTACCTGCATGCCTATGTGGTGGGTTCAATGTTCGTCGCAGCGAAGGCGGCTGCGTCAAAACGTTTTCCTCGTTTTGGAAACTGAGAATCCAGGGATGGTACCCGGAATCCTTCACTATCTGATGAGGAAAAACCAAATCGCTCGCAATAAGATCCGAACGCAGTAAGCACTTCCCTTGGAGCAAAACCAAACTGCGACAAATCATATCGATGATTACCATGTTTCCTCCGCATCTGTCCTGCCGTTAAGGCGCGCATTCGACACTCTGCCTCTCGCGATAAAGACCAACCAAAATGGCCGTAGATTCGTCGGATGGCATCGATGGGATCGCAACGAAGTTGGTTATAATCGATGTCGCAGATGCGCGCGCTCGCCAGTCGATCGCGTTCTTGCAAGAATTTCTCCATAGTTTCTGACCAGTACTGGATTGCCTCGCGGCAGGCCGTAACCGGATCCGCAGCATCACTAAACGCACTGCGAAGGATGGTTATGAGACTCGATACCGAAGCCATTGCCTCAACCGGCGTTCGGTGGGTCTGCACGAACAGCGCATCCGGATAGACAGAAAGCATGGCTGACAGGGCAAACATGTGCGTCGGCGCTTTCAGGACCCAGCGGCGAGTAGGCCGCATAAACTGCAAATGTTGAAGAAAACGGCGGTGATATTGGTATGCCGGACGCAAATCCTGTCGGAAGAACCAGGCCCGATAGGAGGGCACATAATACATCGTGTCGAACTGATCACTCATGAAGGTAGGAGTCATCAGACGCACACACTCCTGCGGAAGTTCTGCACCCACCGCATGCACGTAGCGAAATGTAGGTGCCAGCCAATTGAAGTAGTTACAACTCTGGGTTGCGCGCCGAATTCGGCGCTTTTCGTCGTCAAGAGTAGGTGGCGATGGCGTCATCACTTCCCACATAAGAGGAGATCGATGTTCCGGATCTGCAGCCAGCAGGATATGCAGCAGGCTGGTACCGCTGCGGGGCAAGCCTACGATGAATAGCGGTTCACGGATTTCTTGACGCCTGATATTTGGATAGAGCTGCCGGTCCCTTTCCATCAACAAACGCGAGGACAACGTATGCAGGACATTGGTCCGCAGAGCGATCTTCCCGATCAGGTTGAGCTGCGCCTCGCTATAGCAAGACTCGAGCAAACGCGACAGAGCCTCAAAAAAGTCGCCGCGGCCGAAGTCATCGAGGCCGCACCGCTGCTTTGCGGTCTCGATCAAATCCACGGCAAGCATTCGGGGGCCTGGAATTCGTGTTTTTTTCAATAACGCGCCACATCCATTGAGGAGCCGGACAGGCAGGAGCGGACGAGTCTGTTGGAGAGTGGTGGCAGGGGCGTTCATTCGGTTAAGGCATTCACTACTGCCAGTGGTCGTAGTGGATTACTATTGGACTTTGGTGCTATGGAAATGAGACGCATGGCTGCAAGTCAAGCAGCGAATAACACGAAACCCTCGGTTGCGCGCCCCACGCGATCGCTCCATCGTGCCGACATGAATACCGAAAAAGCGACTTTTGGCGCGGGCTGTTTTTGGGGCGTGGAGGCGACTTTCCGCAACGTGAGAGGCGTCGTGTCAACAGCGGTGGGCTACGCTGGTGGGACAAAGGAGAATCCGACTTACGAAGATGTTTGCACGGACAAAACCGGACACGCCGAAGTGGTGCAGGTGGAATTCGATCCATCGCAGGTGACATACGATGAACTGCTCGATGTTTTCTGGTCAAATCATAATCCGACAACATTGAATCGGCAGGGACCCGATGTCGGCACGCAGTACCGGTCGGTGATTTTCTATCATTCGCCCGAGCAAAAGTCTGCGGCAGAAACTTCCAGGGATAAGATCGACAAAAGCGGGCGTTTTCGCCGAGCGGTGGTAACGCAAATCGAAGCGGCGCCAAAGTTCTGGCGCGGCGAAGAATATCACCAGCGCTATCTGCAAAAGCGAGGCCAGTCGCATTGCGCGATTTAATTCCGCGCGCATGGATCGGCAGATAATCCGGACGAAAAATTTCGTCGCCGACTCAGCGAATTTTATTCTCGATCAGGCGCACCAATCGATCGGCGAACGCGATGAATTTCGGATCGCGTTATCGGGCGGGAACACGCCGCGACCGGTTTACGCGCGCCTCGCGACGAGAGCGCGTGATCTGCCATGGGAGCTTTTTCGAATTACCTTCGGCGATGAGCGTTGCGTACCGCCTGATGATTTGCAGAGCAATTTCCGAATGGCGCGTGAAACGCTTTTCGAGCCTGCGGGAGTTCCTGAGAAATCGGTCATGCGCATGCGCGGCGAAATCGATCCGCAGATCGCGTCCCGCGAATACGAGGACCGTCTCAATGTATTGGCGACAGAGCGCGGCGAATCGATTTATCGCCACGATTTGATTCTGCTTGGTCTGGGAGATGATGGCCACACCGCCTCGCTGTTTCCGGGTACGGCCGGTCTCGAAGAAAAGCGGCGAAAAGTGATCGCGAATTTTGTGCCGAAGTTAAATTCTTGGCGATTGACGTTCAGTTTTCCGCTTATCAATGCCGCGCGACACATTTGCTTCCTCGTGGATGCAAACAAAGGAGCTGATTTGATCGAGCGGGTGATCGAAGGCGATCGAGGTTTTCCAGCATCACACGTGAATCCGGCCGCCGGAAAAGTGACTTGGATTATTGGGCAATGACGGGGCCGAAGGTTTTAGTACTCTTCGCCCTCGTCTTCCTTTGGCGGCCCAACGCGATCATCAACTGCGTATGCGTGAAGCATGACTGCAGTGAGATAAAAGAAAAAGAGACCAAGACCGAATCCCGCAGAGGCGAATGCTGCCAGAAACACAAAAATCCCAACTGGGATCGCACCGAACATCCATAGAAAGCCAGCTAGCCTATGCCCTTTGTAAATGTGTCCCAACCCCGGGATAATACTTAGCAGAACTGCGACGGCGTCACTGGCTTTTCCCTCCGCAGTTTGGGTTGCGCTGCGTGTCCAATCGCAGCGATCGCAGCTCGTCGCATCCCTCGGCAACAAATGGCCGCAGTAAGGACACGGCATTTTATCGCCCTCGGTTGACTCAGGCCGAGTGGCTGGTGCGTCTGTGTACTCCACGCTCATAACATCCGGCCACTGAAAGTCACAAGCGGCGCGGATTTCGTCAAGGAAACTTCATTGTCTTTCGGGTTGGCGTCTGGCACAGCCGCCCTACAATTCGTCCAATGCCTTTACTCCCGGAAATTGTCGAATACATCGACAAATATTTGCGCGTTCATGAAATTGTAGACTGGCCAAATGCGCTCAATGGTCTGCAGATCGAGAATTCTGGGCGCGTAACGCGAATCGGCGCGGCCGTGGATGTTTCGACGCGTGTTTTGCGCCACGTCGTAAAAAAAGATGTCGATCTTTTAATCGTGCATCACGGATTGTTCTGGCCGGGGTTACAGCCGGTGACTGGACCGTTGCATCGGCAACTCAAGCTCGCCTTTGAAAATGACATCGCTGTTTACAGCGCGCATCTGCCGCTGGATGTACGTCCGAAAATCGGGAACAACGCGCAGCTCGCTGCGTCGCTCGGGCTGAAATCGACAAGACCATTTCTCGAGGAAAAAGGCCAACTGATCGGATTAAAAGCAAACGCTTCGCGACCGCGCGACGAACTAATTCACCAATTGCGCAAAGCGGTGGGCGGCCCGGTAAAAGCGTTCAATTTTGGGCCGAAGACAACGCGCGTCATCGGCATCGTGACCGGTGGCGCCGGTTCAGACATTTATCGGGTTGCGAGCGAAAAGATCGACACGTTTCTCACCGGCGAAGCGCCGCATTGGGCTGCCGTCGCTGCCGAAGAACTCGGCATCAATCTCTTGCTGGCGGGCCATTACGCCACAGAAACTTTTGGCGTAAAAGCGCTCGCCGCACATTTATCGAAGCGCTTTAAAATTCCATGGACCTTTATCGATTTTCCAACAGGACTTTGACGTAGCGCGATCGAGATGTTGGGGCGTCGGTTTGCTCAATGCAATCGCCATATTCGGAGAGACCGAGACGTCGGGCCGTTTGACAAAATGCCGTCCAGCTTTTCCAGTATGCACGTATGCGACATGTTTCCCGACTAATTTTAATTACTGCCGGTGCGGGTCTCCTTTCATTGCTTGCTGGTTGCGAGACGGGCCGCGTGGCTGGTGCCGGGCCGTATCACGTGACGGCTTATCGTCCGCGCGATCCGTCTGCAGTGAAGGTGAAGGTTTCGCTCGCGAAACAAAATATTTACGTAATGGAAGGCGACCGCAGCCTGATGGCGGTGGCCTGTTCGGTTGGTTTGCCTAACAAGCCGACCCCGCGCGGCAATTTCACGATTTACTCCAAACAGGAGCACAAGCGCTCCGGCGAGTATGGCTTTAGTATGCAGGGAAATACAGTCGTAGCGACGACAGCAGGCCACGCCGGCGGTCATTACGTCGGCTACCCAATGGGTTACTGGTGCGAGTTCGCGCCGGGATACGGATTTCATCAGGGCTTTGTGCATCCGGTGCCGCGTACGCACGGTTGCATTCGGTTGAAAGGCGAGGCTGCGGCAAAATTTTTTGCGCTGGTGCGAATCGGCACGCCTGTGAACATCGCTACCGCCCAGCCGGAGGATGCCACGATCGGCTCGAAGGTAGAGCGAGTAGACGACTCGCGCACGCCTGATCCGGACCCACACATTATGGTTACGGACGCGGCGTTTGAAAAACCGAGCAGCCCGTTGCTCGAGTAACGGCACGGCGGAAGACCCGCCGATTCATTTTGTGAGCACGAACCTTATTTCCAGCGGCACAACCGCGCGCGAGAAGGTGAACCTTCGTACACCGGACGTCATGGCCGCGGTGCAGGAACAAGTGGAGTCGCACTACCGTAGTGACATTGTCGATAAGGTACGCCGGGCCGGGGGAATGATCTCGGTAGGCGACACCACGGTGCGCCTGGCGAAACAGTTTGGGTTTTGCTACGGTGTCGAGCGCGCGATCGATCTCGCCTATGCAGCGCGCAAGGTTTTCAAAGATCGCCGGCTTTTTATTGTCGGCGAAATTATTCATAACCCCGAGGTCAATCATCAAATCGCTTCGTTAGGCATAAGGAACCTAACCGGCAAAAACAAGGAGGCTGATATTTCCGATCTGGGGCCTGATGACGTGGTGATCGTGCCGGCGTTCGGAACCGAATTATCGATCCAGCAACAGATCAAGGACCGCGGCTGTCAGATTGTCGATACCACGTGCGGCGACGTGATGAGCGTGTGGAAACGGGTGCGCAAATACGCCAGCGAATCGGTCACATCCATCATTCACGGCAAAGCCGAGCACGAAGAGACCAAAGCCACCAGCTCGCGCGCGCTTGGCGACGGCAGCGGGCATTATCTTGTGGTCTTAACGCTTGCCGACACCGATTACGTTTGCGACTACATCCGCCACGGCGGCCATAAACAGGCGTTCCTGGAAAAATTCAAAGGTGCCCATTCGCCCGGGTTCGATCCTGACGTGCATCTGCAAACTGTTGGCGTGGCAAACCAGACCACCATGCTGCGCGGCGAAACTGAGGAGGTGCAGCGGCGAGTTCGACAGGCGATTATCGATCGAGACGGACCCGAGCTTGCCGAAAAAAATTTCCGTTTCTTCGACACGATCTGCGGCGCGACACAGGAGCGGCAGGACGCATTACGCGAGTTGCTGGATGTGCCAATGGATCTCCTACTTGTGGTCGGCGGCTATAACAGCTCGAACACGTCGCATCTCGCCGAGATGGGCGAAGAGAAACTGCCCAGCTATTTCGTGCTCAACGCGTCGCGTCTGGTGTCAGCCAATGAAATCAAGCATTACAATCTGCATGAGAAACGCGAAGTCGTTTCGCACTTCTGGCTCCCGCATGGCCCGGCAGTAATCGGCATTACTGCCGGTGCGTCTTGCCCGAATAACTTGATCGAGGAAACATTGATTCGGCTTTTCGAATTGCGTGGCATTTCCCGCCAGCAACTCGAACTGGCCGCGTAACGTGGCATTGGCATCACGCCAATGTCGCATCGGCACGATGCCGATGCCACGTGCAAGCGCGCAGAATCGGCTCGCCGTGCGAAATCACTTTAGGATATGGCGCGCGCAATCTGGAAAGGCAGCATCAGCTTTGGCCTGGTCAACATTCCCATCGCTCTTTATCCGGCGACGCGGCGCGAAGAACTTAAGTTTCGTTTGCTGCGAAAAAGCGATCTCAGTCCGGTGAATTACAGGCGTGTTGCGGAGAAGGACGGCAAAGAAGTTCCGTGGGACCAGATCGTCAAAGGTTACGAGTATGAAAAAGGGAAATACGTCGTGCTCAAGGACGAAGATTTTGAGCGCGTCGATTTGGAAGCCACGCAGACGGTCGATATCCAGGACTTTGTCGATGTCGATGAAATCGATCCGATGTTTTTCTACAAGCCATACTATCTTGAGCCGCAAAAAGGCGGCGATAAAGCCTATGCACTCCTGCGTGACGCGCTAAAGGACAGCAACAAGGTCGGCATCGCCAAGGTCGTGATCAAAACGCGCCAATATCTCGCCGGCGTGAAACCAGAGAATGGCGCGCTTGTCCTTGAGCTGATGCATTTCGCCGATGAACTCGCGGACACAGCCAAGCTCCATGTCCCAAAAAAGACCGAAGTCGGCAAACGCGAAATGAACATGGCCAAGTCACTCATCGACAGCATGAGCTCGAAATGGAATCCAGAGAAATATCGCGACGACTATCGAGAGGCGCTCATGGATGTGATCGAAGAAAAAGTCGAAGCTGGCGGAAAAGAGATCGAAGAAAAACCGAAGAAAGTGCCAAAGCCGACCAAGGTAATTGATCTGATTTCCGTCCTGCGAAGGAGTCTTGAGCAGACTGGCGCGAAGAAAAAGGCGACAGCCAAGTCGCGCGGGAAAAAAGCGCAACCTGCCAAGAAAGCAGCGTGAAGGACGAAAAACCAGATCTTGTCGCGTCGCTCGATGCCTTTATTAAGACGTTTAGTTATCCTGCCGAGCAGGGACTTTTGGTTAAGAATTTGCTTCACTACTCCGTTCATGCGCGTGCAGACCGCGGCAATGCGGCGGCATATTTTGTTTTTCCCGACATTAAGAATCTTGAAGCTCACATAAGCGAGATACCGCCGGGAGGTGCAACTTCGACTCATCGCCACTCGTGTGAGGCGTTTTTCTATGTGATTTCCGGCAACGGCTATTCCGAGGTGCGAGCGAGCGATAAAACAGAAAAACGGATTGAGTGGCAGGCGGGCGACTTGTTCTGCACGCCAATTCACACATGGCATCGGCACGTGAACCGCGATCCCTCGCGGCCTGCCCGCTACTTGGAGATAACCACCATTCCGCTGATGAAATCGCTAGGCGATTGGCAGATCGAGGGCGAAGCAACCGCCGCAGGGAAAAAGGATCAACAACAAAAACCGTGCACAACGCCATAAGAAAGCGTTGTGAGGTGGATCGGCTTCTCAGAAGACGATGGTAAAAATGTCTGTGCCCCACGAGGGCGGGGCGTCTGATTTACTAACGTGCATTCCACACCTGCGCCTCGACAAGCGCCTTGCATCCAAAGAAATTTGGGCGGCAGAGCCGCATTGGTTTACCAACGCGTTGAGGACAACGCGTTCCACCTGTCGATGCAGCTACAAGCTTGACACATAAGATCGACATCGTTCAGCCTGACGGCCATGAACTTTCTAAATCGATTTACGGATCCGGTTTACTGTATCATGCGACTGATTGTAGGACTCATGTTCGCGTCTCACGGAGGGCAACTGGTCCTCGGCATGTTTGGCGGCATGCCCGGTTCGAATAATTCGTTCACACAGACCGGCGGCTGGATCCAACTTATTGGTGGATTTCTCATCGCGTTTGGTCTGCTTACTCGCATTAGCGCGTTCATCTCCAGCGGCGAAATGGCCGTGGCCTACTTCATGATACATGTGGCCAATGCCACTACACCAATGGCGAAGTTTTTCCCGATCGCCAGCGCCGGTCCCCAGTTTTCCAACAAGGGTGAGCTCGCCGTGTTTTATTGCTGGGTCTTCTTCTTCATTTTCTTCTACGGCCCGGGACGCTGGAGTATCGACGCTTTGTTCAAGAAACAACCGTCGGCGCGCGCAACGTAAAGATCGACGATATGCGTGCACTGAAATCTCTTCCCGCTGCGATTGCGCTCTTCTCCCTCGCCGGATTAATTTCTGCGGAAGTGATTAAAGATTTCGGAAAGGAACGCTTGAATAGTTCGCCGCGGCACGCCGAATGGGTCGATATTAAATCGGGCGGCCACACGCTAAAAGCATTCGTTGTTTATCCAGAGCGTAAAGACAAAGCACCTGCTGTGCTTGTCGTCAGCGAGATTTTTGGTCTAACGGATTGGGTCCGCAGCTTGTGCGACGAGTTGGCCGAGAACGGCGTGATCGCCATCGCGCCCGATTTGCACAGCGGGCAGAAGTTTGAAGATCTCGACGCTGCGCGCAAAGCGACGTCGGCATTACCGAAAGAGCAAGTCAAAGCCGATCTCGACGCCACGGCAGATTATGCGCTGACAAAAATTCCGTCGTGCAACGGCACGCTCGCAGTCTGCGGATTTTGCTGGGGCGGGGGAGTCACGTTTGCGTATGCGAATGAAAATCCAAAATTGAAAGCAGCGTACTCCTTTTACGGGACCGCTCCGGATTCGGCAGACAAGGTGAAGGATATCGCGTGCCCGGTTTACGGATTTTATGCCGAGAACGACGAGCGCGTGGACGCAACGATTCCAAAAGCCGAAGAACTAATGAAAGCTGCGGGCAAGAAATACGAGCCCGTGATTTACAAAGGCGCCGGTCACGGCTTCATGCGCTCCGGCGAGCCAGCGGATCCCGCCGTTCGCGAAGGCGACAAAAAAGCGCGCGACGAAGCTTGGGCGCGCTGGAAGAAGTTGCTCGCAGAGTTCTGAATTGCTAGGCACAGTCGGCTACGCTGGCCCCTGTCCTAGCACTGGCTGGACTTCATTTCGCGGGTTGCTTTATTGCCTTGTCCAAGAAACTGGCTACCGCGGCGGTATCAAAATAGAACATTTGCGCGCGTGCGAGCTTCCCTTCGCGGACTCGATAAAGGCCCAGAACCTCTCCGTCAAACTGTTCTCCTGCTGGACTTAATCCGCGCTGTCGCCAGAGCACTACAACTTCATCTCCGTTGGCAGCCACAACGCGCGGATCCATTCTCCGGTCTGCCTCTGTGGGCTGAAGCGAGTTCCAGGTGTCGCTCCAAGTCCTGGCTTTGCCTTCGCCATACGGAAGTGAGGCGGGCCAGTGAATTTTGAAATCCGGATGTAAAAGCTCGGAAAATCTTCGATCGTTCCGCTCCTCGATCGCGCGGAAGACATCGAGCAGTAGTCTTTTTTTTTGTCGCTACTCATAGCCATGATGTCAATTATTTTGCACTTTCCAACTCATCTGCCAGGCCGCTCGCCCCGTAAACTTTGCGCAGCGCTTCGATGATAGCAGCGGAATCAACTGACACGGCGCGCGCTTGTTTGTCGGTGAAAATGCAGTCGAGGACCAGCGATTGAATGTTGCCGTCGAAGATGATGCCGACAAATTCGTTTGCCTTGTTTACAACCGGGCTGCCGCTGTTGCCGCCAATGATGTCTGCATCGGAAACGAAATTGAAGTGCGTTGCCAGATTCAAGTTTGCTTTTTTGTCGATCCAACGTTGCGGGAGATCGAATGGCGACTTGTTGTCGTGCTCGACGGAGCGTTGATATAACCCCGCGAAATCGGTGAACGGAGGAATTTGTTTTCCGTCTTGTTCGTAGCCGCGCACTGTTCCGTAGGAAAGCCGAAGCGTGAAAGTCGCGTCCGGATAACTGCTGGCGCCTTCGATGGCAAAATGCGCTTTCGCGATTTCTGAGTACGCCTGTTTCTTTATTTCCTCCTGCGCATCGTAGCGCTTGCGGGCGTCTCTCGCCGGTCCATCGACAAGCCGCGCAAGATCGATCATCGGATCATGGAAAGCCTGCAAAGCAGCGGCGTCTTTCCCGTAAATGTCTTTGCGCACTGCAACGTCTTTCAATTTCGTGCCAGTGACGAGCTCTACCGCGCGCGCATGCGGCGATTTTCCGGCGAGTACTTTCTGCACGAGCGGATCATTCGCGGCAAATTGCGATGCAAAATCGGTCAACGAATCGGTCAGCCGCAGTATCTCATAATCATCATAAATCGGTTCGGTGGAGAAAAGCTCCAACTCCAGCGATTCCCGGGCGCTATCGCGAAATTCCGGGATCCGTTCGCCGTTCGGCTTCGCGCGCTCGTCCACCGCGCGGATGAGCAGGCGCGCGTATTTGAAGAGATTTCCGGACAACGCTCGTGGCCCGCGATAACCGATCGTTATCGGCCGTTCCTGTTCGAGATAGTTGTAAAGCGGCGCGTTTTTAGCGATTTCGGCCTGCGCGTTTTTGATTCGATCGTATGCGGCAGTCGTCGATCTCAACTTAGGATCACGCGCAATCGCGTCGCGCAATTTTTGTTCTCGCGCTGTGAGCGCCGACCAGGTCTGTGGATCGAGCAGGCCAGCCAGATAACCATCGTAGCGTTTCCGGTTGTTTTGATCGCCGAAAAGATCGTCGCGCGCTTTTCTTGCGTTCTCGAAAGAGCGCGCGCTATAAGAGAGCTCCAGCACCTCGCGCCGGTTAAACATGCGCAGGACGTAAGGCAGATATCGATCGCGGGTATCGGCCAGCTCATCCAGCGTGAGTTGTCGATCCGTCTTGCCTGGGCTGCCACTCACAAAAGTCAGTTCGACGTTGCTCGGCCCGCGCGAATTCCATTTCAAAAAATTATCGATCTTTGCCGGCTGGCCGTTCTCGTAAACGCGGAAGATACAGATATCGAGATCGAAGCGCGGGTATTCGAAATTGTCCGGGTCGCCGCCGTAGAACGCGATCTGCTGCTCCGTCGCAAATACCAACCGCACGTCATCATAACGCTTGTATCGATAAAGATGATAAGCCCCGCCCTGATACAATGTGACCACGTCCGAGCGCAGCCCGGTTTTCTCTTTGCTTTCCTTTTCGATTTGGGCAATGGCATTACGCCGGGCGCCCGCTGCCGCATCGGAAGACATACCAGACTTCACCGCGCTGTTCACGCGCGCCGTGACGTCTTCGATCGACTCGAGCACGTTGAGCTCGAGATCGACGCATTTCTTCTCTTCACTCTGGGTCTTCGCGTAGAAGCCATCGCGAAGATAGTTGTGCTGCTCATCACCGAATTTCTGAAGACAATCGGCGGCGACATGATGATTCGTGATCACGAGCCCATTCGCGGAAACGAAGGAACCGCTGCCGCCGGAATTGAAACGGACGCTAGCTTTTTGCAAGTGGTCTAGCCACTGCGGCGTCGGCTCGAATTGATATTTTTCTTTCAGCTGTTTCAACGGCGGTGCATTGAAAGGCCACATCCCTTCGTCAGCGACGGCGGACGCATCAATTGCAATGGCGAGAACGAAAACTGGGCCGAGAAAGAACCTGCGAAATCCGTTGGGCATGGGCGCATCATAGAACGCTCGATGCAACGCGACAACTGCTCGCCATTAATTGGTCTGGGGAGCGCACGCGCCCTCGCCAATCACCCACATTTTATTATAAGTTGCACCGATGTCTCAAAAACCGCGCAAAATAGAGCGGCTCGATTTTATTCTGGCGGGCGCGCAAAAATCCGGCACGACAGCGCTGCATTATTTTTTGTCGAAACACCCAGACTTCACCATGGGCGACCAGCAGGAGATGCATTTCTTCGATGACGAAGAAATCTTCTCTGGCGAGGTGAATTACGAGCTTCTGCATAAGCACTTCCCGCCTATCTCTCCATCGACAATCGCTGGCGAATGCACGCCGATTTACATTTACTGGAAACCGGCAATGGAACGGATTTGGAAATACAATCCGAAAATCAAATTGCTCATCATTCTAAGAAACCCGCTCGAGCGCGCGTTTGCGCATTGGAACATGCAACGTTTCAAGGGTCGCGAGCCGCTCAATTTCCTCGACGCAGTGAAAGAAGAAAAAAATCGAGCGAACAAAGCAGCGCCGTTGCAATCGCGGCGGTACTCGTATGTCGATCGTGGGTTTTATGCTGAGCAAATCGAGCGCGTCTTCAAATTGTTTCCAACAGAGCAGGTGAAAATCATTAAGCTCGACGAATTCCGGGATAAAAAATCCGAAACGCTAGATGCGATTTTTCGTTTTCTGGGTCTAGAGCCAAAGGTTTCGTCACGCGACAAAGATCGAAACATTGTTCCGTACGAGCGCGAAATGACGGCGGAGGAAAGAAAACATCTCTACGGAATGTTCGCGGAAGACATCGCGAAGCTGGAGCAACTGCTCGGCTGGGATTGCTCCGATTGGAAAACCGAAATCTAAGCACAGAGGACACAGAGTTCACAGCGGCCAGAGATTTTATTGTTTTTCTCTGTGTTCTCAGTGCTCTCCGTGGTGAAATTTTCGATCTGTTTGAATCGCGGAAGCTGATTTGGATCCGCTGCGAGCAGCGCTTTCTGCGAAAGGCAGCTTTGGCTTTAAGATTTTCGTGCGTTTTAGGTTGACAAAACGGGCCAGATGTTTTCAAAACTGGACGTCATTAAACGGATCTGAATCAGGCGGAGGACATTCC
>Ga0209377_1000096_pt1 | contig 48773 bp, 35 predicted proteins | sample GraSoiAngelo_141_FD_185898 | JGI IMG/M metagenome (GOLD analysis project Ga0209377, IMG submission 185898) | Grasslands soil microbial communities from the Angelo Coastal Reserve, California, USA - 14_0929_12_40cm (SPAdes) (version 2) | ecosystem: Environmental > Terrestrial > Soil > Grasslands ...
CAGCCGGAGGACTACTTCGGACATTTCCTGTTCGGCGAAGCGGGTGTCGCCCGGCTGCTCGAGCGGCCGGCCATCGTGCACCGGGACGACCGTCCGCGGCTCGAGTTTCTCGCGGCACGCCGCTTCATCGACCGCCGCGGGACCGAGGGCGTGTTCGACTCCCTCGCGGACATCCGGGCGGCGACGCAAGCGGAGGACGGCACGTCGCCGCTCCTGTTCGCGCGGGCGCTCGCGGTGCGCCGGGGCGACCCCGCGGGCCTGCGCTATCTCGACGCCGTCCGCCGCGCGCAGCCGGATGAGCCGTTCTGGACCGCCTACACCGCAGCGATCCTGCTGGGCCTCGGCGACACGGCGTTCGCGGACTCGGCGCTGGCCCGCGTGCTGCGGAGCGGGGAGAGCCGCGAGGCCTTGCTGTTGAGCGGGCTCGTGGCGCTCCGGCGCGGCCAGGAGGTGCGCGCTCGGGCGTTGCTCGGTCGGGCGCTCACCGCCGGGGCCGACACCGCCGAGATACTCGCGGGGCTGGCAGCGCTGGACGCCCGAGCGCAGCGCTGGGCCTTGGCGGCAGCCGAGACGCGCGCGGCGCTCGCCGCGGCACGGGGGACGTTGCGCCATCCGTACCCGCGCGAGTGGTTGTCGGAGGCGCTGACGCGGATCGTGCTCAACGGCCCGGCGGCGACAGCGGACAGCCTGCTCGCGGCGGCGGTCGCCGGTCGGAGCGGCTGGTACAGGATTCACGAGCTGCGCGCGGTAGCGGCGCTGCGCGTGGCTCGCTGCGATGTGGCGGCGGAGCAGTTCCTGCTGCTGGTCGACTTCGGGATCGAGCGGGCGGACGCACCCGCCTGGGTCGAGCGCTGCCGGCGCGGGGAGACGCGCTAGGCGCCGCTCTGCTCGCCCAGCACGTTCTTGACCTCACCCGCCGCCGCGATTACGTGGTCGACGTCGCGCGACAGCGCTCGTGCCTGCTGAGTGGCGCGGGTGAGATCATCGAGGGCCGCCGCCACGCCGGCGGAGCGGAGACGCAGCAGGTCGAACCGGACGTTCTGCATCGCCAGCACGCACGACTCGAGCTGGTCCGCGACGAGTTGACGCCTGGTCAGGAGATCCGTGAGCGCCTGGCGCTGGCGCTCCAGCAGGCCCACCTGACGATCCCGTTCCGTGCTGCCCCCTTCGCGCGGCCGTCGTGTCAACCCGGGGTCGCCCTGATGTTTGGTCGCCTGGATCTTTTCCTCGAGGCGGGCCAGGGCACCCCGGTCCACGGTCCCGCTCATGGCGTGCAGGGTCCGGGCCAGCTCTTCCGCCCGATTCAGCAGCGCGTCCGCTGTCGCGACCACGTCGGGTAGCATCTTCCGCTCCGACTTGGGGAGACGGTCGACGATCCGCAGGATGGCCTTGCGATCGCTGCGGGCCTGCTGGATCGGCTCGGCGTGGCCGCCGAACTCGTCGGTCGTGGCGCGCGGCAGGTCGACCGGACGGCTGCCCACCGCCGCGAGACGTGCCTCGATCGCGTCCGGCGCCGGTGGCCGGGCGAAGACATCCCGCCACGAATAGCCCGCGTGCCACAGGCGGACATAGCGCGGCAGGAGCTTCCAGCCCGCCCACACCCCCGCGACGACCAGCGACCAGCTCGGCGTGTGGCTCCCCGTTGCGACATCGATCAGGAAAAACGCTCCGCACACGGACGCCCAGGTCACGAAGCGGTTCCGTAAGTCGTGGACGATCTCGGCTTCCCCGCTGGGCGCGAGCGTCGGTCGGTCGCGCATCCGGTCGACCCGCTGAGCGCGCTGCGCGAGCCGGTCGGGTCGTCCCCGCAACGGCGGCAGCGCGGGCGGCGGTGGCGCTCGCACCCCGCGGGACGGGGAGGGGCCGCTCGAGCGGCGGGGCTTGTAGAGGGTCGCGCTCCGGGCCTCGAGCGCGCGTCGCAGCGCGTCGGCCGTGGGCCAGCGGTCCTCGGGATCCTTCTCGAGCGACCGCATCACGCAGGCCGCGAGATCTTCGGGTACCTCCGGTCGCCGGTCGGTGATCAGCGGCGCCCGCTCCGTGATGTGCTTCATCAGGATCCCGGGGACCGTGGGGGCCTGGAATGGCAGCTCCCCTGCGAGCATCTGGTAGGCCACCACACCCAGGCTGTAGATGTCGGACCGCCCGTCGATCTCGCGGTCTCCCGCCGCTTGCTCCGGGCTCATGTAGTGCGGCGTGCCGATCGCCACGCCCGTCGCGGTGAGCGTAGCGCCGCCCGTCGTCGAGGATAGCGCCTTCGCGATCCCGAAGTCCGTGACGACGACGCGGCCGCGACTCCCCTCGAGCAGGATGTTGTCGGGCTTCACGTCGCGATGGATGATCCCAAACGCGTGCGCGGCTCCCAGCGCGTCGGCGGTCTCCTGCATGATGCGGCGCGACTCGTCCGGTGGCAGCCGGCCGCGCCGCTTGAGCTTCGCGCCGAGCGACTCACCGTCCACGTAGGCCATGACGAAATACACCAGCCCGTCCGGGCCCTCGCCGACGGAGTGAATCGGCACGATATGCGGGTGCGACAGCCGCGCCGCCGTCTCGGCCTCGCGCACGAAGCGCAGCCGGATCTCCTCCCGGAACGCGAGCTCTGGCGGGAGCACTTTGACGGCGACTTGGCGCTTCAGCCGCTCGTCGCGGGCGTTGAACACCACGCCCATCCCGCCCCGGCCGATCTCTCCCTCGAGCGTGTAGGAGCTGCCGAGCGCTTGGCTCAGGCGGGTGGCGAGTGCCTTGTCTGCATCGTTCATCGAGCTTCGCGTGAAGGGCGCGCGGATAGATTAGCCGCGGAGCGACGAGCGTGCAACCTGTAAGCGGCTTTTGACTTACGATACGGCCGCCGGGGTGGCGCCTGTGCGGTGGCTATTCGGCAGCGTCTGCCTTATTGGCCGCAGCTTCCCGGAACGCGCGTGCTCAGCGGAGCGTTCTAGTCGTGGCACGGACGATGCTTAAGCCCGTGCGAACCATGCGTAGGCTACTCTGACCAGAGTTTATGCCCATGTCTGAACGACTGACGCTCCCCGTACTTCCACTCCGGGAGGTCGTCCTTTTCCCGGGTGTCTCGACGCCGGTTGGCGCCGGACGCCCGGCGACGCTGCGCGCCATCGAGGCGGCGCTGAAAAGCGACTCGCGCCTCATCTTTGCCGTGGCGCAGCGCGAGAACGTCGATACGGTCAGCCCCGACGTGCTGTACACGACCGGGACGATCGCCAAGATCAGCCAGATCCAACGCGGCCTCGGCGGCGTGCAGCTGCTGCTGCACGGCGAGCGCCGGGCCACCGCACTGCACTACACCGATAACGGCCGCTACCTCGAGGCAGTGGTCCGCGAGGTCGACGATATGCCGCCCCTGAACGCCGCGGATCCTGCGTTCGCCGGGCTGCACCGTGAGGCGCGGGAACGGGCCGCGGAGCTGGGCCAGAAATCGGGGCTCCCCGATGAAGTCGTCCGGCAGGTGCTCGAAGAAGTCACCGACCCCGGCCGGCTCGCGGATCTAGTAGCTGGGTACCTCGAGATCCAGCCGGCGGAGCGCCAGGGGCTGCTCGAGACGCTGTCCGTAGAGGAGCGGCTGCGTCGTGTCCTCATTCACGTCCAGCGGCAGATCGGCGTACTCGACGCCCAGGAGCACATCAAGTCGCAGGTCCAGGAAGAGCTGGGCGAGCGCCAGCGCGAGATGTTCCTGCGGGAGCAGATGAAGGCGATTCGGAAGGAGCTCGGCGAAGGGGACGAAGCGACCGAGGTAGAGGACCTGCGCAAGCGGTTCGAGGCGCTCGAGCTCCCCGAGGCCGCGCGCAAGGAAGTCGACCGCGAGCTCGACCGGCTGGAGCGGGCGAGCCGCGACTCGATGGAGGCCCAGGTGATCCGCACCTACCTCGAGACGATGGCGGAATTGCCGTGGAACAAGCGGGTGGAGGACTCGCTCGACTTGAAGCGGGCGGCGGAGATCCTCGAGCAGGACCACTACGGCCTGAAGGACGTGAAGGATCAGGTCCTCGAGTTCCTGGCCGTGCGGCAGTTGCGCCAGCGCTCGCCCGACGCGGTGGCGCAGGGCAACGACGACGATAAGCAGGCGCGGGGCCAGATCCTGTTGTTCGTGGGCCCCCCGGGCGTCGGCAAGACCTCGATCGCCAAGTCGATCGCGCGGGCCATGGGCCGGCCGTACGTGCGCATTTCCCTCGGTGGCGCCCGCGACGAGGCCGACATCCGGGGCCACCGGCGCACGTACGTCGGCGCCATGCCCGGGCGGATCATCCAGGGCATGAAGCAGGCGGGTGCCAAGAACCCGGTGTTCCTCCTCGACGAGCTCGACAAACTGGGCGTCTCGTTCCAGGGAGACCCGGCGGCGGCGTTGCTCGAGGTGCTCGATCCGGCGCAGAACGATTCGTTTACGGATCACTACCTCGGCGTGCCCTTCGACCTGTCGGAAGTGCTGTTCGTCGCGACCGCGAACTTCCCGCAAGGCATCCCGGGCCCGCTGCTCGACCGCCTGGAGACCGTGACTTTCGCGGGCTACACCGAGCGCCTAAAGCTCGAGATCGCGAAGCGCTATCTGGTTCCGCGGCAGCTGCGCGAGAACGGTCTGACCCCGGAGCAGCTCACGGTCACGGACGCCGCACTGAGCGAGATCATCACGAACTACACGCGTGAGGCCGGCGTCCGCCAGTTGGAACGCGAGATCGGGAAGCTCGGCCGCAAGGTCGCGCGCCAGATCGCCTCCGGTGAGGTCGAGCGCGTCGCGGTCGACGCCAGGAATGTGGACGACCTGATCGGGCGTCCAAAAGTCCATCCGGAGCACAAGGCGGGCGAGGACCAGGTCGGCGTGGCCACGGGGATGTACTACACGCCGGTCGGCGGTGACATCATGTTCGTCGAGGCGAGCGTGATGCGCGGCAAGGGCGAGCTCGTGCTCACCGGTCAGCTGGGCGACGTCATGAAGGAGTCGGCCCGGGCTGCGCTCACGTACGCCAAGTCCCACGCCGATCAGCTCGGTATCCGGGAGGAGGCGTTCGCCGGCAGCGACGTCCATATCCACGTCCCCGCAGGTGCCATACCGAAAGACGGCCCGTCGGCGGGCGTGACGATGGCGACGACGCTCGTGTCGGCGCTGTCCCGGCGGCCGGTGCGCCACGACCTCGCCATGACCGGTGAGATCACCCTGCGGGGCCGGGTTTTGCCGATCGGCGGCGTGAAGGAAAAGGTGCTGGGCGCGGTGCGGGCGGGTATCAGCACCATCGTGCTGCCCAAGGAGAACGCCGCCGACCTGGAGGATCTCCCCGAGGACGTGCGCTCGTCGCTCGACGTGCACCTCGTGGAAGACCTGGACGAAGTCCTGACATTGGCCCTGCGCGGCGCGCGGTTCGAGGCTGGCCACCTCGTGTTCGACGGCGAAATCCCGGTCGAGCCGAGCCTGCTCGCCAAGCACAACTAAAGCTTGGGAATGGACAAGCCCCCGGAGACCCCGGGGGCTTGTTCGGTTCTGGTTACGGCCGGAACCCGTCCAACCCTTTCCCCGTAAGACCTGTCTAATCGTCCGACCAGGTCACGGGGAGCTCTCGTTATGCCGGCTGTCGTCCTGCTCGCGATTCTGCTGCAAACCGCCACGCCGCCTTTCGTCGCACCCCTACCCTCCAGCGCCACTCGGGCAACGGCGGTGCGGGCCGCCGTCCCGGTGGTGATCGACGGCCGGGACGACGACGCGGTCTGGCGCATCGCGCCGCCGATCACCCAGTTCCGGCAGTTCCAGCCCAAAGAGGACGGGGATCCCCGATTCCCCACCGAAGCCAAGGTCGCCTACGACGACCGCTACTTCTACGTCTTTATCCGCGCGTTCGACCCCCATCCCGACAGCATTCTCAAGCTGCTCGCGCGGCGGGACGTTCGGGCCGCCACCGATCAGCTGAAGATCATGGTGGACTCCTACCACGACCGCCGCTCGGGCTTCGAGTTCGCCGTGAACCCCGCCGGTGTGAAGCGTGACTACGCGATGTACAACGACAGCCAGGAGGACGACGCCTGGGACGCGGTGTGGGACGTCGGCACGCAGGTCGACTCGCTCGGGTGGACCGCCGAGTTCCGGATCCCGCTCTCGCAGCTACGCTATGTCCCTGGGGCCACGAACACCTTCGGGTTCGCGGTGTGGCGCGACATCCAGCGCTATTCCGAGCGGGTGAGCTGGCCGGTGTACCGCGGCTCCCAGGCGGGAGTGTCATCGCAGCTGGGCGAGCTGACGGGCCTAGAGGGCCTGCCGTCGCCGCGCCGGCCGGAGGTCGCGCCGTACGTGGTGACGAAGAACGTGTCTGTGCCCACCGCTGGCAGGTTTGACCGCTCGCAGAAGGTGACCGGCGGCGCGGACGTAAAGTATGGGATCACGCCGAACCTCACGGTCGACGCCACGGTCAACCCCGATTTTGGCCAGGTCGAAGCGGATCCCGCGGTGCTGAACCTCAGTGTCTTCGAGACATTCTTCCAGGAACGGCGGCACTTTTTCGTTCAGGGCGCAGGGATCTTTCGGTTCGACGTGAATTGCAGCGCCGTGAACGACTGCAGCACGGGCGAGGGTCTGTTCTACTCGCGGCGCATCGGTCGCTCGCCGCGGCTCGCGGATTACGGCGGCGCTGCCTCCCCTTTGGCGACGACAATCTACGGCGCCGCGAAGCTCACCGGCCGCCTTCCTGGGGGCCAAACCGTCGGCGTGCTGGACGCCGTTACCGGCCGCGAGGCGGGTACGCTCGACCGCACTATGGAGCCGGCAACCAACTATGCCGTGGTGCGTGGGCAGCAGGACTTGCGTGGCGGCGAGAGCGGCATCGGGGTCATGGTCACGGCAGTGCATCGCAATCAGGACCGGTGGACCTGGGATTCGCTGTCCCACAGCGCGTATGCGGGCGGGTTGGACTTCCGGCACCGGTTCCCTGGCCGCAAATACCAGATCTCGGGATCGCTCGACCTGAGCCGGGTCACCGGTACGCCGTCGGCGATCGCCGTCACGCAGCGCGACGCGGTGCACTACTACCAACGTCCCGGCGCCGGCGTCTCCTACGACCCGACTCGGACGTCGCTCTGGGGCGACGCCGAAGAGATCAAATTCGGGAAGGTGGGGGGTGGAATCACCCGATTCGAGACCAGCTACCAGCGCCGCTCCCAGGGGTTCGAGGTGAACGACCTTGGCTTCCTGTTGCAGGCGGACCAGCAGAGCTGGAACACCTGGTTTGCGTTTCAGTCCCGGCACCCCAGCTCGTTCTATCAGACCGCGTTCTGGAACTTCAATTGGTGGCAATTCTGGACGGCAGCGGGGACGCCCGTGGAGCGCGCCGCCAACACCAACGTGCACGCCCAGTTGAACAATCGCTGGTGGGTGCATGGGGGCGTGACGGCCGGGCAGCTCGGCACCACGTTCTGTGATCGCGACTGCACGCGCGGCGGGCCGGCGGTGCGCGGGGATCCCTACCTGTCGGTCAATGCGGAGGTGGACGGTGACGAGCGCCCGGCGTTCACACCGTACGTGTGGTTCGGCTACTGGCGTGGAGACGCGGGCCGGTCCGAGAGGTTCAACGGCGGCGTCCAAGTTCTGTTTCGCGTCGCATCCCAGTTCAGAACGAGCTTGACCCTGACTGCCAGCCACAAGCTGAAGGACGTCCAGCCGCACGGCACCGTCACCGACACTATCTCGCCCTTCGCGACGCACTACACCTTCGCGCACCTGAATCTGAAGGAGCTGTCGCTCACCGGCCGCGTCGACTACACACTGTCGACCGCCCTCACCGTCCAATTGTATGCCCAGCCGTTCCTCAGTAAGGGCACCTACTCGAACGTGCGTGAGCTCGCCGATGATCCCAAAGCTGCAGCGTTCGACGATCGCTACAAGCCGTATGCGGCTCCCGCCGACGGGGTCAACAAGAAGGTGTTCAACTCGACTGCGGTACTGCGGTGGGAGTACCGCCCCGGCTCGACCCTGTTCATCGTGTGGACACAGGGTCGATACGACCAGGTGGGCGCAGAGGGGTCGCGATCCATGGGCGGCGAACTCCGCGACCTCTTCGGCCTGCGCCCCGACAACACGTTTCTCGTGAAGGCGTCGTATTGGATCAACTGGTAGCTGCTGACTGCTCTAGTGGGCTGCCACACCGTCCAGCACCAGTTTGACCGCAGCGTCCTTCCAGCGCTCCCGCAGCGCCGGCTCGTCGGCGCCGAGAGGGGCTGCGCTCATCGCGATGAGCGATTCGAGGCCGAGATAGGCGACCATCAGCACGAGCGCTTGCGCAGCGGCCAGGTGCGGGTCGAGATCGTCGCGCACCTGACCGCGTCCCTGCCCCTCGGCTAGGAGCACGACCAGCCGCTTGATGGCGGGAGCAAAAGGCCGCGCGTCGGATCGGCCGGCCTGCGCGAGCAGCGTGACGAGGTCGGGATGCGCTGCCAGGAAGTCGAACTGGGCGCCGAGGGCGACACGGATCCGGTCCAGGGGTCGGTCGCCCCCCATCGGGAGGTTGGCCAGCGCCTGCTCGAGCTCTACCGCACCGCGGGCGAGCACGGCGGTGAACAGGCCGCGCTTGGAGTGGAAATAGTAGAAGAGCAGCTGCTTGTTCACGCCTGCCCGCCGAGCGATCTGATCCACTCGCGCGCCATCGAACCCGCGCCGAGAGAACTCCTCGCGGGCTGCGGCGACGATCTGTAATGCTCTGGAATTACTGAGCTTAGGTTTCAATGTTCGATTTCATCAACCAGACGGTTGATCAAATATACGACCCTAACGCGCGAGCGCCAGATCCGCGGGGACGCGGGGCAGCCCATCCTTCAGGAACCTGATGAGCAGATGGTTCACCTCGTCCGGCGCCTCTTCCTGTACCGAGTGCCCTGCGCGCGGTACGCTGAGGAACGCGGAGCGAGTGACCCCGCTGGCGAGGGCGCGGCCGAGTCGCAGCGGGACCCAGCGGTCCTCCTCCCCCCACAACACCACGGTCGGAGCCGCGATTCGATCGAGCCGCCCTTCCAGACCGTCGAAGTGGAACTGTCGGAGCGCGCCCCGTAGAGCTCGTCCGTAGTCCGGCAACGCGACCGGGGCGTAGTACTGATCCACGTCGGCCTCCGTCACTTTGCCGGGATCAGAGTAGGTGGACTTGAGCAGACGGGCGGTGAGCCCTCGCCCTCGGAACGCGAGCAGGGCCGGTCCGAGCACGGGCCATCGGCCCACCCGGAACAGGAGCGGCTCACGGGCGCCCAGGCCGGCCGAGCCGACCAGGATGAGCCCCCGGACGCGTTGCGGATACTGGATGGCGACCTCGGCGGCGATCGCGCCGCCCATGGAGTGCCCGACGAGCACGGCATCCGAGAGACCGAGCGAGTCCATGAGGGCGATCGCGAGGCGGGCGTAGGCGGCGTTGTCGTAGGGGCCCGGGGGTTTGTCGGAGAGACCGAAGCCGCGGTTATCGAACGCGATCACGCGAAAGCCCGCTGCCGCCACGGCTCCGAGGTTCTTGCGCCAGGCGTACATCGAGGCGCCGAGGCCGTGCAGAAAGACCACTGGAGCGCCCCGCCCCGCGTCGATATAGCGGATCCTCGTTCCGTCCACCACCACGTAGCGGGCGGTGAACTCGGTCCCGGCGGGGAACAGCTGGGCCTCGGGTAGGGCGCGGGCCCGGCAGCCGCCGACGGCGCACAGCAGCAGGACAAGAAGTCGCCTCACGCGAGGCTCCGGACCCAGGCGCGGGCCAGGGCGACGACGGCGGGATGCGAGCTCCACATCCCTGCGGCTGTCTCGCCGCTGCCCGCCACGAGCACCGCTTGCACGTCATCGATCAGCAGCACCGTGGGTGCGTCCCCCGACACGGTTCCGCTGAGGATTGGACTCGCCTCCGCAGGCACCTCCCCCGCGACTCGCAGCTCGAGCGTCGCGCGTTCCTTGGCGCGGCGCCAGGCGGGCAGCGTGGGGCGGAGCAGTTCGGCCGAGAGTACACCCTCCGCCCGTCGCTCGGCACGGGCGACGACCTGCATGATCAAGTTGGCGACGGCGCGCCCGCCGGTGACGCTCCGGGTTTCGGGCTCGGAGGGGCCAGCGGCGTCGCGCAGGGAGCGGCTGAGGCGGTCGAGGGCCTCACCCTGCTGCGCGGCCAGCTGGGCGATCAGCGCGGTCGGGTCCGTCGCCCGGTAGCGGGCGGGGCGCCCCGGGAGCCGCAGCGCGGCAGTGCGCCTCACCAGACCCTCGAGGGCACCATACGTGTTGGCGCGGGCCACGCGGGCGGCATGGGCAACCGCGTAGCCAGTGGATGGACCGAGCCGGAGCAGCGCGGCGTATGCCAGGGACTCGGTGGCCGTGAAGCCGAACGGCGTGAGGTCGAGCTCGCTGGGCATTTGCGTAGTAGCGATTACTACTACGTAAACGGATCACCAGACGCAAGGGGAATGCTAGACGATCTCGACGGGAATCCCCATGAACCGGGCGATGAGACCCAGCCGGAAGGTTGCGTCCGTTTGCCGTTGCGCGGGGCTCTTCCCCGGTCCCTCGAGCGGGAAGTAGTGCGCCGTGAGGGGGCTCGTCGCTTTGGGCATGGCGCGCAGGCTCTTCGGGCTCCAGATCCCCCGGTCGTCGCACTCGTTGAACAACCGCGCCAGCACCCGACTGGCGCTGGGGATCTGGCGGACGAGACCGAGGCGAGCCAAGAGCTCGATCCAGTAGAGCGCGAACGGGATGTCGGTCACGTGGCCCTGGGCGTCGGAGCGCAGCGGGTCGCCGAGGATCTCGAACATCGGCTTCAGGAGCTTCTTGCCCGCCAGGATGAAGAACGCGCGTCGCGGCGCGGGCGAAGAGAAATAGTGCCCTAGGCGCTCGATGAAGCCGGCCCGCTCCCGCTGCACGGGGGGCAGGAATGCGAGCATCTCCACGGCGAAGATGGTCGGAGGGCAGGCATGGGGATCGAGCACCGTCTTCCCCTGGGCCTTCTTGAAGGGGTTCGCGGCCAGCTCGCTGCGCAGGTACTGGGAGATGTTGCTGGCGATGGTATGTGCCGTGCCGCGCACCCGCGGATCGTCGCTGTGCCCGCCGCGCGCCAGCGCGCACCCCGCCCCCTCACGCCCCATGCGGCGCGCCCAGCGCCCCAGCCCGGGGTCCGTCTTGGCAGGCTTATGGAACTCGATCAGCAGCTCGAGCGCCCGCTGGGCGACCGTTCGATCGGGGTCGTCGGTCTCGATGCGCGACAGCAGCTGAAACAGAAACCGGTCGGCGTTGCGAAACACCCGCTCCGATGGCGGCCACCCCAGCTCGAGCAGCCGCCGGTACTGATATACCGTGCCCGGCTCGGTCCAACCGTACGTTTTGGATGCCGCGGGCGCCAGCAGGTTCCCGCCCCACAGCCCCGTAGCCTTCTGCTTGCGCGCGATCGCCTGGGCAGGCTTGTAGTGCGTCACCGATTGACGCAGCGCCTCGAGGCGCGCCGGGTCCCGCTCGACCTCCGGCAGCACTTCGGCGTAGGCTCGATACACGATCGGCGGGCTCGCCGCCTCGAGCAGCCACGACAGCGGCAGCCGATGCGATGTGGGGAGTTCCAGGTGCCCACTCCGGAGTGCGGGAGGTGCTGACTGCCGAAAGGCGGGCGCAAACTTATGTGGGTGCCTCCCAATAGGCCAGAGGCACCCACGTTCCAGTCTCCGAAATTGTCACATAGCGCTTGTTGACAATAACTTACATGTACTGCAATATGCTGCACTCAGGGATGCGCGCGTCCTGCCGGCCGCTGGAATTCTGAATTCGGAAGCCAACGCGGCATCGCCGGCGCGTTCGCCACCGCCAGCGCGACCCGCAGCGCCACCCGCACCTCCTGCGCCATCCCCGCGTAGCTGAACGTCGGGCGGTACTCGTCGCCCGGCTGGTGGTAGCGCTCGCGATTGTAGCGCGTGGCTTCCTGCTCGCCCCAGCCGGCGGGCCGGCCGACGAAGTCCCTGCCGGGCTCGATCGACAACGCCGGCACGCCGGCCTTTGAAAACGGAAAGTGATCGGACCGATAGAACGAGCCCCGCACGTCGGGCTCGTGGACCACCGCCAGGGATTCGGCGCGGGCCGCTGCATCGAATACCGCGCCGAGGGTCGAGCGGTCGACGCCGAGCGCGTCGATGTCGCGCGTCGCCCCGCGGACGTTGGTTACATCGAGATTGATCACCGCCGCCGTCTGCTCGAGGGGGACGAGGGGATCCCGCGTGTACGCCTCGCTGCCGAGCAAGCCGCTCTCCTCGGCCGTGGTGGCTACGAACAGCAGCGTCCGCCGGGGGCGGGGCTGCACCTGAGCCAGCGCCGCGGCGGCGCCGAGCATCGCCGCGACGCCCGACGCGTTGTCCTCCGCGCCGTTGTAGATCGAGTCGCCGTTCGCGACCGGGCCGATCCCCTTGTGATCCCAGTGTGCCGTAAACAGCACCGCCTGGCGGGTCAGCGCCGGGTCGCTCCCGGGTATCCTGGCCACGACGTTTTCAGAGCGGACGTGACGCAGCGCGCTCGTGACCTCGACGGCGACGGTGATCCCGGTCGCCACGGGACGGAACTCGCGGCGCGCCGCCGCGCGGGTCAGTGAATCGAGGTTGAGGCCGGCCCGGGCGAGCGCGGCCTGAGCCGCGTCTTGCGTCACCCACGCGGCGAACGCGAGGCTCTGCGCGGCCGGCCGGTCGAGCTTGAATTGCTCCACCGACCAGGAACCGCGCACCACGTCCCATCCGTAGGTCGCGCTCTCGGCGGTGTGGAGGAGGATCGCGCCCACCGCGCCGCGGCGCGCTGCTTCCTCGAGCTTGTACGTCCAGCGCCCGTAGTACGTCAGGGCCCGCCCGTTGAAGATGGTCGAGTCCTGAAGGCCGGGATCGTTCACGAGCATCAAGAGCACCTTACCGCGAACGTCCACGTCCTTGTAGTCGTGCCACTGCCACTCCTCCGCGTCGACGCCGTAGCCGACGAACACGACTTCGCCGTCGGCGACGATGTGACTCTCCGGCCGCTCCGCCCACGCCACGAAGTCGCCGAGATAGGTGAGCGACCGGCTCGCGCCGCCCTTGCCCCACACGAGCGACGGGTGCGGCGTCATGCCGACGAGCGCCACCGGTTGGAAGTACGATCCGTTGCTGCCCGCAGGCTCCAGCCCGAGCGCCTCGAACTGGGCCGCGATGTACTTCGCGGCCAATCGGCCGCCGCGCGTCGCCGGCGCGCGGCCCTCGAGCAGGTCATCGGCGAGGTATTTCAGATGCGCGTCCATCGCCGCGGTGTTCACGGCGACAGTGGGAGCACCGAGGCTCGCCGGCGTGGCGGCGGGCACCGGCGCGCCAGTGCAAGCGAACGACGTCATGATGACAGCAGTCGGCCATTTCAGAGACACGTGGCTTGCTCCTTTGGAAGTCAGTCGGCCTCGCCGGTGAGCACGAACGTGGAGTCGTCCAGGAAAGCGATGGACGAAGCCGCCATCGGCGCGCGACTCACCGCAATTCCGGAGCTCTCCTTCACGCGCGGACTCTGGAACGTGCCGGTCAGGGCGACGTTGGGAATGCTTTGCAGTGTGAGTAGGAGGAGGATCACGGCCCCCAAGGAAATCGGCTTGCTCGCGCCTCGGCAAGGGGTCATCTTTCGCCGGATGCTCACTGCGTTGCGCTCCCGTCGCGTCGAGAAACTGCCGGATCAAGTGGTGCTCCGGGGGCGGATCCTGTTCCTGGCCGAGGACGCAGGGCTGGTGCGCCGGCAGCTCGAGGGGCAGGATATCGACTGGAGCCCCTCGACCAAGCTCCGCGACAACATCTCCACCGACGAAATAACTCCCGCCTACATCTGTTACTACTACGACGAAACCCTGGGCGACTTTCCCTACCTGGGGCTCAAGTGCGGCGAGGAGTTCCCCATTACCCGCGGGTCGGTGAAGCGCGGCGGCTTTGTCGCTTCGGTGAGCGGGAAGCGCCGGGGCAAGGGCTCTTCGCGCGAGCAGTCGCCGTACGCCGAGATGTGCGCCGGGATCAAGCTGGTCGTCGCGGAGAACATCGAGCGCATTTATCGGGAGAACTGTCAGAACCTGGGCGTCTTGGCCACGACGGACTTCTCGATCATCGACCGGGTGCGACGCGGCGAGGCGATCCCCCTGAGCGCGTTCACCGCCGGCGAAGGCGAGATCACCCGCGGGATCATCGAGTACGGGGGGCTGTTCACCTTCAACGTCGCCCGGCTTCAGGGGAAGGTCGTCCTCTCACCACCCGGCACCCCGCCTCGCCCCATGACCCTCGGCGAGAAGATCATCGCCCGCCATTGGGTGGTGGATCCGTCCAAGGGGAGGATCGGCGTCCCGGCGGTCAAGCCGGGGGACGAGGGGTTCGTGGTCACCGACGTCCGGTTCAGCCACGAGTACGTCACCCCCATGGCGGCGATCTTTTTCGAGCAGCTCGTGGGACCGGACGAAAAGGTGCACGACCCGGGCTCGATCCTCATGTTCCGCGACCACCTCACCTTCCTCGGGGAGGCGATGACGCCCGAGCGCGTGAAGGAGGGCCTGCTCGACGTGGCACTCGAGCTCGAAAAGAAGCAGCGCGCGTTCGCGGAGAAGCAGGGGATCCGGCTGTACGGCGAGCTGCGGTTGGGCCACCACGGGTCCGAGGCGATCTGCCACTCCAAGATCCTCGAGGGGCACGCCGAGCCGGGGATGGTGATCATCGGGAGCGACTCCCACACGCCGCACGCCGGAGCCGTGGGGTGCGTCGCCTTCGGGGTCGGCACGACGGCGATCTTCAACTCCTGGATCACGAAGGACGTGCGGCTCACGGTGCCCGAGACCGTGAAAGTCGTCGTGCACGGCAGGAAGCCCGACAACGTGACGGCAAAGGACTTCATGCTCGAGATCCTGCGCCACCCGTACGTGAAGAGCGGCCGTGCGATCGGGAAGCTGGTGGAATACTGTGGCGATGCTGTCGAGTCGCTGTCCGTAGACGAGCGCGCGACGATGACCAACATGACGGCCGAAGTCGGTGGCTTCACCGGCTACGTCGCTCCCGACGAGAAGACCGTCGCGTACCTCATGGAGTATCGCGGGATGACGCGGGACGCGGCGGAGCGGCTGAGTCAGGGTCTCTCGAGCGACGCGGGCGCCGAGTACTGCCAGGTGATCGAGATCGATGCCGGCGCGATCCGGCCGCTGATCGCGCTCCCGGGCGACCCCGGGAACGGGCGCTACATCGCGGAGACCGCAGAGCGGGTGAGGGTGGACATCGCGTACGCCGGGTCTTGCACCGCGGGAAAAAAGGAAGACATGGACATGTACGCGCGCGTCCTGGAGGAGGCGGCGGAGCGAGGGGAGCGCGTCGCGCCTTGGGTGCGCTTCTACATCCAGTGCGGATCGCAGGACGTGAAGCGCTACTGTGAGGCGCGGGGATACCTCGAGCTGTTTCGGAACGTGGGGGCCACGTTCCTCGAGCCGTCCTGCGGCGCGTGTATCAACGCGGGGCCCGGGGTCTCGACGACGGGCGCCGAAGTGACCATCAGCGCGATCAACCGCAACTTTCCGGGTCGCTCGGGGCCAGGCCAGCTCTACCTCGCCAATCCCTACACCGTCGCCGCATCGGCTATCGCGGGCTACATCACCGAGTGGCAGCCCGGGATGGCCCTCGCGGAACCGTCGGCTTGACGGTCGGGCCGGTTAGCGGCCGCCGCGGCTCGAGACGCTCGGTCCCGCCGCCGGTTCGGCGCTCCGCTTCGGTCGCAGCGAGCCGCGCTGGTACACACTCCGCGGGTTCCACAACACCCATGACGTGATGCCCAGGTCCTCGACCGCACGGATCTGCTCGCGGATCTCGAAGGGCGTGTAGCGGGGCAGCCGGCGCCCGAGCGTGAACGCTTGCAGGAAGGGGCGGATCTCGGCCGATCCCGGAAGCGGCTCCGAGCGCTTCAGCGCTTCGGTCAGGGCGCTGCGCACGATGCGGTACGGCTGGCCGTTGGGCCACGCATAGCCGAAGGCGCCACGGTAGTAGTGACTCGGGTACACCATCGGCAGCACCACGTCGGCCACGCTCACGAAGTCCTCCCACACCTGCCCGATGCCGAGGTCGCCCGTGGCGGACGCGGTGAGCCCGAAAATGTCGAACGTGACCGGTACGCCCGATGTCTTCAGGCGATCCTTGAGCAGTGCCACGTGCTCGCGCACCGCTTCGCGCTGGGTCTGCCCCGACCGGTGCGCGGGGAAGATCGCGGTCGCCATCCGCTCCCGGGGCTCGTCGGGGAAGCGCACGTAGTCGAACTGCACCTCCTGGAATCCCATCTGTGCGGCTTCGTGCGCCAGCTGGGCGGAATAAATCCAGACGGAGTCGTTGTAGGCGTCTACCCACGCGCTGTTGATCCGGTCGCGCCACAGCGCGCCCGTCACGCGGTCCTTGACCGACCACGCGGCCTTCCGCTCCGCGAGGAGGGGATCCTTCGCGACCACGATGCGCGCGATGGCGTAGATGTGGTGCGCCGCAAGCGTGTCGAGCCGCGCCCGCGCGTCCTTGGCGCGCACGCAGCGGTTCGCGCCGATCTGCTCGGCGGTGGGTACCGTCGAGGCGTAGAGCAGGCATCCGGTGTCGTCTTTCACGTCGACGACGAAGGCATTGATCTCGGTCTCGTCGGCGAGGCGCACGAGCTGCCACAGTTTTGGCGACCCGAACGCCCACGCGTTGACGTACAGTCCTTTGATCTTCGCGGTCGGCGGGAGCAGCACGGACTCTTGCTGGACGTACCGGATCTCGGTTGGGCGCAGCAGGACCTTGACTTGATCCGCGGGACTCGCGGTCACGACCGCGGCGCTGTCTTGTGCAAAAAGGCCGCGACTCAAGATGAGCGCGGCCAGCAAGAGCACACCTGCCTGCCGGACCACAGCCATAGGGGGCTACACGATAGGAATCACCGGACAATCGGACAAGAGACGGGCGTCACTTTACCGTGAAGTCAGCCGCAAGCTGTTGAATAGCAAGGGGTAAGTCGCGATGCTCTGCCCTCGGTATTGCGGCCGGAAGCCGAACAAGACGACCCGACCGGTCCCGAGCTTCGCCTCCACCAGCGCCCCCCGACCTGCCACCCGCTCGGGATGCAACGCCCAGCCGGACAGCAGCACCTTGTCCGCATCAATGGGATAACGCCCCACGACCCGCGCGGCGCTCGAATCGAGCACCTCGAATGCGGGACCGCTTTCATACCACGCCGCAGACTGGGCGGGCATGCCGCGCGCGATCGGGTCGCTCGGGTCGAGCTCGAGCCGGAAGATCGATCCGGGAGCGTAGAACTCATCGTCGGCCACGCCCTCGAGGACGTTGCGCACGGGAAGGAGCAGGCGCTCGACGGCGAAGCGGCTCGCATCGTTGAATGCCACCAGCGTGCCGCCGTCGGTCACGAACTGCCGCAGCGCCTCCACGCCCTCCTGGCCGAGGCCTCCGGCGTAAGGCGCGGGATATTGGCGCGGCAGCCCGTCGAACAGCTCGTGAGGCGGCTGATCCGGCAGGACGATCACCTCGAAGTGGTCCCTGAGCTTCCCCGCACGCACCACCGAGTCGACGACCGACACGTAGGGCACCTTCCACGTATCGAACACCCAGCGCGTCCACCCCTCGTCGATCGGCGCGGCATACGAGCGGTACAGCCCGACCCGTGGCGCCTCCGGGCCGGCGACGCCGGGATACCCGGGGCTCGCAGCAGGCGGCTCGACCGGGGCGGAGAGGGCGATGCGCAGCGAGTCGCGCGCGGCCACGGCGGTCACACCCATCAGCAGCGGCAGCGTGTGGGCGGTGACGTCGTACGGCGGGAGCGGCGGGCCACCCGGGTAGAGCCGGAGGTCGGGGTAGCGTTGCGGCTCGAGCAGCGTCTTGGCGAACCCGGCATACGGCTGCCGCAGCACCACGACGTAACTCCCGGCCGGGAACCGCTGGCCGCCGAGCGCCACGGGGTGCAGCGCGGTGCGAATCTCGACCTGCCCGCGATGCAGGATGCCGAGCAGCGTGGCGAGCCCGACGGAGTCCTGATGCTGTCGGGGTAGGACGTAGGCATAGGGCCAGCCCTTCCACCCGCGGACGGCGCGCCCTTCGACCGTCAGAAAGTTCGCGAGCCAGCGGTCGCGGTAGCGGGCCGCATTCTCGAGCAGGGCATAGGCGCCGTCAGTCTGGTAGGTCACGATATCGCGCAGCGTCCACCGGCCGCCCGGCCAGGGATTCGTGAAGTTCCAGGACCGCTCGCGCGGGTTGAACCCCCGGCCGCGCGTGGCGAGCTGGTCGGGGGGGAGGTCGAGGGGCGACGCGAGGTTCGCGCTCGCCGCCTCCGAAAGGATGCGGACGCCGCCGTGGTAATGCTGGTAGGCCCGGGCGGGCGTCCACGCGTCGTAGACCGCATTGATGACGATTCCCGTTTTCCCCTGCCCCGCGAGCGCCCACGCCATGGCGGTGCCGAGGGCGTTCACGCCGTCGACCAGCAGGGGATCGACGTTCGGCTCGATCGGATCGAGGTAGGGCGGCAGGAAGAGCCGCGACCCGTCGGTGTCCTGTTGGTGAATGTCGTGCACGATCTGCGGGTGCCACAGGTTGTGGATCGAGTCCACTACCAGTTGCGTCTCGACCTGCGTGAACGCGTACCAGTCGCGGTTGTTGTCGTGCCCGGTGTAGTGATGATAGAGCTCGGGTGGATCGGAGCCCTCGGCTGCGGTGCCGAGCGTTCGGTTGTACCACCGGGTGACGATCGAGACCCCGTCGGGGTTGAGCGACGGCACGAGCCAGAGGATCACATTATCGAGGATCGCCCGGGTCGCGAGACTGGTGTCGCTCGCGAGCCGGTACGCGAGCATCGCGGGGGTCAGGTGCCCGCCGACCTCCGTCGAGTGGATGCCCGATGTGACGAGCACGACGGCCTTGCCGCCACGGAGCACGTCCTCCGCCTCCTTGGCGGTCTTGAAGCCCCGCGGATCCGCGAGCTTCGCGTTGAGCTCACGGTAGCGGTCCAGGGCCCGCAAGTTCTGCGGGCTCGAGATCACGAGCGCAATGAGGGGGGCGCCGAGGGTGCTGTGCCCCAGCTCGCGGTACTGCATGCGATCGCTCGCCGACGCGAGCGCTTGGTAGTACCGGACGAGGGTCGGCCAGTCGGCGAGCTTCTTGTCGTCGCCAGGCTCGAACCCCAGCACCGACCGCGGGGTCGGTATCCGTGGGGCGGTGGCCGGAGGTGGGCGGCGCCGGGGCGGCGGCGTACGGCGCGGTTGCTGCGCCGCGGCAGGGGAAGCCGGCGCGGCGGCGATCGCTGCGGCGAACAGGAGCACCAGCGGGCGGAGCATGGGGGCAGGAGAACATACCGAGGCCCCGCCCGCCGCCGCTACGGCAGCTTGTGCAGCTCCACCCGACGGTTCTGCGCGCGCCCCGCGGCCGTGCTGTTCGGCGCGATGTAGCCCGACGCGCCGTATCCCTTGGCAACCATACGGGCGGGCGCCACGCCTTTCCGCGCGAGGTAGAAGCGCACGGCGGCGGCGCGCCCCTGCGACAGCCGCAGATTCATGAACTTCCGGCCGGTACTGTCGGTGTATCCCGCGATTTCGATCCGGATGTCCGGGTTCGCGAGCAGCGAGGCCGCTACCGCGTCGAGCACCATGTAAGAGTCACGCGTCAACGCCGACCGGCCGGTCTCGAAGTTCACACCGGTCAGAATCAGCGTGGGCCGAGCCGGCGCCCCGGGCGTCGGAGGCCGCGCCGCTTCGGGCGTGAATAGAATGAGACAGCCGTTCGCGTCCACCTGACTCCCCGGCGGCGCGGGCGGACACTTGCCCGGCGGGGCGGGGGTGGGCGCCGCCGGCGGTGGCTTCACCGCCTCGACGGGCAGCGGGCAGCCGGCCGCGTCCACCTTGGTGCCCGCCGGTGTGTTGGGGCATTGGTCGAGCCCGTCCGGCACGCCATCGAGGTCCGCGTCCAACGGGCAGCCGCTCGCGTCCACGGTGGCCCCGGCCGGTGTGTTAGGGCACTTGTCGATGCCGTCGGGGACGCCGTCCTTGTCCGAGTCCAACGGGCACCCGGCCGCGTCGACCGCGACGCCCGTGGGCGTGCTGGGACACAGATCGACGCCATCGGGGATGCCGTCGCCATCGGAGTCGACCGGACAGCCCTTCGCGTCCACGTGCACCCCCGCCGGCGTGTTGGGGCATTGATCGATCCCGTCGGGGACGCCGTCGGCATCGGCATCGGTGGGGCAACCGATCGCATCGACATGCGCGCCCGCCGGCGTGCCCGGGCACTTGTCGATCCCATCGTATACGCCGTCATGGTCGGAATCGATGGGGCAACCCTTCGAGTCGACGGTAGCCCCTGCGGGCGTGTCCGGGCACGCGTCCAGCTTGTCGCTGACGCCGTCGTGGTCGGAGTCTTTGGACGGGGTACCCAGGTGGAACACGGAGAGCCCGGCCGTGCCCACGTAGTGCGTCGCGGTCTTGGGGCCGAACGTCGACTGGGTGCTGGGGCTGTAGATCGCTCGCCCCTCCAGCCGCAGCGCGACACGCTCGGTCAGCAACAGGCGAACGCCGGCGCCGCCGTGGGCGCCGTTATCGGTGAAGTGGTAGGGCGCGCGCGTGCCGAAGTCGAGCAGCGAGTAGCCGCCGAGCACGTAGGCCATGAGTCGGCTCGTGTGCAGCGCGTTGATGACGAGGGACGCGCTGCCGATCAGCGGCTCGAGCGTGGTGGGCGTGCCGCTCGCCGAGACGGTGTACTCGGGTTGGAACAGGACGTCGGCTTCCACGCCGACGATGTTGCCGAGCAGGTATCCCAGCCGGACGCCGCCCCCGATCTTACGGGCAAGGCCGAACGTGGCATCGTAGCGCGTGTAGGAGCCGAACGCTCCGACTTCAACCTGCCCGGCGTGCTGCGCTGCGAGGCTTCCCGTGGCGAGCGCCAGCCCCGCCGCCAGCAACCCGAACCGTCTCATGTCAGCTCCCGCGCGCGCAACGCGCTCAAGGTAACTGGTGCAGCTCGACGCGCCGGTTTTGCGCGCGCCCCGCGGCCGTCGTGTTGGGCGCGATCGGATTCGTCGCCCCGTACCCCTTCGTCACCATGCGGCCCGGTGCGACGCCCTTGCTCCCGAGGTACGCGCGCACCGCGTCCGCCCGCGCCTGCGATAGCCGCAAGTTGGTGGTGGACGAGCCGGTGTTGTCCGTATAGCCGGCGATCTCGATCCGGATCTCCGGATTGGCGTTTAGCGACTGGGCGACGATATCCAGGACCGTGAAGGACTCGGGTTTGAGGGCGGACTTGCCGGTCTCGAAGATCACGCCGCGCAGAATGACCGGCGTCCGCTCGGGCGTGAACAGAATCGGGCAGCCAGCGGCGTCCACGCGGGTGCCGGGAGTCGTGCCCGGGCAGCGGTCCTTCGCGTCGTCCACCCCGTCCCCGTCCGAGTCCCTGAAGCGCTGGCAGCCGACATCGTCCACTTCCGCGCCGGGCGGCGTGTTGGGACACTTGTCCAGTCCGTCCGGGACGCCGTCCTTGTCCGCGTCGAGCGGGCAACCGGCCGGGTCGACAACCGCGCCGGCCGGCGTGCTCGGGCACTGGTCGAGGCCGTCCAGCACGCCATCTCCATCCGCGTCCGCGGGGCAGCCCTTGGCGTCCACGCTTGCGCCCCTGGGTGTGCTCGGACACTGGTCGAGGCCGTCCAGCACGCCGTCGCCGTCGGTGTCTGCGGGGCAGCCCTTGGAGTTGACGCGCGCCCCCGCGGGCGTGCCGGGGCACTGGTCGAGTCCGTCGTACACCCCGTCGCGGTCGGAGTCAGAGGGGCAGCCGCGCGCGTCCGTCGTGGCGCCGACGGGCGTGTCGGGGCACGCATCCCGCCGGTCGGGCACTCCATCGTGGTCCGCGTCCGCCGCCGGGCCGCTCCGCGTGAAGACCGACAAGCCGAACGACCCGATGACGTGACCCGCCCAGTCTCCCCCGGCGAATCCCGTGTTGGGCGCGTAGAAGCCGCGCACCTCGAAGCGCAGGGCGGCTCGGTCGCCGAGAAAGATCCGGTCGCCGATCGCGCCGTGGACGGCGTTGTCGGTAAAGCGATAGGGCGCCGTCTTCTCGAAGTCCAGCCGGGAGTAGCCGCCGAGGATATAGAACAGGTTGCGGGCGGTTCCGAAATTCAACACCAGGCTGGCGCTGCCGTGAGCCAATGTGGGCGAGGCGCTGCCGGTCTTTGGATTAGGGCTCTGGTAGCCCCCGTCGAGCTCCGCGCTGACGACGTTAGTGAAGAAATAGCCCAGCCGGCCGCCGCCGCCGATCTGGTTGTCCAGGTTGAAGACCTTGTCGTAGCGCGTGAACGATCCGAAGGCGCCGAACTCGAACTGGTGCGCGCGCTGCGCACCGAGGCTGGAGATCCCGCACGCGAGCGCTGCTCCCAGGACGGCGGGTGTTCGCACGGACCGGCTTCTCCTGTAGGGCTGGCCCTACGGTAATAACTCGAGCGCCGGTTAGAAACCCCGGAAACCGATCATTGGTGATGTGGGTCACGCGGCTACTGGCGCCCGTTCTCGCCCCGTACGAACCGGACGGCCCTGGCGAGGTTGTCGGCGAGCGCCGCCAGCTCGGTAGCGCCGTGGGCCAGTCCCTCGATGGCCTGCAGCTGCTCCGCGGCAGCGGCGGCGACGGCTTCAGCTTCCTGCGTTGAGGAGTGGGCGCCCGCCGTGGCCTGCTCGAGCGACTGGCTGATCCTGGCCGACCGCTCGCTGATGCCATGCGCCAGTTCCGCGACCTGCTTCCCGGCGCGCGCCGTGCCGCCCGCAGCCTCCGCGATGCGGGTGAGGTCCTGCACCCAGTCGGTCGAGCTGCGCACGACGTCTCCGAGATCGCCGCGGACGCGCTCGAGCAGCTGCGCGGCCCGGTCGAGCGCCCGGCGCGTCTCCTGCGCGGACTTGCCGACGTTGCGCGCCTCTCGCCCGCTCGCCTCGGCGAGCTTGTGGACCTCGTCCGCGACCACCGCGAAACCGCGGCCGTGCACGCCGGCGCGCGCCGCTTCGATCGTGGCGTTGAGGGCGAGCAGGTTGGTCTGGTTCGCGATGAAGCCGATCGTTTCCGAGAACTTCTCGACCTGCCCCGCCACGTCGCGCAGCCGCCGCACCTCGCGGGCACTTTCTTCGGTGGTGACGCCCAGATCCGTGAGCCGGCGGACGGCGGTCTCGGTCGCGAGGCGGACTTTCTCGGTGGTCTGCTCCATCTGGGCGCCGGAGTCGCGCGTCTCCGCCCCGGCGGCGGCCACCTCGCCGGCGTGCTTGCTCAACTGCTCCGAGTCGCGGGACAGCGCGCTCACGAGGCTCGCGGCTTGGGCGGCCCCCTGGCTGGCGCGACGCGCCGAGGCCGCCACCTCCTGGCTCGAGGCGTGGATCGCCTCGGCCGTGGCGGTCAGGGTCTGGATGTAGGCGCTCGTGCGATCCGACGCACCGACGACCGGCTGAACCGAGCCCTCGATCGCGAGCATCAGCGCGAGCTGCGGCGCCAACAGCGCCAGCATGTCGGCGTCGGCATCGCGGTACATGGCGGGATCCGAGTGCCGCACGCTCCACAGGCCCACCAGCTGGCCGGCATGATACAGTGGAACCAGCAGCTCCGAGCCGGATGTTTCCCGCCCCGGCACGACGACCTGCTCGGGGGAGAGCGCACGCGCCACCACCGGCCGTCGCAGCCGCACGGCCTCGCCGCTCAGCCCGGCGTTGGCGTCGAAGCGGAACCTGGCACCCCCGCGATCACCCGTCGCCGTGTCCGCGACCAGCTCCATTTCGTTCGTCCCCGCGTCGTACCGCGCGAAGCCCATGTGCTCCCAGGGCACCAACCGTCGGGCGAGCGCCTGAATCCGCGGGAAGCTCTTTGCCAGGCTGATGTCCCGCGCGATCGCCTGCGACAGGCTCTGAATGAGCGCGAGCTCGTCGGCGTGAACACCCCGTCGAATGACCGACACGCTCGCGACCGCGGCGCTCACGAGCACGGCGCCGATCACGAAGAACCCGATCATGTCCGGGCCGGCGTGCGCGAGCGCGAAGCACGCGAGGGCCAGACCCACCGAGCAGGCGTACACGACGGCCTCCCACCGCGCGGTGAGAGCGGCGTCCACCCAGGCGAGCGTACGCCCGAGCGCCAGCTCGATGTAGAAGGTGCCGTTCACGACGCCGGGCAGCAGGACGAGGAACACGACGAGGGGCACGAGGTTGTCCGCGGCGAGCGCCTGGGCGCCCGTTGCCCCTCCGAGCCGCGCATACGCGAGCCCCGCCACGGCCGCGCCCGTCGTGAGGTGCGCGGCGTTGTCGAGCGCCGCCGCCACGGGCAGACGGCGCAGTGCGAGGTCGCCCGCGACGATCGCCAGCGGCGCGACCAGGACGCCGAAGGGCCAGCCACGGTCGAGGATGGCGTACGCCGTGACGCCGAGGATGTACGAGGAGAACCCGTTGCCCGGGAGGGCGATGCCGTAGCGCCGGGCCAACGCCCCGACCACGACGAGCACCGCAATTTCTTCCGCGACGTCCGCGCCGGGCGGCACTCGTCGGGACGCGAACGCCGCCAGCCCTGCGGCAATCGCCGCCACGGCACCGAGCGCGACGAGCGCCCGTACCAGCAGGCCCGGCGACGCTTTGAGGCGGGAGAGGGCACTCATGGGAAAGCTCGGAGCAAAGTCGGCCCCTTGGCGTGACCTGTCAAGCGCGACTATCGTTTACCGCATGCGCGTTACGATCGAATACTGCGTCGTCTGAAACTACGAGCCCCGAGCCGCCGGTCTGGCGGCCGAAATCCGCAAGACCTACCCCCACGCCGACGTAAAGTTGATCCAGTCGTCGGGCGGCGTGTTCGAAGTGGAGGTCGACGGTCGCCGCATTTTCTCCAAGAAGGCGTTGGGACGCCACGCCGAGCCCGGAGAAGTCGTGCGGCTGATGCGGCAGGTCGCCCCGCCACCGTCGCGTTGAAGCGTGGCGGACCGGTGACAGTCGTGACCCGGGCAGGTGACACTCTCCCGCTCCCGCGGCCTCCGCACCCGGTGCCCTAAGTCTCGTCAGCAGTTGCCGTTGCGACGGCGCCGTCGCGTCTGGCATGACCCTTCCAGAAAGAGCCGGCCGGAGGTGACCCATGAAACGTCTGCTCTTGGCAACTGGAATGGCGCTCGCACTGGGTGCTGCGCCGATCGCGGCGCAGACGCACGTCAGCGTCGCCGTCGGTTTCGGCGTACCGCGCCCGTACGTGACTGGCGTCGTGATCGTGGGAAGGCCGCACGTCTCCTACCCGCCCCGGCGCGCATTCTATTACCGGCCCCCGCTCTTCGTGGCGCGGCGCGTCTACGTGGTTCGGCATCGTTATCATCATCACCGCTACCACTACGATTACGACTGCGACGATGATTGAGATTGCACACGGGCTGTACCACCGGAGTGCGGCGTGCAAATTGAGGTTCCGGATGCGGCGGCTGGCGCCCTAGACAGTGCCGCAGGTATGGTCGCGAAGCGGGAGGCGCGCACGCACGCCTCCCGCTTTCTTTTGTCGCGGCCGGTCAGAGCCTCGCCGCCGCGTCGGCCGGCTTGCGGCGGAACAACCTGCGGAGGAACGCCGCCGCCGCAATGAGCCCCAGCGCGATGACCTTCTTCAGGGCGACGAGCGCGCCGAGCAGCACCTTGAACAGCCCGGCCTTCGCTGCGAGACCGCCCGCGATCAGCGCCGCGATGCCGTACTCGGCCACCTTGTCGGTACCGGGGATGAAGTCGGCGTAGCGATGACCCCCGTTGAACTCGACGAAGCCGATCACCTTCGCCATGTCGCGCCTGATGGACTCGAGGCGATCCATCGATGCGACGGCGTTGAACACCAGGACCCCGCGCCTGCCCAGCACGCGGATGTTGTAGTTGAGCGTGTGCGCCGAGTCGTCCGTGAACTTGAGGTCCTTCGCCCAGTAGAGCTTGTGGGCCACGCTGTCGTAGTGCGGGGGCTCGGCCCACCCTACGAGCTCCACGGTCGCGTACCCGGCCTTCGCGCGCTCGGGATTCGCCTCGCGCGTCGCCTGCTGCATGGTCGTGAGTAGCTCGGGGTAGTCGATCTTGCCTGCGTCGTCGTCCTTGACGTAGCCGTCCTCGCTGAAGCTGATGATGACGCCCCAACCCTCGGGAGCGAGCACGCGGACACTCGCGGGCACGAGCATCCCCAGGGTCTCGTGGCCGGGCGGGTTGCCCCACGCGCGCAGCACGATGTCGGTTTCTTGCGGGTCGAGATACCGGAAGTCCGCAGGCAGGTCGAGGGTCGCGAGACCGCCGCGTACGGTGACGCGACCCGTTTGATAGCGGAGCTGCGCCTCGACTTGCTCCCGGGTGGGGTTCTTGGGAGTGCGTTCGAGCCGCTGCGCGGGTGCGACGAGGGGCGCGACCGCGAGCAACGGCACGATCAGCGGGCACATCAGGAGCCGACGGAGCATCTCTCCCTCCTCCGCTAATCTATATTGCGACCGTGCGAATTTCCCGCGACCACTTCCTCCCCCCCGATCCCAACGCCTTCCTCGCCGCGGAGCCCGCCACCGGGCGCGTCGTGGTGATCGCCCCGACACGCGCGGCCTGCGAGACCATCGAGCTGGCGATGAGCCTCGATATCGACACCCTGCTCGCCCGAGAGCACGGCGAGGACATCCGCCGCCTCGCGGCGTCGGGGCGGGGGTTCGGGATCGTTGCGGGGACGGGCACCGGGAAGACGCTCGCGATCCGCTCGATCGCGACGACCATCCTGCAGGCGCCGCTCAAGGTCGGGGTCGTGAACCGCGAGCGCGAAGCAACGCCCGAGACACCGACGTGGAACGTCGTAATCGTGACCACCGGGATCGCGCGCCGCTGGTTCGAGGACGGCCTCATCACCGCACGGGACACGCTGGTGGTGGACGAGATCCACCAGACGTCTGCGGAGCTCGAGCTGTGCCTGGCGCTCGGTAAGCGAGCGGGCTGCCGCTTCATCTGGCTCTCCGCCACCGTAGATCCGGCCTTCTACGCCCGCTACCTGGGGTCGGTCGAGGTCCTCGAGACCCGGGCGTTCGATCCCGCGCGGGCGGCCGATGTACGCGTCCTGCCCCAGCAGCCGCTCGAGTTCCTGAACGATCGCTTCATGAAGCGCGTCCTGCGGGAGCGGCGCGGCGTGGCCGTGTTCGTGCCCACCCGGGCGGAAGTCGAGCAGATCGCGAAGGAGCTCGGCGATCGCTGGCAGGGACTGCCGACCGCGTTCTATCACGGGGGCGAACCCATCCGGGTCATCCGGCCGTTCCTCGATGGTCAGGTGCGCCGGCCGTTCCTGCTGGCGATGACAGCGGCGGGCCAGTCAGCCCTCAACATCCGCGGCCTCGACACCGTGGTGATCTACGACGCGCGCTACGCCAATGTCGTCGAGCGGGGTCGCAACGTGCTGACGCGGCTCTACCTCGGCGCGAACGAAATCCTCCAGATGGCGGGACGCGTGCACGGACGCGTGGAAGGCGGCGAGGTCTACATCCTGAGCGATCGGGAGCTCGTGTTCGAGCAGCTTGAGCCGACGCCACCGGAGTTCCAGCTCGCGGGCGACGCGGAGCGCGTGGCCATAACCTGCGCGGCACTCGGTGTGGACGCGCGCGAGCTCGACCTGCCCGTGCCGCTCGACCGCAAGGCGTACCGCGACGCCGTCGAGCTCCTCACCGAGCGCGGATTGATCGAGCGCGGGCGGCTGACCCGCTACGGCCGCGAGGTGGAAGCGATGCCGGTCGAGCGACCGTGGGGCGAGCTCCTCTATCACGCCGATCCCGATCTCGTTCCGATGGTGGCGGTCGCGGCGAGCGTTGAGTCGCTGCACCGCATGACGCGCGAGGAGCGGGACCTGCGGGGCCTGATCGTGTCCGGAAGCGATCACCTCACCGCCTACAACGTCTACGCCGAGGCGGTCAACAAGCACGGCTACCTGGGGGAGGTGTACGGTCTGCCGCGCCACCTGTTTCGCGAGAGCGTCGATCGCTGGGCCGAAGGCCGCGGCGTGCTCGTCAAGGCGATCGAGGATGTGGCGCTAGGGCTGGCCTCGGTGTACCGCCAACTCGAGCTGCCGCTGCCCGAGCGGCTGGCCCACGCCGGCGAGCAGACCCTCGGCGCGTTTGCGGACCTCGTGGCCAAGATCCAGCCGTTCGACCTGGTCATCGACGAAGCAACGGCGGACGGCCGCGAGGCCCGCGTGAGCCGCGGCTCGGTGTGCTCGAGCTGGGGCGCCGTCGCCGGCTCGCTGCGCTACTTCGCGGACCGCTTCGGCGTGCCGCGCGCCAGCATCGAGGGAACGCAGCTGCCCGAGCGCGCGATCCGCCGCTACGCGCGGCGCAGCGCCCCCACGGTCGTGTTCGAGCGGCAACGCCGGCACGAGGGCCTGATGCGGGTCCGGACGGTCAGCTACTTCGGGTTCCTGCTCGAGCGCGACATCGAGCCGCTCCCGAGTCCGTTCCCCCCGGAGCTCGTCGCTGCCGCGCGGGCGGCGCTCGTCGAGGCCCTGCTCGCCGGCCACACGCCGCACCCCGATCAGGCACGCGTGCGGCGCGCGCTCGAGCGGCTCGGATTCTACTGGCGACGCTCGGGCGGGCGGCTGACGCCGGCGGCCACCGAGCAGGTGACCGCCCGGCTCGGAGCCCAGCTCGCTCGGGTCGGCTCGTGGGACGCGTTTATCAACGCGCGGCCGGTGCTCGACGTAGACGAGATGGTGCCAGAAGCAGAGCGTCGCGCCCTGGAAGCGCTCCCGGCATCCGTTCACCTCTACGGGGACCGCGTGCCGGTGGATTACGAGGTGGAGCAGGGGATCGGTGTGGTGCGGTTGCGCCTCAAGGAGGGCCAGGCACGGCGCCTGCAACCGCGGGATCTGCCCCCCTTCGACCGGCCGGTCCGCTTCACGGTCCTCCGGGGCAAGCGGGAGGCGGCGCGGTCGGACTCGCTGGAGGATTTGCGCCGCCAGCTGAGCGGTCTATCACGGGGGGAACGGCAGCGCCTGGCACGAGGCGGTAGGCGGGGCCGCCGTCGCTAGAATCCGCGCCCGCGCGGTGACCTCCGGACACTGCGCGGGTCTTGTGTATAGTGGTGCTCTCTGGAACTTTGACCCGCAAACTCGGCTATTGCAAGGACGTATGGCTGCGAGAGAGAAGAACCCCAGTCTCCCCCCCCCGCTGAGCTTCGCCCCCCTCGGGCAGGCCGTGATGGAAACATTCAGCGAGGGTGTGGTCGTCTTCGACCCCTACGGCCGGATGCTGTATGCGAACCAGCGGGCGCGGCGCACCCTCGACGCCCTCGGGGGCGGGGCGCCGCTGCGGGGCGAGAACCTGCGCGACCGACTCGTTGCGTTCGGCGGCCGAGCCCGAACCCTGAAGCAGGGCTCCCTTGAGCTTGGTGAAGTGGTGTTCCTGTCGGACGGCGGACAGAGCCCGACGCTGGCCGAGCGCGAACGCCAGGCCATCCTCGACACGCTCGAGGTGACGCACGGCAAGCTGGCCGAGACGGCGCGACGGCTCGGTATCAGCCGTACCACGCTGTGGCGCCGGTTGCGAGCCTATGGCCTCCGGCCCAACAACCACGGAGCCTCCGGGCCCGCGACGCGCGTCTAAAGCCGCCCCGCTATCCTGGCGTGGGGGTTTCACGCCCCCTAGCTTCCCGCTCGGGCTCCACCGTTCGGGACGCGATGCCCGCCAAGCCGTACATCATCGAAGAGTATGTCCGGTGGTCCGACGTGGACTTCGCCGGCATCATTTTCTACGGGTCCTACGTGCGTTTCTTCGAGATCGCCGAGACGGAGCTGTTCCGTGCCTGCGGCCTCGCCTACGCCCGGGTGTTCGACCGCTACGACATCTTTCTGCCGCGCAAGGCCGTTCATAGCGAGTTCTACTTCCCCGCGCGGCTGGACGACCGGCTGCGAGTGGCGACGTACGTCGGCCGCGTCGGCACCACGTCGATGACCCTCAACTTCGACGTGGTGCACGACGACCCGCCGAGGCTCGGTGCCGCGGGGTGGATGGTGCTGGTGTGCGTGGACCGTAAGGGGCTGAAGCCGCAGCCTCTGCCTCCGGGGCTGGTCGAGGCGCTCGCTCCGCACAGGCTGACGACCGCTGCAGCGCGCGCGATCCTCGGGGTCACTTCCCCGGCGGGCGCGCGGGCGTTCCCCTGAGACCGCCTCGGTTCGTCGTCCTCGCGCTCGCTCTGCCGGGCGCGGGCTGCGGCAGCGCGCGCGAGCAGGCAGGTCGCGTACATGCGCGCGTGGTCCGCCCGCCCAAGGACACCATCCGATTCGAAGCCCCGGCGGGTGCGAGGCGCTGCAGCGATGGTCCCGGGAGGGCGGGGCTGCTGCTCCAAGGGTCGACCGGCGGGAACGGTGTCATCCTGTGGCTCCGCGCCGGCGGGGGGGACTCGCTGGCGGCGGGCCCGTGGCCGCTCTTGCAGAGGGGTGATACCGTGTCGCCGCGCGGCGCGACGGTCGCCGTGCGGTACATGCTGAACGAAGTGGCGCACGGCCTTCCGCTCGACAGCGGCGCGGTCGAGGTGCGGCAGACCGGTGGTGTCGTCACGGTCGTGGCGCGCGGCACCGGGCTCGAGACGATGGCCGCGGGGCGCGTCGCGCTCGAGGTCGCGTTCGACGCGGTGCCGCTCGAGACGGTCACCGTTTCCTGCCGGCCGGGACCGTGACGCTCCGGGTCGGGCTGATCGGCACGGGGTTCGCGCGCCGGGTGCAAGTCCCGGCGCTGCGTCTCGTGCCGGGCGTAGCGGTGACCGCGATCGCGAGCGGCAGCGTGGAGCGCGCCCGCGCCGTCGCGGCGGAGTTCGGCATTCCCCGCGCCTTCGGGAGCGGCGAGGCGCTCGCCCGCGCTCCCGAGGTCGACCTCGTCATCGTATCCTCGACGCCCGACGCCCACGCGCGTCACACGATCGCGGCGCTGGAGGCGGGGAAGCACGTGTTGTGCGAAAAGCCGATGGCGCTCACGGTCCGGGAGGCGGAGCAGATGCTCGAGGTCGCGGAACGGAGCCGCGGGCTGGCCCGCATCGACCACGAGCTGCGCTACGAGCCCAATCGGCGCAAAGTGCGGCAGCTGATCCAGGTCGGCACGATCGGCCCGATCCTCCATCTCGAGCTCGTGCTCAGGCCATACGTGCGCGGCGACGGGCGGCCGCAGGCGCTCGACGCGCCGTGGAGCTGGTGGTACGATGCCGCGAGAGGCGGCGGCATCTTGGGCGCGGTCGGGTCGCACCTCATCGACCTGTGCCGCTTCTGGACCGGGAGTGAGGTCGTCGAGGTCAGCGGCCGGTCCGCCACGTTCGTTCCCGAGCGCTACGACGAGCAAGGCGTGCGGCACGCCGTGACCGCCGACGAATACGCGAGCTTCGTGATGCGGCTTGCGAGCGGCGCGGTCGCCACCATCACGCTGACCACGGTGGCGGCGTACGGGCCCGGGCATTTCGCCCAGATCACCGGACGCGACGGCACGCTCGTAATGACGGGCGAGACGACGCTCGAAGTCGGCCGTCCCGGCGGGCCGCTCGAGGATGCCAGCGTCCCGGATGACCTGTGGGAGCAGACGGTCCCCAACAACATGTGGGCCCGCTCGTTCGTGCGGCTGATGCGGGATCTCGTCGCCGTGCTCGACGGCCGGCGAGCGGCGGGAGAGCCCGCCACGTTCTACGACGGCCTCGCGGTGCAGCGTGTCATGGAGGCCGTGCGCGACGGGCGGGGCGCGCGGTTAAATTGACCTCGTGGAACAGACCTATTTCCGGCGCGGCTTCGGTCTCAAGGGCGACATCGAGGGAGCGCTCGCGGCGGACTATCACAGCCGCGTGGTGGATCGCATCCGCGCCCACGGCTACGTCCTCGCGGTCGGCGACTTGACCTTCAAACTCGCGCGCGAGTTCGGGTTCTGCTACGGAGTGGACCGCGCCGTCGAGTACGCGTACGAAACCCGCACCAAGTTTCCCGAGCGGCGTGTGTTCCTGGTCGGCGAAATCATCCACAATCCGCACGTCAACAAGAAGCTGCACGCCATGGGCGTCGAGTTCCTCCACCGGCCGGACGACGGTGAGTTCGACTTCGGCGGGATCACCCCGGCGGACGTCGTCATTCTGCCGGCCTTCGGGGTCACCGTGAAGGATTTCGAGCGGCTGCGCGCGGTCGGCTGCGTGCTCGTGGACACGACCTGCGGATCGGTGCTCAACGTGTGGAAGCGCGTGGACTCCTACGCCAAGGACGGCTTCACCGCCGTGATCCACGGCAAATACTACCACGAGGAGACGAAGGCCACCTCGAGCCAAGTCACCAAGTATCCGAGCGGGAAGTACCTGGTCGTGCGCGATATGACCGAAGCGCGGGAAGTCTGCGCGTACATCGAGGGAGCGGGGAGCGGGGAGCGGTTCCTGCAGGGCTTCACCGACAAGATGTCGCCAGGCTTCGATCCCGATCGCGACCTGGCACGCGTCGGCGTGGCGAATCAGACCACGATGCTGTCTGGGGAGTCGCTCGCCATCGCGGCCGAGATCCGGCGGAGTATGGCGAAGCGGTACGGTGAGGCCGCGCTGGCCGAGCACTTCCGTACGTTCGACACGATCTGCTCGGCCACCCAGGACCGTCAGGATGCGGTCCTGAAGCTCATCGCCGAGCCGCTCGACCTCATGGTCGTCATCGGGGGATACAACTCGAGCAACACGACGCACCTCGCCGCGATCTGCCACGAGAAGGCACCGACCTACCATATCGAGGATGCGAGCTGCATCGACCCGGAGACGGGCGCGATCCGCTTCCGCCCGGTGGGTGCCAGAGAGGAGCGGCGGGTGACGGGATGGCTGCCGGGCGGCCCCCTGACCGTCGGCGTCACGGCGGGCGCCTCGACGCCCAACAACAAGATCGGGGAGACCGTGGAGCGGATCGCCGCGGCGCGGGGGCTGTCGCTGCTTCGGTAAATCTTCGCCATATTTCAGCATGTCGTTGTCGGGCTTTCATCCCGCCATTGAGCGCTGGTTCGGGTCCCGCTTCCGCGAGCCGACCGAGCCGCAGCGGCGCGCGTGGCCGCTCATCCAGGCTGGCCGGAACGCCCTGATCGCGGCCCCGACGGGCTCGGGGAAGACGTTCGCGGCCTTCCTCGCGGCCATCGACTCGCTCCTGCGTCAGGGGCTCGACGGGGGGGGGACGCTCGCCGACGGCACGCAGGTGGTGTACGTCTCGCCACTCAAGGCGCTCTCCAACGACGTCCAGAAGAACCTGGCGGAGCCGCTCGCCGAGATCCGGCGCACGCTCGAAGCCTTGTGTCTGCCCGATGTGGAGATCCGGACCCTGGTGCGGACCGGCGACACGCCGGGCGCGGAGCGTCAGGAGATGGTGCGGCGGCCTCCGCACATCCTCGTCACCACGCCCGAGTCGCTCTATCTCATTCTCACGTCCGAGCGCGCCCGCGAGATGCTGCGCGGCGTGCGCACCGTGATCGTGGACGAGATCCACGCCGTGGCGCGCGACAAGCGGGGGAGCCACCTGGCGCTCTCGCTCGAGCGCCTGGAGCACCTCGCCGGCCGGCGTCTCCAGCGCATCGGGCTCTCGGCGACGCAGAAACCCATCGAAGAGATCGCCCAGTTTCTCGTCGGCACCAAGCGAGCCCCGGCAACCGAGTCCCCAGCCCCGAGCATCATCGACTCCGGCCACGCGCGCACGCTCGACCTCGCGATCGAGATTCCCTCCTCGCCGCTCGAGGCGGTCATGGCGGCCGAGGTGTGGGAAGAGATCTACGAGCGTCTGGTGCAGCTGATCCTCGAGCATCGCACCACGCTGGTGTTCGTGAACACGCGCCGGTTGGCGGAGCGGCTGACGCTGCATCTCTCCGAGCGGCTGGGCGCGGACCAGGTGACGTCGCACCACGGCAGCTTGTCCAAGGAAAAGCGCCTCGACGCGGAGACCCGGCTCAAGGAGGGGAAGCTCAAGGCGCTGGTCGCGACCGCGTCGCTCGAGCTCGGGATCGACATCGGCGCCGTGGACCTGGTGTGCCAGATCGGCTCGACCCGCTCGATCGCGACGCTGCTGCAGCGCGTGGGCCGCTCGGGACACCACCTCGCCGCCGTGCCCAAGGGCCGGCTGTTCCCGCTGTCCCGTGACGAGCTGATCGAGTGCGCGGCGCTGGTGCGGGCCGCCTGGGAACGCACGCTCGACCGATTGGTCATTCCCGAGCACCCCCTCGACATTCTGGCGCAGCAGATCGTGGCGGCGGTGGCGTGCGAGGAGTGGGAGGAGGACGCCCTCTTCGACCTGGTGCGGGGGGCCTACCCGTACCGCGACGTCTCGCGCAAGGATTTCGATGCGGTGGTGCGGATGCTCGCCGAGGGATTCACTACGCGGCGGGGGCGGCGTGGCGCGTATGTCCACTACGATGGCGTGAATCGCCGGCTGCGCGCGCGGCGCGGCGCCCGGCTCGCCGCCCTCACGTCGGGCGGGGCGATCCCGGACATCGGCGACTACCGCGTGATCCTCGAGCCGACGGAGACCTTCGTCGGAACGCTCAATGAGGATTTCGCGATCGAGAGCATGCCGGGCGACATCTTCCAGCTGGGCAACCGCTCGTATCTGATCCAGAGAATCGAGTCGGGCCAGGTGCGCGTCGTGGATGCTCAGGGCCAGCCCCCGTCGATCCCGTTCTGGCTGGGCGAGGCGCCGGGTCGCACGCCGGAGCTGTCGCAGGAGGTGTCGCGGCTGCGCCGGGACGTCGACGGTCGGCTGGGGGATCTCCGTGCGGCGACTACCTGGCTCGCGGGCGAGATCCCGGGCGTCCCCGAGCCCGCGGCCCGTCAAATAGTCGAGTATCTCGACGCCGCGAAGAAGATCCTGGGGGTCATCCCGACGCAGGAGACGCTCGTGCTGGAGCGCTTTTTCGACGAGGCCGGCGGGATGCAGCTGGTGCTGCACGCGCCGTTCGGGAGTCGGGTCAACCGCGCGTGGGGGCTCGCGCTGCGCAAGCGGTTCTGCCGCAGCTTCAACTTCGAGCTCCAGGCCGCCGCCACCGAGGACGCGATCGTCCTGTCGCTCGGGCCCCAGCACAGCTTCCCGCTCGAGGACGTGTTCCAGTACCTGAAGCCCGAGACCGCGGAGCACCTGCTGGTGCAGGCAATGCTCGACGCGCCGATGTTCGGCTCGCGCTGGCGGTGGAACGCGACCCGGGCGCTCGCCGTGCTGCGCGCGCGCGGCGGGAAGAAGGTCCCCACGCCGCTCCAGCGCATGGACGCGGAGGACCTGGTGGCCGCCGTGTTCCCAGATCAGCTGGCCTGCCCCGAGAACCTCGTGGGGGACCGCGAGATTCCCGACCACCCCCTGGTGCAGCAGACCATCGCGGACTGTCTGCTCGAAGCGATGGACTTCCCCGGCCTGAAGGGCGTGCTCGAGGGGATGGCGGCGGGACAGTTCAAGCTGGTGGCGCGCGACACGACGGAGCCGTCGCCGCTCGCGCACGAGGTGATCAACGCCAAGCCGTACGCCTTCCTCGACGACGCGCCGCTGGAGGAGCGCCGCACCCAGGCGGTGATCACACGCCGCGGGCTCGACGTCAAGACCGCCGAGGAGCTCGGGAAGCTCGATCAGGCGGCGATCGATCGGGTGCGAGAAGAGGCCTGGCCCGACGTCAGCTCGTCCGACGAGCTACACGATGCCCTGCTCGTCAGCGGTGCCGTGGCGAGTGCGGAATGCGGAGTGCGGAATGCGGAATGGAAGGGGTATATCGAGGAATTGGTGAAGGCCGGGCGTGCCGGCGTGCTGCAGGCCGGGTCCGGGCTCTGGATAGCGGCCGAGCGGGTCCCGATGCTGGAGGCCGTGTTCCCGGGCGTTCGGTGCGAGCCGGCGCTGAGCGTGCCCGAGCGCGATCGCGCGAAGGCATGGACGCGCGAGGAGGCGGTGCGCGAGCTGGTGCGCGGCCGGCTCGAGGTTGTCGGTCCGACCACCGCCGAGGGCGTAGCCACGGCGCTCGGCGTGCCGGTCGGGGACGTGGACTTCGCGCTCGGTGCCCTCGAGCACGAGGGCTTCGTGCTGCGCGGCCGGTTCACTCCCGGCGTCGCGGACCTCGAGTGGTGCGAGCGGCGCCTGCTCGCCCGCATCCACCGCTACACACTCGACCGGCTGCGCCAGGAGATCGAGCCGGTTACGGCGGCGGACTTCATGAGGTTCCTGTTGCGGTGGCAGCGCGCCGCCCCCGACGCCCGGGCCGAGGGGCCGGAAGGGCTCGCTGCCGTGCTCGAGCTGCTTGACGGATACGAGGCGCCGGCAGGGGCGTGGGAGGCGGACCTGCTCCCCGCGCGGCTCGGCGACTACGACCCGCTGTGGCTCGACGGCCTGTGTCTCTCGGGGGCGATCGCCTGGGGCCGGCTGTCGCCGGCGGCGCCGTCGAACGGGGCGGGCCACAAGTCGGGGCCGATCCGCACGACGCCGATTTCGCTGTTTCGCAGGGAGCGGGGAGCGGTTTGGCTGTCCCTGACGGCGCAGCCCGATCCAGCGCACCTCCCGCTCTCACATTCAGCCCGGACCGTCCTCGAGGCGCTCGACCAGCGGGGCGCGTCGTTCTTCGGCGACCTCGTGAACGCGACGGGCCTGTTGCGCACCGAGGTGGAGAAGGGACTCGGTGAGCTGGTCGCGTGGGGGCTCGTGACCTCGGACAGCTTCGCCGGGCTGCGGGCGCTGCTCGTGCCGTCCGACCGGCGCCGCCCCATCGGCGGAGGGGGGTTCAGGCGGCGAGGGCGCGTGGCGCCCTTTGGGGTCGAAACGGCAGGGCGGTGGTCGAGGGTGCGACGCCCGGCGCCGCTGCCGGAAGAGGCCGTCGCGGAAGCGGTAGCGTGGCAACTGTTGCGCCGGTACGGGGTGGTGTTCCGCCGGCTGGTGACGCGCGAGGCGCTGCTCACGCCGTGGCGCGACATCCTGCGGGTGTACCGTCGGCTCGAGGCGCGAGGAGAGATTCGCGGCGGGCGATTCGTGGGCGGGTTCTCGGGGGAGCAGTACGCGCTGCCGGAAGCGGTGGGGTTGCTACGCAGCGTCCGGCGCGAGGAGCCGCGCGGGGAGCTGGTGGCCGTGAGCGGGGCCGACCCCCTCAACCTCGTGGGGATCGTGACGCCGGGAGACGTGGTCGCCGGGGTTGCGACGAACCGGATCCTTTATCGTGACGGAATCCCCGTCGTGATCAAACAGGGAGCGGGGAGCGGGGAGCAGTACCTCGCGGAGGTCACACCGGACGAACGGGAGCGGCTCAGGTCCGCGCTGGTGCGCGGGCGTGTGGCTCCGCTCGTGCGGACCTATCTTGGAAGGACTCGTCCCAGACCTGCCGCCACGCCCGACTAATAGTTGACGAAGGTGATCGCCTGCCGGATCACCGCGCGTATCGGCCGACCCTTACTGCGCGCGGGGCGATAGACCGAGCTGCGCACCACGCGCAACGCCTCCTCGTCGAACGCGTGGTTTGGACTCTGGACGATCTTTGCCGACCCGGGCTCAACGTGCCCGGTCGCATCGAGCGCCGCCTCCACCAGCACCGTGCCGTCGACCCGCAGGGCTTGCAGTTCGGGCGGATAGCGGATCGGCGGATGGGAGACGAGCGCGGGTTGCTCGTCCACGGCGCCGACCACGGTCGGGGCTGGCATGGCGGCGCCGGGCGGCCTGGCGCCCCGGCGGCCGAGCCGGACCGAGTCCGCCAGGCGGCGCAAGAACGGCGCGAGGTCCACGCCATGGGCGATGAGGCCCTGGTACAGTGCGAGGCCGTCTCCCAGATCGGCGCGTGCGGCGCTGTCCCGCCCCGCGCGCGTCGCGGCGACACCCCGTACCAGCAGCGCGTACACCCGTTCTCCGTCGGTCGGATGCGTCAGTTCCGAATCGAGGGCGATCTCGAGCAGCGCGAGCGCGCTGTCAGGGCGGCCGGCCCCGAGCTCGCGGCGGGCGGTTCCCACGAACGCCGCTGCGCTCAGGCGGGGCGGCCGCACGTCCACCGCCATCTGAACCATCACTCGCACTGCGGCGCCCTTGAGCCGGCCGGCTGAGAACTGGGACGCCAGCATCATCTGTTTCACGGGTCCGATCAGCCCTGAGTCCGGGGTCGACAAGACCTCCAGGGAGGCGGGCTCCGCCCGCCCGGTCGTATCGATGATCGCCGCTACCTGGACCAACCCCTGGACATGCCGCCGCAGCAGGCTGTACGGGTAATCCACGGGCGGGCCCGACAAGCGGCGTGGCGACTCGTCCACGCGTCCTGACACGTAGAACACGCCCCTCCGCACGGCCGCCTGTTTCTCCTGCTGGAACAGCTGTGCCAGCTCGGGCGAGAGCCGCTCGAGCCCTTTGACGTCCAGGGTCGAGTCGAGCGCCAGCGCCTGCTGGAAGGCGGCGTGAGCGAGGTCCGGGTGACCGCGGAGGAATTGCACGATCCCGTCCCACACCAGCGCGTTCTTGCGCTCAGCGGGCGCGGCGTGGGCGGCCGTATCGAGCGCCTGGCGGAGCAGGGCCGCGGCGCTGTCCAAATGACTGGCTGCGACCTGCGCGCGGGCGGAATCGACCAGTTGAGTGGTGCGCGACTGGCCCAGCAGCGTGGCGGGCGACGCGAGTATCGCGACCAAGACGGCGAGGACGGACGGACGCGGCATGCGGTGCAATCGTGCCATGGGCCGCGCACAGCGTCAAGCAGGGCGGCGTGGAGCGGGAGCCCGGGCGGCGGCCGAAATGGTGCTGCCGGTGACGGTGCCGGTAAAGTGGCTGCCGCTCGAGATCAACGTGCACCTCGACCGCGTCGCCGCGTCCTCGAAGACGTTGGCACCACCTCCGGGCGTGTCGGCGATGAAACCGAGCCCGCCGGTGGTCTCCACCGTCCCGGCGATCGTACCAGACTCCGTGTCGCAGCCGTCGGTCTGCTGGAGCGCAAAGCCTCCGGCGAACTCCGCTCCCGTTTGGGTCGACACACGGTGCGTGACCGGACAGGAGATCGTGTAACGCGGTCCTATCGACGGGCGCGCAAGCCTTCACCGCGAGGCTTGCGTCCAACGTCGCAGGTATTCGACGGCGTGGCGTTACGGCCGCGTCAGGTCCACGCTCACTATCGGCAGGTCCCAGTGCGCCGCGAGAATCTCGAAGCGCCGCTGTTCCTCCCGCCGAAACGTGTCCTGGTCGGGGAACAGACGTTTCAGCTCCGCCTCGGGGAACGGCTCGTGCGGTGCCGCAGCGTTCTTCCACACGATCGTCACGCGATAGTCCCAGCGGCCCTCCTCGGTTCCGTGGAACCGAGGCGCCTCCGCGGCGACCCGCTGGATGTACCCCAGCTCGATCTCCCGCTTCAATACCGGGAAGTGGTTCTTCTTGAAGAGCCGGATGAACTCGTCGGCAAAACCCCAGCGGGCCTTGTAGTAGTACTCCACCACGAACGGCTCACTCGCCCCTGCGGGGGGTGCCTGGGCAGCGGTCAACACCGGCATCGTGAGCAACGCCGCAAGTATGGTCCGACGCACCATGCCTCCCCTCCGTTCTCAGGTGTGCGGTGCCGTACCGGCGCGCACGATCTTCGCGGTCGTGATCACCTGGCCCGTGTGCCGCTGGGTATGCTCGGCGAGGTGGAACAACAGCCCGATCACGTTGGTGGGCAGGGCCTGCCGCCCCACAGTACGCACGGCGAACAAGTCAGCCGATGGGGTGCTGCGGAGCGCCTCGAGCGCGTCGGTCATCGCGCGCTGCACCGCGCGGATCAGCGTGTCGGCGTCCGCCGGCGGGTCGCCGGGCTGCCCCTCCGCGGCGAGGTCACGCATCTGCGCCGGGTCGAGCGCCCGGCCTCGGGCGTACGTGACCATTCGGGCCAGGCTGCCACAAACGTGCTTCAGATGGAACCCGACCGACGCGGCGCCGCCGGGCTTCGCCCAAAGCTCCGCCACCGACAAGCCGCGCGCCGCCAGCGCGAGATCTTCGGACGCTTGCACCAGCGCGTGGGCGGCCGGCATGAGCATCGGGTCGATCCCGGGAATGGGGCCGCGCAGCCAGGCTTCGGGCGCCGCGGCCATCAGCCGACCGGTTGCTTCAGCTTGTCGAAGTAACGCTTCCGCACCTTGGCCACTTTCGGCGCGATGACCGCGCTGCAGTAGCCCTGGTTCGGGTTACGGCGGTAGTAGTCGCGGTGGTACTCCTCGGCCGGGTAGAACGCCTCGAGCGGCTTGAGCTCCGTCACGATCGGATCGTCCCACACCTTTTCGGCTTGGAGCTCGGCCATGATGCGCGTGGCCGTGGCCTTCTGCTCGGGAGAGTGGTAGAAAATCGCCGAGCGATACTGAGTGCCGACATCCCCGCCCTGGCGGTTCAGCGTCGTCGGATCGTGGATCGTGAAGAAGACGTGCAGCAGGTCGTCGAACGACACGACCGTGGGATCGAAGGTAATCTGGACGACCTCCGCGTGGCCCGTGGCCCCCGTGCAGACGTCCTCGTACGACGGGTTCGCGGCGTGCCCGCCCGCGTATCCGGACTGGACCTTCTCCACCCCCTTTAAGTCCTGGAAGGCCGCTTCGAGGCACCAGAAGCACCCGCCGGCGAGGGTCGCGACTTCGGGTTTCGCCATGGTCGAAAGCTAACCCATGGCGGACTGGCGCTTCAAAACGCCCAGCCCATCAGGGCTCGCAACGTCATTCCGCCGTAGTGACCGCCGGGTGTGGTGCCGCCGATCGTTCCCACCACCCCGACCCCGAAATCGGCGAAGAAGCCCGCCCCGCTGTCGGGCCACAGCTCGGATCCGAACATGGCCGCCCATTCCACCTTGGCCTCACCCGGCCCGTTGCGCCCGAAGAGCTGCGCCGGGAGGGGAGGGGCGACCGTCAGGGCGAGGACGACGCTCCAGAGGGGGCGCATCGAAGGGGTTTTACCCCGCTGGCGTCGTCGCCCCGCCGCAAGCCACTTACGCCCGGAGCGCCCGGGCCGCGAGCGCGGTGCCGGCCACGCGCGCGCGGATCTTGGCGAACGCCGTTTCGCGGTCCGTGGAGGTGTCGTCGCTGAAGGGCGCGAAACCGCAGTCGTCGGTCGTCCCGAGCCGGTCGAGCGGGATGTACTCCGCCGCTTCGAAGACTCGGTCCCGCACCTCTTCGGGCGTCTCCACTCTCGGATCGATCGGATCGATCACGCCGACGAAGAGCCGCTGGCCGGGCTTGACGTGCTGCTTCATGAGGCGCAGCGCCTTGCCGCGGTCGGTCTCACTCGCGCACTGGATGTAGAAGTTCGTCACCTGCAGCTCGAAGAGCGTGGGCAGGAGGTCTGCGTAGTCCACGTCGGCGCTGTGCGTCGAGTCCCGATCGCCGCCCGGACAGGTGTGGACGCCGATCCTCTGCCGCTCTTCGGCGGTGAAGCGCTGGAGCACCTGGTTGTTCAAGTCGACGAACGACTTGAGCAACCGCTTCGATGGATCGAGCTTGACCGCGAGCCGGCCCTCCGTGAAATCGAGCTGCACGACGTGGGCGCCCTGCGCCAGACACCGGCGGATGTCCGTCTCCGCCTCGCGCAGCAGATCACTGAGGAACGCTTCGCGCGGGTATCCCCGAATCCCGTCCTGGGGATACACCAGACTGAGGGCCGAGGCCGCAATGACCGACTGCTTGACGGGCACGTGGGCGAGCGCCCGCGCGTTCGCGACATACCCATCGGCGTACGTCTGATAGCGGAACGGCCCGGCAGTCAGCCGGGGGAGTTGCCGCACGTGCCCGTCCGCGAACGGGATCGTGACGCCGTCGGGTGCGAGGTTCGTGAGCCCGTGGATCGGGTACGTGGCGAAGCTCGGTTTCGCCTGCTCCCCATCGGTGATCACGGGGGACTCGGTCGCCTCGAAGCGCCGGATGGTGTCGCGGATCGCCGCGTCCTGGAGGCGAGCGAACTGGTCGCGCGAGAGGCGACCGGTGGCGAACTGCTGCATCCCGGCGACGAGCTCCGGGGGTCTGGGGATGCTGCCAATGGGTTCAGTGGGGATCGGCATGGAGCAAGGCTAGCGGCCGCCGTGGCGATGTCAATGACGCTCAGCCCCAATCCTTGGATTCGGGTGCGACGCGGCGCATGGACTTGAGGAAAGCCATTTCGGATTGCGGATTTCGGATTGCGGATTCGACGGGCGGCCCTTCGATTCCGCAATCCGCAATCCGCATTCCGCAATTAATTTTTAGCCCCTGCACTTCCTCCGCTAGCAGGTTAAGCGTCCCGTCGTCCTTGGCGAGCTTGCCGCGCACCCACAGCAACGGCTCGCCGCGGACCGCCGTGCGGTGCCGCTCGTACACGTCGGGCCGCACGATCACGTTCACCATCCCCGCTTCATCCTCGAGCAGCACGAAGATGAATCCCTTCGCCGTCTCGGGCCGCTGGCGCGCGACCACCAACCCGGCGACTTCGACCCACGCCCCAGCCCCGAGCCGGGGGAGCGCGTCGCTTTGCACCACACCCGGGGGCAGCGCCCCGCGGAGCAGCGAGAGCGGATGGCCGCTCGCGGCGAACCCCAGGACGGCGTATTCGGCGAGCAGCCGCTCGGCCGCCTCGAGGCCACCGAACCGGAGTCCCTCGTGGGGATGGTTGAGCGCCAGCTCGAGCTGCCGCCGGCCGCGCGCGTCCACTCCGTGCTCCGCTTCAGGAGGAAGCCACAGCCCCACTTGCCAGAGGAGCTCACGGCGGGTGAGCCCGAAGCCATCGCATCCCCCTACCCACACGAGATGCTCGATCGCGGTGCGCTTGAGCTTGGGCGGGGCGCGGCGCACGAAATCGCCGATGCTCACGTACCGGCCCCGCTGTTCGCGCTCGATCACCACAGCCGTCGCCGTCTCCTCGCTCCAGTCCCGAATGAACCCGAGACCGATCCTCACTGCATCGGAATAAACCGCTCCCTGCTCCCCGCTCCCTGCTCCCTCTTCAATCGTGCACCACACGTCGCTCGCGTTCACGTCGGGGAGCCGGATCTCGACGCCGTTCCGCTGGGCATCGCGTCCCAGCGCGTCGAGCGAGTAGAACCCCATCGGCTGGTTGTTGAAGAGGGAGCAATAATACTCGGCCGGGTGATAATGCCTGAGCCACGCCGACTGGTAGGCGAGCAGGCCGAACGCGGCGGCATGCGACTTGGGGAAACCGAACTCGGAGAACGCGATCACCTGCGTGAACACGCGCTGGGCGGTCGCCTCGGGGACGCCGCGCGCCGCCGCGCCGTCCCTGAACTCCTCCCAGAACCCCGCCATCAACTCCCGGCTGCGCCGCCGGCTCATGGCGCGCCGCAGCGCCTCCGCCTGGCCGGCGGTGAATCCCGCGAGCGCCTGGCACACCTGCAGCACCTGGTCCTGATAGAGGATCACCCCCAGCGTTTCCGCGAGCGCCTCCTTGAGCAGTGGATGCTCGAGCGGCGGCTCGTAGGCGCGGCCTGCGGCCCGGGCGCGGCGCAGCGCCTCGCGGCGGCGCACATACGGGTTCACCGCGCCGCCCACGATCGGGCCAGGCCGCACGATCGCGACCTCGACTGCCAGGTCCTCGAGATTCGTGGGCCGGGTGCGCCGGATCATCTGGATCTGCGCCCGGCTCTCGATCTGGAACAGCCCCACCGTGTCGCCCCGGCAGATGCGGTCATACACCGCGGGGTCGTCGAAGTCGATGCGCGAGAGGTCGGGTGCCGTGCTCTCGCGCACGGCGATCCGCTCGACGCACTCTTCCACCAGCGACAGCATGCCGAGCGCCAGGAAGTCGATCTTGATGAAGCGCGCGTCGTCGCAGGAATCTTTGTCCCACTGGCACACCACCCGGTCTTCCATGGCGGCGCGCTCGAGCGGCACGATCTCCACGAGCGGCCGGCTCGAGATGACCATTCCGCCCACGTGCTGGGAGATGTGCCGCGGCAGCCCCGCGATCTCCTCTGCGAGCTCGCACAGCTCTTTCCAGAGCGGCGCGCTCCTGCGCCCTTGGAATCCTGGGAGCTGGTCCAATTCGTCCGCCAGTCCACCGGACCGCCGGTCCGCCAGTTTCGCGACTTGCTCGATCTCGCCCGGCGGCAGATCCAGCGCCTTGCCGATCTCGCGCACCGTCGAGCGCAGGCGGTAGGTCGGAAACGCGCAGACGAGCCCGACGTGCTCGTCGCCGTACCGCTTGTAGACCCGCCGGATCAACTCTTCACGGATCTCGCGCGGGAAATCGAGGTCGATGTCCGGCACCGAGGCGAGGGTCTCGTTCAGGAACCGCCCGATGAAGAGCCGGGTGGCGACCGGATCGATGTGCGAGAGGCCGAGCAGGTAGCACACGACGGAGGAGACCGACGAGCCGCGGCCGCGACCGGGAAGCAGGCCGCCCTGCCCCCGCCGCGAGCCGCGCCGCACGTCGGCGGCGACCTCGCGCGCGAGGTCGAACAGATCGTGATAGACGAGAAAGAACCCGCTGAGCCCGTGGTGCTCGACGAGCCGCAGCTCTTCGGCGAGCCGCCGCTCCGCCTCGACGCGGTGCACGGAGCCGGCCGGGTAGCGCTCCTCGAGCCTGGCGCGGCACAGCTCGGCGAGCGCCCGCGGGGCGGGAGCGCGCTCGGCGCCGTGGAAGTCGGGAAAGCGATATCCCAGATCCCGCGTGAGTTCGAACCCACGGCACCGCTCCGCGAGGGCCAGACTATTAGCGACAGCATCTGGACAGTCACGAAACAGCTCTTCGACTTCTGCCAGCGGGCGCAGGAAGAACTCGCTGTTCGCGTGCCGCACGTCGTGCGAGCCGTCGAGCGTCGTGCGGTGCCGGATCGCCACCAGCACATCGTGCAGGCGATGACGCGGGCGAGCGTGATAGTGGACGTTGCCCGACGCTACGACGCTAAGTCGTACGGAATCGGCGACGTCTTTGAGCGCTCGCGTGAGGGCAAGGTCTCCCCGGACGTAGTTCCTCTGCAGCTCGACGACAAAGTTCTCCTTCCCGAACACCGCACGGCACCGCTCGGCCAGGCGGCTGGCCGCCGCCCGCCCTTCGCGCTGCAGCACCACCGGCAGGAGCCCCGACCGGCAGCCGGAGAGGACGATGAGCCCCGCGTGCCGGGCTTCGAGCGAGGCGAATGCGAGCCGGGGATCGCGCCGGTCTTCACGGCCGAGATGTGCCTCCGTAATCAACCGGCAGAGGTTCGCGTACCCTTCGGGCGTCTCCGCGAGAAGCGTCACGTGAGAACCGTCGAGCAGGGTCAGCTCCGCGCCGGTGATCGCCTGGAGGCCGAGCTGTTTCGATTCTTGCGCGAAGGCCATCGAGCCGTACAGCCCGTTGTGGTCGGTGAGCGCGAGCGCGGGGTAGCCGAGCTGCGACGCGGTGAGCGCGAGCTGCTCGGGGAGAGAGGCGCCGTCGAGGAACGAGAAAGCGGAGTGGCAGTGGAGCTCGATATACATAGAATGCGGAATGCGGAGTGCGGAATGCGGAGTGAATGGACGTGCTTCGATTCCGTACTCAGCGCGTCGTATTAGGTCGGCATCTGCACAAACCACTCTCCGGTAATTAGGTCCTCGAACAGCACCACACGTCCTCCTCCTTCCAATACGACCTCGACATAGCGGCGCACGATCGGCTGACGCCACCACTCGTCGTCCATGCGCCAATTCTCACCGAAAGACTCGACACGCTTCTCGTTTCCCGCTTCCCGCTTCACAACCCTTGGTCTTCGTTGCTCGTCCAACTCCACCTGCACCCGTTGTGGGACATTGAGGGCTCGAAGTCGGTCAGTTCCATTCCGCATTCCGCACTCCGCATTCCGCACTAGGTTTCAAAGTCGATCAACGCATACCGCCGCTCCGGGAGGCGGGACCAGGGTTGCACCTCGATGATGTGATACAACATCGGCCGTCTGATCCGGAGCGCGATCTCCCGGACGGCGCTCTGGAGCGCACGCCGCCGCCCGGCGCGAGCCGCGGCGCCCGCATCGCGCGCGAACAGCTGCAGCTCCGCGGTGCCAGGGGCGAAGGCGGTGAACTCGACGACGAGCCGCTCCACCGCGCCGGCGGGTGGCGACCGCTCGAGCTGCGTCTTGAGCGGCGCCGCGATGCGCTCCCGCGTCGCGGACGGGTCCTTCAGGGTCGCTTCCACGAGCCAGGATGCCCCGTGCTCGAGCTCGGCGTGCACGCGCACCACCTGCACGCGCCATCCGCTGCGGCGCGGATCCCCGAGCGCGCGGTCGACGAGCTTGTCCAGCGCGTGGGCGAGCAGGTCCCGCTCGCCTACACTTGAGAAGAACGTGAGGGCGGCGACGATCGGCTCGGGCACCACCCGTCCCACCACCGGCTCCGACACGAGCCCCGCCGCGAGCCGCCACAGCCGCCGGCCGGCGTGGCCGTACTGCGACACGACGGCTTCCTCCGGCAGCGCGACGAGCGCGCCCAGAGTCTTGACGCCGAGCTGCAGCAGCCGGCGATGCGTGTCGGGGTCGAGTGGGAGAACGGCGAGCGGCTGGGAGGCGAGGAACTTCGCCTCCCCTCCCACGGGCACTATGACCGCTTCTCCGGGTTTCGCTCGCGTAGCTGCAACCCAGGCAACAAACTTTCCGCGACCCCACCCAATGCGGAATTCGGAATGCGGAGTGCGGAATTTCAGGGAAGGGTCGTTCGCCTCACGACGCTTACCCTTACATTCCGCATTCCGCATTCCGCATTCCGCATTGAGTACATTCCGCATTCCGCATTCCGCACTCCGCATTTGTATTGCCTCGACAATCCCTTCGGGCGCCCCGTACAGTCCCTCCAACCCATCCGTCCCCACGAACACCCGCCCCACCTCCACGGGCTCGACGACGGGGCTCACGGTGACGAGCGCCGCGACGAGCCGCGCGAACTGCTCGTCGTAGTGCACCGGGTCGGGCTCGCACAGCTTGAGCCCGGGACAGAGCCCGATCGCCTGGCTCACGGTCATCCCCGGCTTCACGCCCGCGCGCCGGGCGAGCGGCGCGACCTGCCACACCCGGGGGGTGTGGGCGGTGTCGGGCGCGAGCAGCGCCACGGGGAGAGACACAAGCTCGGGCCGTCGCGCCAGTTCAGAGCGCAGCGCGAACAGGGGAATCCAGCAGCACGCGGCGGCATCGCTCGCCAAATGGGGCGTCAGGGTCATTGCCAGTTGACGAATGGGACCCGAATATATCCCGAAGATGGAGCAGATGGCAAGATTGCGGAAGTTAGATATAAGCTATTGATTCTACGTTACTTAACTTGGAGCATTCGGGTTTTGCGCTCGCGTCATCAGAAAAGTCTCTTCGACGACGTCGCGTCGTTGCCACCGCCTCCGGCCGAGCTGGTCGCGCTCGGGGCACGCATCCCGCCCAACGTCAGATTCGGCACGTCCACCTGGACCTACGATGGGTGGACCGGTGACGTCTATCATCGGCCCTATCGCAGCGCCCAGCCGGCCCGACGGCTCGAGGAATACGCGCGCTATCCCCTGTTTCGCACGGTGGGGATCGACAGCGCGTTCTACGAGCCGCCGTCCGAAGAGGTCCTCGCGGCGTACGCGCGGGCGCTGCCCCCCGGCTTTCCGTGCGTGAGCAAGGTGTGGGATCGGATCACGGCGAGGCGCTTCACGCAGGACCCGCGCTGGGGCAACCTCGCCGGACAGACGAACCCCGACTTCCTGAACGCCGACCTCTTCAAGGAGGCGGTGCTCGGGCCGTACGCGCGAGCGTTCCGCGATCACGCCGGCGCGTTCGTGTTCGAGTTTCAGGCGATGCGCGGGCATGATCTCCCCGAGCCCGCCCAGTGGGCGGATGAGCTCGACGGCTTCCTGCGGCGACTGCCCCGCGACTTCCGCTACGCGGTGGAGCTGCGGAACGCGGCGCTTTTGAGCGACGTGCACGGCGCGGTGCTCGCGCGCCACGGCGTGGCCCACGTGTTCAATTCCTGGAACGAGATGCCGGCGATCGGCGAGCAACTCGAGCTGCCGTGGACGTTTCCGGCCGGGTTCACCGTGGCGCGCGGGCTGCTCCGCCCCGGGCGGGCCTATGCCGACGCCGTAAAGCTGTTCGAGCCGTACGACCGCATCCGCGACCCCCAGCCCGCCGTGCGCCAGGACCTGTTGCGTCTCGTCGCCGAGGTGATGCGGCGCCATATGGAGGCGCTGATCCTCGTGAACAACCGGCTCGAGGGTAACGCACCGGGGACGATCCGGGCGCTCGTGGAGATGATGGAAGACGAGGGGTGACGGCGCCACGCTTGCGACGGTTCCCGACTTGGGCTAGGCTATCCTCGTGTAAGGTCCTCAGTACCGCACAAAGTGCACACTCCGTATGAGCGCTAGCGGACGGGGTGTTCCCACGCTGCCGGTGCCCCTGCTGCGTGACGCGATCGGGCGAGAAGCGGCGCGGCTGTCATTGCGGCGCGCGGCCGCCGAGATCTCCATCAGCCCGAACGGCCTGCGGAACTTCTTGAACGGCTCGGCTCCCCGCAGCGGCACGCGTGTGAAGGTCGAGCGCTGGCTCGCAGGGCGACAGCGCGTCAGCCGCCCGCCCAACGTCGGTCAGCTCGTGCGCCTGCTGAACGAGCTTGCGGGTGACCTCTCCACCCAGCAGACGGCGGCGCTCGCGGGCGACATCGCGGGGCTGCTCGCCAACGCGTACGAAGCGCGCCGGCTGTCCCCACCCCGCTGGGTCCAGGACTTACGCCGTCATTACCGGGTGCGCCGGGGCAAAGCAGCCAGCGAAGTCGCTTGACAGGCCCGGCCTTGCGACCCGGATGCCCCCGCAGTACATCTCCTATGTGAAGTTTGTGCAGTTCCCCAGCGCGGCGGTGACGACCACATGGCTGGAGCCGGTTGAAGCGTACCGGCACGCGCGCCGGCGGGCGGGCAACATCCCAGCGCCCGCGGGCGACCCGACG
>Ga0209377_1000101_pt1 | contig 47849 bp, 40 predicted proteins | sample GraSoiAngelo_141_FD_185898 | JGI IMG/M metagenome (GOLD analysis project Ga0209377, IMG submission 185898) | Grasslands soil microbial communities from the Angelo Coastal Reserve, California, USA - 14_0929_12_40cm (SPAdes) (version 2) | ecosystem: Environmental > Terrestrial > Soil > Grasslands ...
CGGAATAGGTCTTGTGCCTGTATTCCGTTTGCGCGCGCGCGCCGTACCTGATCACCACGTCGTAGCACTTCTGCGAAAAGGCCTTCGCCAGAAGATTGAGCGTTTCAATCTGGCCAGACTGATCCAAGCCCTGCGTAAGCGTGGAGCAGTCGGCCTTGGCTTGCTGCCGGGGCGCTGCGTGCTGGCAACCGGCAAGAAGAAGCGTGAGGCAGGTGATGACGCCAAGGCCTGCCCGCGTGAACAGTGCGGCCATGCGCTGACCCTGGACCATGACGGTCCCGCCAGTGTGAGTGACTTCGCCGCCCAGGTCAAGCCGGGCGGCTCGCGCCCTGCGAAGCGGAAAAGCAGAAAACTGGACATTGCCGGTGCCCCGGCCTACCATGCGGGCGCGTGACCACCACCACCATCGTCATCGTCTTCGCCATCGTGTACCTGGGGATGATCCTCGGGGCGCTGCCGTTCTTCCAGCTCGACCGCACCGGCATCGCGCTGCTCGGGGCGATCGTCCTCGTGGCAACGGAGGACGTGAGCCTGGAGGAGGCGGGCCGCTCGATCCACGCGCCCACGCTGATTCTATTGTTTGCCTTCATGGTGCTGTCGGCCCAACTGCGCCTCAGCGGCTTCTACACCTACGTCACGTACCGGCTCGCGACGCTGCCGGTGGCGCCGCCGCTGCTGCTCGGCGCGCTGATCGGCGTAGTGGGCGCGCTGGCCGCCGTGTTCAGCAACGACATCATCTGCCTCGCGATGGCGCCGGTGCTCGCGGACGCCTGCCTCAAGCGCCGGCTCGACCCGGTGCCCTATCTGCTCGGGCTGGCCTGCGCGGCCAACGTCGGCTCGGCCCTCACGCTCATCGGCAATCCGCAGAACATGCTGATCGGCGAGTCGCTGCGGCTGTCCTTCGGCGGCTATCTGCGCGAGGCAGCGGTGCCCGTGCTGCTCGGGCTTGCCGTGACCTGGGGGCTGATCGTCATACAGGTAGGCGGCCGCTGGGGCTGCCCGCCCTCGTTGCTGGCGACGCAGGCTGCGCGTGAGCAGCGCGAGGAGGGGCCCCTGGACTTTGACCGCTGGCAGACGATGAAGGGGCTCACCGTGGCGGCCTCCCTCGTCGTGGTCTTTCTCACCACGCCCTGGCCGCGGGAGCTTGCGGCGCTCGCGGGCGCCGGGCTGCTGCTCCTGAGCCGCAAGCTGCATTCGCGCCGGATGCTCGGGCTCGTGGACTGGGAGCTGCTCGTGCTCTTCGTCGGGCTCTTCGTCGTCAACCGCGCGTTCCAGCAGACGGGCCTGATGGCCGAGGCCGTGCGGGCGATCGCGGACGCCGGCATCCACCTCGAGCAGCCGGGGGTGCTGTTCGTGCTGACGTTCCTGCTGAGCAACATCGTCTCCAACGTCCCGGCGGTGATGGTGCTGCTGCCGCTCGCGACCCACCCGATGGCGGGGACCCTGCTCGCGCTCGCGAGCACCCTCGCGGGGAACTTACTCATCGTCGGGAGCATCGCGAACATCATCGTGGTGGACGCCGCCGAGCGGCGGGGCCTGCGCATTGACTGGCGCCGGCACGCGCGCGTCGGCGTGCCGGTCACGGTCGCGACGCTCGTGATCACCGGCGCCTACCTGTGGCTGCGTCTCGCGTGACCAGCAGGATGTTGAAAAAGGCCGCCAGCTTTGTTCTCAGTCGCCCGTCTCCCTGCGACGTACCTAAAAACGTACGCCTCAGTCGCCGAGCTCCTTGCGGCCGCGCCGGACGACCTTTTTGAACATCCTGCCAAGGCGTGCAGGGGGCCTGTTGTTGCTGAATGGGAGCGGGTGGCACCGAGCGGGGCTGCTCGGCGACAGGACCCGCGATTCGCAAGACAGCTACTCGCCGCCCAGCACCCCCATGCGCCGGTACTTCGTGTGGCGCCGCAGGAGGAGCTCGTCGAGGGGGAGCTCGAGCAGCGCGCTGAGGTGAGGCTCGACCGCCTTCTTCACGGCGTTGCACATGGCCGTCGGGTCGCGGTGGGCTCCGCCGGGCGGCTCAGGCAGGATCTCGTCGATCACGCCCAGTCGCAGCAGGTCCTCGGCGGTCATCTTGAGCGCCTCCGCCGCGTCCGGCGTCTTCTTCGGATCGTTCCAGAGGATCGCCGCGCAACCCTCGGGGGAGATGACCGAATAGACCGCGTACTGGAGCATCAGCAGCCGGTCCGCGACGCCGATCGCCAGGGCCCCGCCGCTGCCGCCTTCCCCGATGACGACGGACACGATCGGGACCTTGAGCGACGCCATCACCATGAGGTTGCGGGCGATGGCTTCGGACTGGCCGCGCTCCTCGGCGCCGAGGCCGGGATAAGCGCCGGGCGTATCGATGAAGGTGATGACCGGCTTGTTGAATCGCTCGGCCAGGCGCATCAGGCGGAGCGCCTTGCGGTACCCTTCAGGGTTGGGCATCCCGAAGTTGCGCAGCACCCGTTCTTTCAGCGTCTTGCCCTTCTGTGGCCCGATGACGACGACGGACCGGCCGCTCAGGCGGGCGAGCCCCGCCACAATGGCGTGGTCGTCGCCGTACAGACGGTCGCCGTGCAGCTCCAGGAATCTGTCGCAGATCCGTCCGATGTAGTCGAGCGTGGACGGCCGCTGCGGATGCCGGGCGACCTGCGTGCGCTGCCAGGGGGTGAGGCCGGTGTAGATCTCCGCCTGGAGCTTGTAGAGTTTCTCGCGGAGCTTGCGGAGATCGTCCGGCACACCGGGGCGTTCCTGGCCCGTAGCGGTCAGCTTTTCAATCTTCTCCTCGATCTCGGCGATCGGTTTCTCGAAGTCCAAGTATTCGCGCATGACGCCGCTCCGCTACTCGAGTGCAATGCTGCCCTTGCCGATGAGGGCTTCCACGTCGCCGACGAGCTGGGCGCTCGGCAGGACGCGCAGGTCTGGCCCGACGGCGATCACGGACTCCGAATGGTCGGGGATCGTGAACATGAGATAAACCGGACAGGGGCCGGCGTGGCGGTGGAGCACGTCCCGGAGCTGGTGCAGGATCTCGGCTGACGCGTCCCGCGTGGTGACCTGGATTGAGACGCAGGCGATGCTCTGCGCCTGGAGATCAGCGAGGCCGGCGAGCCTCGTCGCCTTGACCCGGGCCGCCTTGTCGCCCCGGTCCAGCGTCCCGATCACCTGGACGACGGATTCCGGGATGATGAGGGCGGCGGCGGTCTTGTACAGATCGGGGAACACGATCACTTCGACGGTGCCGTGCAGGTCCTCCAGCGTGAGATAGGCCATGCGGTCGCCCTTCTTCGTCATGGTCTGGCGGACGGCGGCGATGATCCCGCAAAGCTTCACCTCCTTGGCGTCCGCGACCTCGCTCAGCGCGTCGGTGCTGGCGGTCGAGAACTGGCTCATGGCCTCGGCGTAGCGGGCGAGGGGATGGCTCGTGATGTAGAACCCGGTCAGCTCCTTTTCATACTTCAGCAGCAGGTCCTTGTCCCACTCCGGCATGTCGGGCAGGCTTTCGTCGAACGGGAGCGTGCCGCGTCGCCCGCCCTGGCCGTCCGGTGACTCGAAGGCGGCGAAGATGCTCGTCTGCCCGCGGGACTCCGCGCGCTGGGCGGCCATGGCCTGGTCCACGGTCCGGTCCAGCACGGCGGCCAGTTGCGCGCGGCCCGCGCCGGTCGAATCGAAGGCGCCGGCCTTGATCAGGCATTCCAGCGCGCGCTTGTTGAGCTTGCGGACGTCCACCCGGTGGCAGAAGTCGAAGAATGTGATGTAGGGGCCCTGCGCCTTCCGCGCGTCGATGATCGCTTCGATCGCGCCTTCGCCCACGTTCTTGATGGCCGCCAGCCCGAAGCGGATCCCGTCCTGCGTGACCGTGAAGTCCTGGTCGCTCTCGTTCACGTCCGGGGGGAGCACCTTGATCCCCAGGTCGCGGCACTCGTTGATGTAGCGCACCACCTTGTCGGTGTTCCCCATCTCGCTGGTGAGCAGGGCTGCCATGAACTCGGTCGGGTTGTGCGCCTTCAGATAGGCCGTCTGGTAGGTGACGAGCGCGTAGGCCGCGGCGTGCGACTTGTTGAACCCATAACCGGCGAACTTCTGGATCAGCTCGAAGAGCTTCTCCGACTTCTTCTCCGTGATCTTCCGCTTCTTCGCGCCCTCGATGAACTGGGTGCGGAGTTTGCCCATCTCCTCGGGCTTCTTCTTGCCCATGGCGCGCCGCATGAGGTCCGCCTGGCCGAGGGAGAAGCCCCCGGCCTTGTTCGCGATCGCCATGACCTGTTCCTGGTAGACGATCACCCCGTAGGTCTCCTTCAGGATCTCCTCGATAGCCGGCACCTCATAGGTGATCGGGACCTTTCCCTGCTTGCGCCGGATGAAGTCGGGGATCAGGTCCATGGGGCCGGGCCGGTACAGGGCGATGATGGCGATGATGTCCTCGAAGCGGTCGGGACGGAGTCCGGTAAGCAGATCCCGCATGCCCGCGCTCTCCAATTGGAAGAGGCCCAAAGTCTTGCCGGAAGAGAGCAGCGCGAATGTCTGCGGATCGTTGAGGGGCAGATTCGCGACCGAGAACGGCTGAACGGGCGCGTCCGGCGTTGTGGCATTGATCAGGCGCTCGGCGTGGGCGATCATCGTCAGGGTCTTGAGCCCCAGCAGGTCGAACTTCACCAGCCCGACCTTCTCGACGTCGCCCATCGGGAACTGCGTCACGACCTCGTCGGTTTCCTTCGACCCTTTGTAGAGGGGCACGTGGGCCGTCAAGGGATCGTGTGAGATGACGACGCCGGCCGCGTGGGTGGAAGCGTGGCGCGGCGAGTGCTCCAGGGCGCGCGCCGTCTCGAAGACGTCGCGGATCTTGGGGTCGGTGTCCACCAACTCCTTGAGGCGCGGCTCGGCTTCCAGCGCGTCGTCCAGGGTGATGTGGAGCTGGTCGGGGACCAGCTTGGCGATGCGGTCCACCTCGGCGTACGGCATCTCCATCACGCGGCCGACGTCGCGGATGGCGGCCTTGGCCTTCATCGTGCCGAACGTGATGATCTGGCAGACATGATCCTTCCCGTACTTCTCGACCACGTAGTTGATGACTTCCTGGCGGCGGTCCATGCAGAAGTCCATGTCGATGTCGGGCAACGAGATGCGTTCGGGATTCAGGAAGCGCTCGAACAGCAGGCCGTACACGAGCGGGTCCAGGTCGGTGATGTGCAGGGCGTAGGCGACTAGGCTGCCGGCGCTGGAGCCGCGTCCGGGCCCGACGGGAATGCCCCGCGAGCGGGCGAAGTTGATGATGTCCCAGACGATCAAGAAGTAGCCCGCGAAGCCCATCGAGGTGATCACGGTCAGCTCGTCCCGCAGGCGCTGCTGGTACTGCGAGGCGGGAAGGCCCGACGGACGCTCGCGCAGGCGCTCGGCCAGTCCCTTCTGGGCGAGCTTGTCGAGGTAGCTCTCCAGCGTCTCCCCTTTCGGCACTGTGTAGTGCGGGAGATGGGACTTGCCGAACGTGAAAGCGAGCTCGCATATCTCCGCCACGCGGGCCGTGTTCCAGACCGCCTCGGGCCACTCGCGAAACGCGGCCAGCATCTCCTCCGTGGACTTCACGTAGAGCTGGTCGGTCTGAAAACGCAGCCGGTTCGGATCGGTCACCGTCTTGCCGGTCTGCAGGCACAGCAGGATGTCATGGGCCTTCGCGTCCGCCTTCCTCAGGTAGTGGCAGTCGTTGGTGGCCACGAGCGGGATGCCGAGGCGCTTGTGGATCTCCCGCAGTCCCTGGTTGACGATCTGCTGCTCGGGCACTCCGTTCTCCTGGACTTCCAGGAAGTAGTGGTCGGGCCCGAAGATGTCCCGGTACTCGGCGGCCACGCGGAGGGCCTTCTCCAACTGGCCCTGACCGATGAGATACGGGACCTCGCCGCTCAGGCAGCCGGAGAGCGCGATGAGGCCCTCGTGATGCTCGACGAGCAGCTCCTTGTCCACCCGCGGCTTGTAGTAGAACCCTTCCAGATACGCTTTGCTGGCGAGCTTGAGGAGGTTCTGGTAGCCGGTCCGGTTGGCGGCCAGCAGGATCAAGTGGTAGTAGTCATTGTGGGCAAGCTGCCCTTCCCGATCGAACCGGCTCTTCGTGGCGAGATAGGCCTCGCAGCCGATGATCGGCTTGATGCCGGCGGCGGTGGCCTTCTGGTAGAACTCGATGGCGCCGAAGAGGTTGCCATGGTCCGTGATGGCCAGGGCCGGCATGCCGAAGCCCTTGGCCTCCTGCACCAGGGCGTCGATCTGATTGGCCCCGTCGAGCAGACTGTACTGGGTGTGCACGTGGAGGTGGACGAACTGGGACGCCACGCAGGCTTCCTTATGATCTCGGCGTCTCTGACACGCCGGCTCATTCTAGCGATGCCCTCTTTCGATGTCAATCCGAGACGGCGCAGTTGCAAGCGCTAGAGATTCAACTTGTACAGAATCTGGAGCGTCTCCATCTGCTCGTCGGTGAGGTTGACCAGGTAGAGCTTGCCGTCCTTGACGAGCCGGGGGCGCTGAAGTCGGCCGCAGGTCGGACAGATCAGGAAGATGGCCGGTCCTTCTTCAAGCCTGACCATATGGACCTTGGAGTCCGGCTTGATCGGAATGGGGAGCGTGCAGAACTCGCACAGAATGGGCGTGGAAGAGTCAAAAAGGTCGAACATAGAAGGAAGGCTAGGCCTCTTCATCCTCGTTGTCAATGAAGCCCGGCGGTTGATTCGCATTGAGGGTTATGCTACGTTTTCCGCTTGTGTTGAGGCCACGTGGCGCACGCGTCGGGATAAGCTTGGGAGGACGAGGGCATGGCGAAAATTGACGCGTTCTTTAAATTGATGTTCGACCAGGGGGCATCGGACCTCCACCTGGTGTCCGGACAGCAGCCGATTCTCCGTCTTCACGGGGATATGGAGCGGGTCAAGTACAAGATGTTGGAGGATGGCGAGCTGAAGGCCATGCTCTATGAGATCGCCCCCGAACTCAAGATCAAACAATACGAGGAGACCGGCGACGTAGACTTCGGGTATGAGATTCCGGGCGTGGCGCGCTTCCGGTGCAATTTCTTCAACCAGAAGTACGGCTGCGGAGCGGTGTTCCGGCAGATCCCCACCAAGGTGAACACGGCGGACGAGCTGGGGCTGCCGCCCCTCCTGAAGCGAGCGGCATTGCTGCACAAAGGACTGGTCCTGGTCACAGGGCCGACGGGCAGCGGCAAATCCACCACGCTGGCCGCGATGGTCGACCACGCCAACAAGCACCGTAAAGACCACATCATCACCATCGAGGACCCGATCGAGTTCGTGCACCAGAGCCAAGGCTGCCTGGTGAACCACCGTGAGGTGGGGACGCACACCCGGTCCTTCTCCGCGGCCTTGAGGGGCGCCCTTCGCGAGGATCCCGACATCATCCTCGTCGGCGAGATGCGGGACCTCGAGACGATCCGACTGGCGATCGAAGCGGCCGAGACGGGGCACCTGGTCTTCGCCACATTGCACACGACCAACGCCGCCAAGACCGTGGACCGGATCATCGAGGTGTTCCCGCACGAGGAGCAGGGGCAGATCCGCAGCGCGTTGTCCACGAGCCTCAAGCTGGTCGTGGCGCAGACCCTCTTCAAACGCGTTGATAAGAGGGGACGGTGCGCGGCGCTCGAGATCATGGTGGTCACGCCGGCCGTTGCCAACCTGATCCGGGAGAACAAGACCTTCCAGATCCCCTCGGCCATCCAGGTGGGCAAACAGTTCGGGATGCAGACCCTTGACGATGCGATCATGGAGGTGCTCCAGAAGAAGTGGATCGGCGCGGACGAAGCCTACAACAAGTGTATCGATAAGGCGAAGTTCAAGCCGTTCCTGAAGAGCGCGCCGGATGAGTGGGGCGGGTAATGCAAGCGCACTGGAGGTATTGAGTATCCCGGCATGTTTGATCGTTTCACCCATTGCAATTTAGGAGCAATGGGTACCCGGGGTCCAGCTAGCTTGGAGGGGAGAGTGTCATGAGAAAAGCCCAGATAGATACGGTGATGGCCGCGATGCTCGATTCGCACGACCTTGTGTCGGACCTGAACCTCTCGGTGGACCGCCCGCTGCAGGTGGAATCGGCCGGCGAGTTAGTCCCGGTAAAGTTCACCCCGCCCATCGAGAACCTGACCCCCTTTCAGACCGAGATCTTCGCGCTCAATCTCATACACAACGACCGCCGGCTGAGCCAGATGCTCCTGCAGCAGGGGTCCTGCGACAGTTCGTACTTCCTGCCCGGGAAGGCCCGGTTCCGCGTCAACATCTTCTCCCAGCGGGGAAACTATTCGGTCGTCATGCGGAAACTGGAGACCCTGATCCCGTCCATCGACGATCTCAAGCTGCCGGAAGCATTCCGGAAGATGACCAAGGAGAAGAACGGCCTAATCCTGGTGACGGGCGCCACCGGTACCGGGAAAACCACCTCGCTGGCCTCGCTGCTGCGGGATTTCAACGAGAGCAAGTCCATCCACGTCGTCACCCTGGAGGACCCGGTCGAGTTCGTCCATCCCAACATCAAGGCGACCTTCAACCAACGGGAGCTCGGCGGCGACTTCGACACCTTCGCCAACGGCCTTCGCGCCGCGCTCCGTCAGGCGCCGAAGGTCATCCTCGTCGGCGAGATGCGCGACCGCGAGACGGCCGAGCTGTGCATGAAGGCGTCCGAAACCGGCCATCTCGTGCTGAGCACCGTGCATACGGTGGACGCCGGCCAGACCATCAACCGCATCATCGGGATGTTCGATCCGGAGGAGGAGAAGCAGATCCGCCAGCGCCTCGCCGACTCGATCCGCTGGATCGTCGGCCAGCGGCTGCTGCCCAAGGTGGGAGGAGGACGCATCGCCATCCACGACATCCTCGGCAACAATATCCGGACCCACGAATCCATTCTGATGGGCGAGAGCGAAGGGAAGACCTTCTACGAGATCCAGGAAGCCAGCGCTCCCTTCGGCATGCAGACCTTCGATCAGGCGCTCATCAAAGCCTATTCTGAGGGATTGATCACGCAGGAGACCGCCGAGCTGTACGCCACCCGGAAGGCGGTCGTGCAACGCGGCCTCGACAAGGTCAAGCAGTCCCGCGGCCAGAAGACGACCGACATCGAAGGCCTGACCCTGGACAGTGGCTACGCCAAAACGGTGAAGAAGAAGTAGGCCGATGGAACTCATCTGCACGTCCTGCTCGACCAAGCTCGCGATTCCGGACGCGAAGGTCCCGAAGAACGCCGTCTTCAGGGTCACCTGCCCCAAGTGCCAGACCAAGGTCCGGGTCAGTACCATGCCTGAGCAGGCCGCCCCGAGGGCCGGAGGGGGGCCGACAGCGCCCCTACTCACTCGGCCTGCTCCGCCGCCTCCGCCTCAGGTACCCGAAGAGCCGATGGAGGAGTTCGATTCCTCCGACATCAAGGATGAGGGGTTGGCCTCCTCGCCGGAGGAAGACGAGTTCGTGGAGGACCGCAAGCTGGCCATGGTCTGCATCGATTCGGCGCCCCAGCGGGCAATGGTGAAGACCGCCCTCGACGGGCTGGGCTACACCGTGCATATTCCCCTCAAGCCGGAGGACGCCGTCCAGCGGATTCGGGCGAACCGCTATGAGCTGGTGATCATCCACGAAGGTTACGGGGGATCGGCGGAGAGCAATCTGGTGCTCCAGACCATCCAGCCGATGACGATGCCGCTGAGGCGGCACATGTGCGTGGGCCTGGTCGGCGACCAGTTCCGCACCTTCGACAACCTGATGGCCTTCGCCAAGAGCGTCAACTTCGTAGTCGCGGACCGGGAATTGTCCAAGATCAGGGGGATCGTCCGCCAGGCCGTGGCGGAGAACGACCAGTTCTACCGCGTCTTCCGGGAATCGCTGCGGGACGCAGGCAAGATGTAGCCACACCACTGGCGTGTCATTCTGAGCGAAGCGAAGAATCTCCTAACCACATAATGTAAAGTAAGGAGGAACGAGCGTGAAACGGGCGCTGGTCAGCGTGTCGGACAAGTCCGGGATCCTCGAATTCGCCAAGGGGTTGAAGGAGCTGGGGTACGAGATTCTCTCCACTGGCGGGACCGCCAAGACGCTCCGAGATGCCGGGATCGCGGTCACCGACGTGGCCGCCTATACCGGCTCTCCCGAGATTCTGGACGGGCGGGTCAAGACGCTCCATCCCAAGATCCACGGGGGGCTGCTGGGCCGCCGCCGCGACCCCAAGCATGTCGCCGAGATGGAGCGCCACGGGATCGGGCCGATCGACGTGGTGGTGGTCAACCTCTATCCCTTCGAAGCGACGATCAACAAGCCGGGCTGCACGTTCGACGAGGCGATCGAGCACATCGACATCGGCGGGCCGTCCATGCTGCGCTCGGCTGCCAAAAACCACGCGGACGTGACGGTCGTAGTGGACCCGGCGGATTACGGGCCCGTGCTGGAAGCGTTGCGCGCTGGCGGCGTGTCGCCGGCGATGCGCCGGGAACTGGCCCGCAAGGTCTTTCACCACACCTCTCGGTACGACGGCATGATTGCCGGCTATCTCGAGCAGCAAGGCGCGCCTGGTCTGGTGCGGTTCCCGTCCCTCCTCACCCTGCAGTTCGAGAAGGTGCAGAGCCTCCGCTACGGCGAGAACCCGCACCAGCATGGAGCCTTCTACCGCGATTTCGGGAGCAGCGAGCCGGGCGTGGCGAAGGCGCGGCAACTCCACGGCAAGGAGATGTCCTACAACAACTTCCTCGACGCCAATGCCGCGCTGGAACTCGCCAAGGAATATGGAGTCGCGCCCCTTCCCGTAGCGGTCATCGTCAAGCACAACAACCCTTGCGGGGTGGCCGTCGGGCCCACGCTGCGCGACGCCTATGTCGGGGCGCGCGAGACCGATCCGCTTTCCGCCTTCGGCGGCGTCATCGCGTTCAATGCGCGCGTGGACCTCGCTACCGCCAAGGAGATCACCGCGACGTTTGTGGAGGTGGTCGTGGCACCCGACTTCGATGAGGACGCCCTGGCCGAGCTGAAACGGAAGAAGGACCTGCGCCTGCTGGCGGTGGGCGTGCTCCGCACCGACGTGCGCACGGGACCTGACCTGCTCGATCTCAAGAAGATCGTCGGCGGGCTGATCCTGCAAGACCGGGACCTTGGCGCGATCGCGGACGTGCGGGCGCTGAAAGTGGCCTCGCAGCGGGCGCCCACCGATGAGGAATACGCCGCGTTCGCCTTCGCCTGGAAGGTCTGCAAGCACGTCAAGTCCAACGCCATCGTGTTCGCCCGGCGCGACCGGACGGTCGGGATCGGCGCGGGGCAGATGAGCCGCGTGGATTCGGTGAAGCTGGCGACCCTGAAGGCAGGCTCCTCGCTGAAAGGCTGTGTCATGGCCTCGGACGCCTTCTTCCCATTCCGCGACGGCATCGACGCCGCCGCCCAGGCGGGCATCACGGCCGTCATCCAGCCGGGCGGCTCCATTCGCGATGAGGAAGTGATCAAGGCCGTGGACGAGCACCAGATGGCCATGGTGCTGACGGGCATGCGCCACTTCAGGCACTAGGCCACTCTTTCCATGAAAGTACTGGTTGTCGGCGGAGGCGGGCGGGAGCATGCGCTTGCCTGGAAGGTCGCCCAGAGCCCGCGGGTGACAAAGCTCTACTGCGCGCCGGGCAATCCGGGGATCGCTCGAATTGCCGAGTGCGTGCCGCTGGCGGCTGACGATCTGGCCGGTTTGCGTGACTTCGCCCGCAGTCAGCGGATCGACCTCACGGTCATCGGGCCCGAAGCGCCCCTGGCCGCCGGCATCGTGGATGAGTTCCGCAAGAACAAGCTGCTCATCTTCGGTCCGCACAAGGCGGCCGCCCGCATCGAGGCAAGCAAGGCGTTCTCCAAAGACCTGATGGTCCGGTTGGGCATCCCCACCGCCGGCGCGCAGACGTTCACGGCGGTCGGCCCGGCCCTCAACTACCTCGAGCAGCGCGACATGCCGATCGTGGTCAAGGCCGATGGGCTGGCGCAGGGGAAGGGGGTGATCGTCGCCGGCACCCGCGCTGAGGCCAGGGACGCGGTCCGTGCCATGCTGGAGCGCAAAGCGTTCGGCGAGGCCGGATCGCAGGTGGTGGTCGAGGAGTTTCTGGACGGCGAGGAACTGACGGTCATGGCTTTCACGGACGGCAAGACCGTCGTACCCCTCTTGCCAGTGCAGGACCACAAGCGGGCGGGGGACGGCGATACCGGACCCAACACGGGGGGCATGGGCGCCTACGCGCCGGCGCCCATCGCCACCCGCGATCTCGTCGATCGGGTCCGGCGTACCATCCTGGAGCCGATCGTCGAAGGCCTCTCCCGGCTCGGCAGTCCCTTTCACGGCGCGCTCTACGCGGGGCTGATGATCGTGCGCGGGGAAGTGAAAGTGTTGGAGTTCAACGCGCGCCTGGGTGATCCGGAAGCCCAGGTCGTGTTGCCCCTGTTGAAGACCGACCTGGTGGAGATCCTGACGGCGGTGGCGGAGCACCGGCTGGACCGTCTCACGGTCGACTGGCACGATCGCGCGGCGGTCTGCGTGGTGCTGGCCGCGCCCGGCTATCCCGGCTCGCCGACGAAGGGCCTCCCGATCCACGGCCTCGCAGAAACGGAAGGGCAAGCCGATCTCCTCATCTTCCACGCCGGGACCGCCAGCACACCCGGCGGCGTCGTGACCACCGGCGGCCGGGTGCTGGGGGTCACCGGCCTCGGGGACACCTTCACAGCCGCCCGCGAGCGGGCGTATGAGGGTGTTCGCCGGATCCGCTTCGACGGGATGCACTACCGTTCCGACATCGGCGCGCGGGCCCTGAGTAAACGGTGATGGCATGAGCCATGGTATAATGCCGCACGTATGGGGATGACCATCCAGAGTCGCCACATCTCCAAGTCCTCGCTCCGGGAAGCCGGCGAAGTGGTCCGGGGCGGCGGCGTCATCGCGTTTCCCACGGAAACCTTCTATGGACTGGGCGTCGATCCCCTCAACGTCCCGGCTGTCCAGCGTCTGTACGACCTGAAGGGCCGGTCCCCGCAGACGAGCCCCATCCTCGTGCTCATCCGCTCCCGCCGCGAGTTGCGGGCTCTGGTCTCGGAGATCACGCCCGCCGCCGAGCGGCTGATGCAGGCCTGCTGGCCGGGCCCGCTGACGCTCGTCTTTCGAGCCGCGGAGGCGGTCCCCTCGGTGCTCACCGCGGAGACGGGCACCATCGGAGTCCGGCTCTCGGCGTATCCTGACGTGCAGCGGGTACTGGAAGTCATCGGCGGCCCCCTGACCGGCACCAGCGCGAATCGCACCGGGCAGCCGCCGGCCACCACGGCGGACGAGGTGGAGCGCGCGTTCGGAGCCGATGTCGATCTGATCGTCAACGGCGGTCCGACGCCCGGCGGGCTCCCCACCACGGTGGTGGATACGACCGTGAGCCCCCCGCGGCTCATTCGCGAAGGGTGCGTGTCGCACGCCTCGCTGCGCGCGGTCCTCCCCTCCTGGACAGCCTGATCATGCTGCCGACGCTCCACGCCCTCAACAACCAGCTCTTCCACCGCCTCCGTCTGACCACCAAGCTGGTCATCATGATGCTCGCGCTGCTGGTTCTCTCCCTCACGGCCTCCGTGATCCTCTCCTACATGTCCCAGCAGGCGCTGGTTCAGGAGCTCGAGGAGAGCATCAATGATCTCTCGAACGCCACGGCCGTCAGCGTCGAGCAGTTATCCGGCGAGCCGGACCCGGCCGCGCTGCAGAAGCTGATGGCCCGTTTGGGGACGAAAGGGGTGAAGGAGATCAAGCTGCTGGACGTGGAGAAGAAGGAGGTCATCGTCAGCACCCGGTCGCCGTCACCGTCCGGTCGCAGGATGGAAAGCACGGTGACCAAAGGGGGGCAGCGCGAATACAACGTGACGGCCCCGCTGGTGGACGGCAACGAGGTGCTCGGGTACATCCACGTGACGTTCACCCTGGACGATGTGGAGCAGACGACCAAGGCGTCGTTGTACAAGCGGGTGGCCGTCACGTTGCTGATCTTTTCGCTCGGCATGCTGGTCTCGCTCTACCTCGCGCGGAAATACACGCAGCCGCTCCATGACGTGGTCACGGCGGCCAAGCACGTCGCTGCCGGCGATCTCACCAAGACCATCGAGGTCGAGGGCGAGGACGAGATCGCGGAGCTGACCCGCAGCTTCAACGAGATGGTGGAAAAGCTCCGCCAGCACCGCGAACTGGAAGAACGCCTCCGGGAGGCCGAACGCTTGTCCGCCGTGGGCAAGCTGGCGTCCGGCATCGCCCACGAGATCCGGAATCCCTTGAACTTCATGAACCTCAGCATCGACCACATCCGGACCAGGCTGGGCAGCGGGCGGCCCGAAGGTACCGCCGAGGTGATGGCGCTGATGTCCAACATCAAGGCCGAGATCCACCGGTTGAACGACATGATCGAGAACTTTCTCACGGTCGGGAAGCCGCTGGCGCTCAACAAGAGCGACGTGGACCTGGTGACGCTGATCCGGGAAGTGGTCGGGCTCGCGCGCCAGAAGGCCGTCGAGCAGGGGATCGCCATCGAGGTGTCGGAAGCGACCCCCATCCCGCGGCTGCAGGCCGATCCGGTGCAGATCAAAACCTGCCTCATGAACGTCGTGCTGAACGCCATCCAGGCGATGCCCGCCGGCGGGCGCTTGCGCGTCACCACCCGGCGTTGCGCTGAGGCGAGGCACGAGGGGCACGCGCCTGAGCCCAACGGGACCGTCGAAGTCATCATCTCGGATACCGGACCCGGCATCAGCGAGGAAGACCTCAACCGCATCTTCAACCCGTATTTCACGACCAAGAAGCTGGGGATTGGCCTGGGGCTGGCGATCACCAAGAAGATCGTGGAGGAGCATCGGGGCCGGATCAGCGTCCGCAGCCGCCCGAATGAGGGCACCGACGTGGTCATCAGCCTGCCGGTGGAGCGCGTCGAGGTGGCGGCATGATCACGGCTGGCCACGTCCTGGTCGTGGATGACGAGAAGGCCCAGCGGGACATCCTGACGGTGATCCTGGAAGGCGAGGGGTACACGGTCGAGACTGCATCCAACGTCTCACAGGCCCTCTCCGCGTACCGAAACCACCGGGCGGACGTCGTCCTGACCGACCTCTCAATGCCCGAGCGCGACGGCCTGGCGTTGCTGGAGGAGCTCGTCAAACTGGATTCCGAGGCGCTCGTCATCCTGGTCACGGCCTACGGGACGATCGGCTCCGCGGTCCAGGCAATGAAGAAGGGCGCCTTCGATTACCTCGCCAAGCCGGTGGACCGGGAAGAGCTGCTGATCACGATCGCGCGCGCCTTCGAACGACTGCACCTCGTCAAGGAGAACCGGCGGCTCCAACAACAGCTCCTCGACGCGTTCAAAGTCGAGAACATCATCGGCCACCATCCCTCGATGGAGGAGGTCTCTCGCACCATTAAGAAGGTGGCCCCCAGCCAGGCGACCGTCCTCATCACGGGCGAAAGCGGCACCGGCAAGGAGCTCGTCGCGCGGGCCCTGCACGCGCACAGTCCCCGCGCGTACCGTCCGTTTCGGGCGCTCAACTGCGCGGCCGTGCCGGAAACCCTGATCGAGAGCGAGCTGTTCGGGCATGAAAAAGGCGCCTTCACGGGGGCCCAGGCGCGACAGATCGGCCTCTTCGAAGCCGTTGACCAGGGCACGCTGTTCCTGGATGAGATCGGCGATCTGAGTCTTCCCCTTCAGGCGAAGTTGCTGCGCGTGCTCCAGGAGAAGGAAATCCGCCGGATCGGCGGACGGGAAGACATTAAGGTGGACGTCCGGGTGGTGGCGGCCACGAACCGCAAACTGGCGACAGCCATCAAGCAGGGAACTTTTCGGGAAGACCTCTACTACCGGCTCAACGTGGTCTCGATCCACGTCCCCGCGCTGCGGGAGCGGGCCGCGGACATCCCGGAGCTGGTCGGCCATTTCCTGAAGAAGTACGCCGCCGCATCGGGCAAGGCCGTCAGGGGTGTGACGAACGAGGCGTCGCGCCTGCTGATGGACTACCCGTGGCCCGGCAACGTTCGGGAACTGGAATCGGTCATCGAACGCGCGGTCCTGCTGTGCGACGCCGAGCGGATCGATGTCGGCGACCTCCCGGCCGGAGTGCGGTCGCGCGTGACTCCGCTCGCCCAGGCCGATTTCGAGCTGCCGGCCGAGGGCTTTTCGCTCGAGGGGTTCGAACGTAAGCTTCTCGAAACGGCGATGGCGCGGAGCAATGGGGTGATCGCCAAGGCGGCGAAGATGCTGGGCTTGACCTACAAGACGATGCAGTACCGGCTGGAGAAGTTTCAGATCGGACGCGGGGCGCCGGCGGGACGGGAGGCGTCACCGGAGGTGTCCGAAGAGCAGGGGTCTCGGCTGTGACCGGCGTACGGAGCGCCAACGTAGAGGAGGGACGAATGAGCGACATAGCACGGGTAGTCGGAGCGATCGCGCTGGCAGGATGCCTGATCGGGTTGAGCGGGTGCGACTGGTGGCCGCCGGCTTTGCAACAGCAGATCGGGGAACTGGACGCGAAGGTCAAAGCCGCGGAGGCGGAAAAGAGCGCCGTGCTCAAGAAGATGGCGGATGTGTCCCAAGCGGCTGAGGACTGCAGGGTGAAATCTGATCAGATGGCGAAAGCCCAGGCTGACCTCAATGCCCGGGTGGATCAGCTTCAGGCGGCGCTGGCGGACGCCCAGGCCAAATTGAAGAGTAAAGGCAAGGCGGTCAGAAGCAAGAACAAGCGGTAGAACCGGGCTCGCGTCCGAGAATTAGGAACCAGATGAGCCCGTCGTCTTAGGGGGGCTCGAGCCGGTCTCGGGAGGGGACGAGGATGAAGGGCTGGCCGTGCTCTCGGACTTCCCTTCCTGCGCCGGCGGCTTCATCTTGTTCGAGTAGTCCGTGACGTACCAGCCGGCTCCCTTGAACGAGATGGCCGGCGCGGAGATGAGCCGGGACACCGGCAGCGCGCACACTTGGCACGTGGTGAGCGGAGGGTCGCTCACCTTCTGCTTGACTTCAAAGCGGTGCCCCGCCTCGCATCCGTATTCGTAGAGTGGCATTATGCTAATTCTCTAAGTCGTGTCCCCGCCACCGTCAACCCCCCGGCCCACGGGCAATTCACTTCAGCCGGCGGATGGCCTCCTCGATGCGGTTCAGTCCCTCGACGATTTTCGGCATGCTCGTGGCGTAGGAGATGCGCACATGATCCGAAGAGCCAAAGGCCTCGCCAGGGACCATGACAGTCCGGGCCTCTTGTAAGAGATAGGCCGCCAGCGCGGTCGCGGAGGTGAGCGGGCCCTCGGGCCCCCGTCGGCCGATCAGCCGGCCAACGTGCGGGAAGGTGTAGAACGCACCGTTCGGCATCGCGCAGGTCACGCCCGGGATCTTGTTCAACCGTTCCACCATGACCCGCCGCCGCTGGTCGAACTCCGCGACCATCTCCTTGATGAACGCCTCGCCCTGGTTCAGCGCCGCGACCGCCGCCTTCTGGGCGACGGATGTGGGGTTGGACGTGCTCTGGCTCTGCACGGTCGTCATGGCGGTGATCAGGTCTTTCGGCCCCGCGGCATAGCCGATCCGCCACCCCGTCATCGCGTAGGCCTTGGACACGCCGTTCACCACGACGGTGCGGGCCTGGACCTCGGGCCCCAGCGAGGCGATGCTCACGTGCGTGAGCCCGTCGTACAGCAGTTTCTCGTAGATCTCGTCCGAGATGATGAGCAGGTCGTGGCGGAGCGCGACCGCGGCGATGCCTTCGAGCGTCCGGCGGTCGTAGACCGAGCCGGTCGGGTTGCCCGGTGTGTTGACCACGACGGCCTTCGTGCGGGGCGTCACGTGCCGCGCCAGGAGTTCCCCCGTCAGGCGAAAGCCTTGTCGCTCCTCGGTCTGGACCAGCACCGGCGTGGCGTCGTTGAGCAGCACCTGCTCCGGAAACGAGACCCAGTAGGGGGACGGGATGATCACCTCGTCGCCGGACTCGACCAGGGCCTGGGCCAGGTTGTAGAGGGTGTGCTTTGCGCCGCAGGAGATCAGCACCTGCGACGTGTCGTAGGTGAGCCCCTGGTCGCGCCGGAGCTTCTCGACGACCGCCAGCTTGAGTTCGTCAATGCCGCCCGCGGCGGTGTATTTCGTGAAGCCGCTGCGGATGGCCGCGATGCCCGCTTCCTTGACCGGCACCGGCGTGTCGAAGTCCGGCTCGCCGGAGGCGAAGTCGATCACGTCCACGCCCCGGGCGGCCATCGCTTTGGCTTCGGCGGTGATGCGGAGTGTCGGGGAGGGCGAAGTGCGTCCGACCCGCTGCGCAAGCTTCATCGGGAGGCGCCCCGCAGGCGTTCTCTCAACCGACGGGCAATCTCTGGATGCACCAGTCCGGTGAGGTCGCCCCCGAGCCGGGCCACTTCCTTGATGATCGTCGACGTCAGATAGATGTATTCCTGGCTGGGCATGAGGAAGACGGTCTCTACGCTCTGGTCCAGGTTGCGATTCATGAGCGCCATCTGCAGTTCGAACTCGAAGTCCGACACGGCCCGGAGCCCCCGGATCACCGCGTGGGCCCCCCGCTGGCGGACGAAGTCCACCAGAAGACTCTGGAACGGCTCCACTTCGATGTGGGGAATCTCCTTGGTGGCGAGGCGCACCAATTCCACCCGCTCGTCCAAGGCCAGCACCGGATGCTTTTGCGGGTTCGCGGCCACGGCCACGTAAATCTTGTCGAACAGGTGCAGGCCCCGGTTGATAAGGTCCACGTGCCCGTTGGTGATCGGGTCGAATGTGCCCGGATAGACACCGATCCTCATGCCGAGGCCTCAGCCCGATCGCGCTGGTACACCGACAGACAGGTGTCCCCGTACCGGTACGTTTTCACGAGAGCCAAATGTCCGATCCGATCGACCAGGTGGGTTTTATGGAAGTGCTCGACAACCACCACGCCGTGCCGGTGGATGATAGCATCGCCTCCCAACGATGGCAAGACCCGTTGCGCGTCCTGTGTCTGGTAGGGCGGATCGAGAAAGACGATGTCATAGGCCGGTCCGCGCGCGTGCTTCAGGAAGCGGGACACGGAAACAGGACGGACCTCGGCCACACGCTCGAAGCCGCACCGACGGACGTTGACCTCCAGCAGGCGGCACGCAGTGGGGTCGGACTCCACGAACGTCGCCTGCGTGGCCCCGCGGCTCAGCGCCTCGAGACCGATATTGCCGGTCCCGGCGAAGAGATCGAGGAAGCGCGCGCCCACGATCCGGTTCGCGAGGATATTGTAGAGGGCCTCTTTCACCTGATCCGCCGTGGGGCGGATCGCCGCGCCGCTGGGCCCGGATAAGCGACGTCCGCGTGATGTGCCGCCGATGATGCGCATGATCGCTGCGAGTCTAACACGGTCAGCCGTGGTTTGCACAACTGAGGCGGCTTGACAACACGGCGAGCGCCACGATAAGGGAAGGCGACGGGCGCGGGAGGAAAGGCCTCCCCGTTATGTCGGCGACGGCGGGAAAACGAGCGGAGGGTTACTGGGAGACAGTCTCGCGGGGGCCCTCCGCAGGCGCAGGCCGCTTTTTCTGATTATGGGTGATGGTGGAGTCCACGATCGCCCCGCAGTTGATGCACTTCCAGGCGTAGACGATCAGGAAATAGTCTGAAAACCGTTCCCTGACCATGAGCCCTCTGCACTTCCTGCATTGCATCGTCCTGTCCTCCTGTCGGTGATGGGAGACCCGTTGCCCGGAGGAAGGCAAGGTAGGTGCCCAAAACGTGGCTTTCGGAATTTCATAGAGTTATGAGAGATGGCGGTCCTACCGGTTTAACTTAAAGGACCTTCCCTGTGTCAAAAATGTTCATCGGGTGTGTAAGTGGGTACACAGACGTGCAGGGAAATGATGACATGGGGAAAGCGATGGGAATCGAGACTTGGCCTCCGGACGAGCGGCCCCGCGAGCGGCTCCTTCGGTACGGCCCGGAGACCTTGACGGATGGCCAGCTTCTTGCCATTCTGCTAGGCACCGGGTGCGAGGGCTGGACGGCGCTGGATGTCGGCGTCGCTCTACTGGATCGGCACGACGGCTTGCCAGGTGTCAGCCGGATGAGTGCCAGCGAACTCTGTGCCGTGCCCGGAGTCGGGCCGGCCAAGGCCGCTCTCATCAAGGCGGCGGTGGAAATCGGGAAACGGGCCATGGCCGCTCCGCTGTCCACTGGGCAGCGGGTGACGTCCAGCCAGGACGTGTTCCGTCACTACCGTCCCCTCATGCGGAGCCTTCGCCGGGAGGTCTTCAAGGCGGTCTTGCTGGACGGCAAGAACGCCATCATTCGGGACGTGACGGTGTCGGAGGGGAGCTTGACGCTGAGTATCGTCCATCCGCGTGAAGCCTTCGTCCCGGCCATCAGGGAGTCGGCCGCGGCCGTCATCTTCGTGCACAATCACCCGAGCGGAGATCCGGAAGCGAGTCCGGAAGACCGGGCCTTGACCCACCGCCTCGTCTCGGCCGGAGAGATCATTGGCATTCGAGTCCTTGACCACGTTATTATCGGGGACCATGAGTACGTCAGTTTTGCCGATCATGGGTGGTTGACACCGTAGTCTGCGTATCGCTGAGACGGGGGGAGGAAGGAGGGCGATGTCTGCCAAGGGGAAGCACAAGGCCGCGAAGGAGGCTCCCATAGGAGGAAAGCCCCGACCTAAAGTTGTCGATGCCGTCGGGTCGCCCGACTTAGCTGCGGAAGTCAAGCGCCTTGCCCGAGAGGTGGAGGCGATCAAGGCCGTGCTCAGCCAGCGTCCAGTTGGGGGCCCTGATGGGGGTGCGGTGCGGCGCGATCAGGACAAGTTGGTGGCTGACCGACTGGCGCGGCTGGATGAGAAGGTTGAAGCAGTGTGGAACCGCGTGGCCGATCTCGAGGGGCGTCTGGAAGGCGAAAGCGCCGGCGGGCATGAAGCGGATGACCTCGACGACACGCCAGAAAAGGATTTCTACGAACGGTAGGCTATAGGTAGACTCGCCAAGGAAGCCTGTGCTACCGTGGCCGCATGCATTCAGGCGGCTACGTCCCTGATTTCAAAGAGTTTTGCGCGCTGGCCAAACAGGGGAACCTTATTCCGGTTTCCCGCGAGGTCTTGGCCGACTTCGAGACGCCGGTCTCGGCGCTCGCCAAGATCGATCGCGGCCCGTGCAGCTATCTGCTGGAGAGCGTCGAGGGTGGCGAGAAGTGGGCGCGCTACTCGTTTTTGGGGAGCGGCTCACCGATTCTGTTGTACGGCAGCGACCGCGAAGTGGTGCTGTCAGCCGGCCGCCGCCGCCGGCGGATTCCCGTGACGACCGACGTGCTGGCCTGCCTCCGCGACCTCATGGCGGAGTACCGGCCGGTCGAGGTGCCCGGGCTGCCCCGGTTCTGCGGAGGGGCGGTGGGGTATCTGAGCTACGACGTCGTCCGCCAGTTTGAGCGGCTTCCGTCAGTTCGCCAAGACGTGCTGGGGCTGCCCCTCATGTGCTTCCTGTTCACCGACACGCTGCTGGTCTTCGACAACGTGGCACAGACGATCCGGGTCGTGGCCAACGCGCACGTCGGGGATCGGGACTACAAGAGGGCCTATGCCGATGCGGTCCGGCGGATCGACGGGATCAGCGCGCGGCTGCGCTCGGGCCGCCGGCCGGCCCCGCGCAAGCCCGCTCCCAGGCGGCCGCTGGCCTTCACCTCCAACATGAGCAAGGCGGACTTCGAGAAGATGGTGATGCAGACGAAGGAGTACATCAAGGCCGGCGACATCTTTCAGGGCGTGCTTTCGCAGCGGTGGCAGGCGTCGATTCGGGCCCGGCCGTTTGACATCTACCGGGCCCTGCGGGTCATCAACCCCTCGCCGTACATGTACTATCTTCGGTTTCCCGAAGTGGAGCTGGTGGGCGCGTCGCCGGAGGTGCTGGTCCGGTGCGAGGATGACCTGGTGCAGCTGCGGCCGATCGCCGGGACTCGCCGGCGCGGGGCCACTGAGGAGGAGGACCGGGCCTTGCGAGAGGAGCTGCTGGCCAATGCTAAGGAACGCGCCGAGCACGTGATGCTGGTGGATCTGGGGCGCAACGACGTGGGGCGAGTGGCGCGGCCCGGCACTGTCCGCATCAAGGACTTCATGGCCGTGGAGCAGTACTCGCACGTCATGCATCTGGTCTCCCAGGTGGAAGGCCGACTGGCGCCCGGGCGGGACGCCTATGACGTGCTGCGGGCGTGCTTTCCTGCTGGCACAGTGTCCGGCGCGCCGAAGATCCGCGCCATGGAGATCATCGAAGAGCTGGAACCGTCGCGCCGAGGGCCGTACGCGGGCGCGGTCGGGTACTTCGGGTTTTCGGGCAACATGGACACGTGCATCAACATCCGAACCGTGGTGATCAAGGGACGCCAGGCCTTCATCCAGGCGGGCGCTGGCATCGTCGCGGATTCGGATCCCGAGGCCGAGTACGTCGAGACCTGCAACAAGGCCAAGGCCATGATGCGGGCCGTGGAGATGGCCGAGCGCGGCCTCGAGTAACGCTCATGCTGCTGGTGATCGACAACTACGACTCCTTCACCTACAACCTGGTCCAGTACCTGGGCGAGCTCGGAGAGGACGTGCGGGTCGTCCGCAACGACGCGATGACGGTGGACAAGATCGCCGCGCTCAAGCCTTCGCGGATCGTGATCTCGCCGGGGCCGTGCACGCCGAAGGAGGCGGGGGTGTCGATCGAGACCATCAAACGGCTGGCCGGGACAGTGCCGATCCTGGGCGTGTGCCTGGGTCACCAGAGCGTCGGCGAAGCCTTCGGCGGCGACGTGGTCCGTGCGGAGCGCCTGATGCACGGGAAGACGTCCCAGATCAAGCACGACGGCAAGACGATCTTCAAGGACCTGCCGAACCCGTTTGAAGCGACGCGCTATCACTCTCTGATCGTTAAAAGGGAGACGCTGCCGTCCTGCCTGGAGATCTCGGCCGAGACCGCCGAGGGCGAGATCATGGGCCTGCGCCACCGGACCCTGGCAGTCGAAGGGGTGCAGTTTCATCCGGAGTCCATCCTGACTCGGCCGGGCAAGGACCTGCTCCGCAACTTCTTGTCGCTCTAGTCTTCGACCTATGATCAAAGACGCCATCGCCAAAGTCGTGGACCGGCAGGACCTGACGGAAGCCGAGGCCGAAGCCGCCATGCAAGAAATCATGGAGGGGCAAGCCACGCCGGCGCAGATTGCGGCCTACGTCACCGCGCTCCGCATGAAGGGCGAGACAGTGGACGAGATCACAGGATCCGCGCGGGCGATGCGGGCGAAGGCCGTGCGCGTCCGCACGACCGACCCGGTCGTCGTGGACACGTGCGGGACGGGCGGGGATGGGGGCGGGACGTTCAACGTCTCCACGGCGGTCGCCTTCGTGTTAGCGGGCGCGGGGATCACCGTGGCCAAGCACGGGAACCGCGCGGTCTCCTCGCGGTCGGGCAGCGCGGACGTGCTGAAGACCCTCGGCGTACGCATTGATCTGCTGCCTGAGCGGGTCGAAGAGTGCGTGAACGAGATCGGCATCGGGTTTCTGTTCGCCCCGCTGTTTCACGGCGCCATGAAGCATGCCGTGGGCCCGCGCCAAGAGATCGGCGTCCGTACGATCTTCAATCTGCTGGGACCTCTGACCAATCCTGCCTGGGCGTCTGTCCAGATCGTCGGGGTGTACCACGAGGCCCTCACGGACCTCATGGCGAGCGTCCTGATGCGGCTCGGTGTGCGGCATTGCTACGTGGTGCACGGCATGGACGGGCTGGACGAGATCACGCTGACGGACCGGACACGCGTCTCCGAGGGCAAGGCGGGCCGGCTGACGAGCTACATGGTCGAGCCGCGAGACTTCGGGCTGCAGCGAGTGCGCGTCAAAGATTTGGAGGGAGGGGATGCGGAAGAGAATGCGCGGATCACCCGGGACGTCCTCTGTGGGCGCGAAGGCCCGCGCCAGCAACTCGTCCTCGTCAACGCTGCGCCGGTGCTGATCGCGTGCGGGAAGGCGGCGACCTTGCAGGATGGGGCGGCGCTGGCGCGAACGATCATCCAGTCAGGGGCGGCGATGGACAAGCTGGAGCGCCTGATCAAGTGGACAAACCGGTAGCATGATCCTGGACAAAATTCTTGAGCACAAGAAGCGGGAGGTCAAAGACAAGAAAAACGCCCGCTACCTGGCCGCTCTGAAGACGAAGATCCGCGATGCGCCAGCGCCGATCGGTTTCTACCAAGCGCTCGCCGGCCCGCCCCGTTCAACGACTAGTCCGACAGTTGAGTCGCCGCGGCTGATCGCCGAAGTCAAAAAAGCCTCACCTAGCAGGGGGGTTATCTGCGAGAACTTCGACCCGCTCAAGATCGCCCAAACCTATCACGAGTACGGGGCCGCCGCGCTCTCCGTTCTGACAGACAGAGAATTTTTCCAGGGCAGTCTCGACCACCTGCGGGCGATCCGAGAGAAAGTGCCGCTGCCCGCCCTCAACAAAGAGTTCATGGTGGACGAGCTCCAATTCTACGAGGCGCGGGCGCACTTGGCGGACGCGGTGCTATTGATCGTCGCGGCGCTGGACCGAGTGCAGCTCGTCGACTTCTACCATCTGGCCCGGCAGGAGTTCGGCCTGGACGTGCTGCTCGAGGTGCACCATGAGCGAGAGCTGGATCTGGTGCTCGAACGGCTCCCCGGAGCCCGGATCATCGGAATCAACAACCGCGACCTGACCACGTTCGTGACGACCCTCGACGTGACCCTTCGGCTGGCCACGCGCATTCCCAAGGACAAGCTGATCGTGAGCGAGAGTGGGATCTTCACGCGGGACGACGTGAGGCGGGTGGCCGAGGCGGGCGTCCGGGCCATCCTGGTCGGCGAGTCCCTCATGACGGCCAAGGACGTCGGGGCGAAGATCAAGGAATTGATCGGGCGCGAGGAAGAGGAATAGCCTTCTACAGGACGAACATGAGGCCGGCGAGCTGGCTGGCGCCAGGGCCCTTGTCCTGCACCCACTGCACGCGGGTCAGCACCGGCACGTTTACCGGAACGGAGGACATCGGGATCCAGGTCCGGACCAGCGAGCCGATTTCCAGGAATGAGTGTCCTCTCGTCTGCATGCTGAGCCCGCCGTTACTGAGGTCCACGATCTTCCCCTGAAAGGGCACTTCCTGGTGGGGCGCCCCCGGCGTGCTGACCTTTCCCATGTAGGTGACGGAGTACGCGTACGAATGGCGTGGCGCCCTTCGTTTTTCCTCAGCCGATTGAGCCATGGCACCAAATCCTTTCAATGAAGTGGATTAGGTTGAAGCGATGGGGCGCATCATTACGAGTCATCCGGTCTTTTCCAACACCACGAGGATGCGGAACGCCAACACCCGATCCAGAAAGCCTAGGGCGCGCTCGAGGGCCAGCAGCGGCCGCACGAAGGAGATAGGCAAAATGGACGGGTGCTCGAAGCCACCGCTCAGCGGGTACGCGAAGAAGGATAGCCGGCGGTGGACCAGCTTGTCCAGTTGCGGGTACTGTCGGCAGAAGGCGTCATAGCCGCGTTCGAACAGCATCGTCGCCGCGGCCTGGTTCGCGTCGAAAGGCGCCCGATCGGCTTGGGGCGGCTGGAGCTGCAGCGGGTCCTGCGTGAAATCCACAGGCTCCTGATGCAGGTAGTGATAGACCGGCCACGACAGCCAGGAAATGTACGGGTCCATCACGACGATCCGGCCGCCTGGCTGAAGGACCCGCACTGCTTCATCGAAGAACAGCCGCACGTTCTCGATGTGGTGCAAGACGTCAAAAAGCACGACGTTGGCCAGTGTCCCCGTGGCGATGGGCAGACGTTGGGCATCGGCCACGGCGTCCAGCCAGGGCACCCGGACCACGTCCGTGCAGATGACCTGTGGCGCGTACTCCTTGAGATTGCCGGTGCCGCCGCCGACCTCCAATGTAGGGCCGGACCGCAGGTATGAGGCGATCTCCTCGTACCAAGCCCGGTACAGCGCGCGGAGCACCGCTTTGCTCCGCCAGACGGCCTGGTGCCGCAGCAGGGTCTCCGGGGTCCTCACACCGCCTTGAGCCTGAAGAATCCGAAAACGGTCATCTTGAGCAGCAGCCAGCCGTGGGCAAACCGCCGGATGTTCGTGGTCCCGTAATCCCGTTCCAGGTAATGGATCGGGATCTCCAGGATCTTGAGGTTGAGCTTGGAGGCCCCGAAGAGGAGGTCGAAGTCGCCGAACGGATCGAAGTCGCCGAAATACCGGCGATTCGCTTCGATGCGGCGGTAATCCTCGCGCCAGAGCACCTTGGTTCCGCAGAGCGTGTCCTTGATCCGCTGGTTGAGCAACCAGGAGAACGCCATGCTGAAAAATTTATTCCCCACCAGATTGAGGGTTAGCATGGCCTCCTTCTCCATCGGATAGACTAGTCGGGAGCCGTTGATGAACTCTCCCTTGCCGCTGGCGATGGCCTGATAGAATTTGGGCAGCTCTTCAGGCGGCATGGTCAGGTCCGCGTCCAGGATCATGAAGATGTCCCCGGTGGCTTGGGCGAACCCCAGGCGCACGGCATCCCCTTTGCCCTGACCGTCCTGAACGAGGAGGCGAATGTTCCGGTCCGGGTGCTGGCTGATGACACGCCGGATCTCCTCCGGGGTGCCGTCGGTGGAGTGTCCATCCACAAAGATGATCTCCTGGCGGGTGCCGAACCGCGGCATCCGCCGGATGGCGGGCTCGATGTTGCCCCGCTCGTTCCGGCAGGGGATGACGATGGTTGTGGAATACTCGTGGTCGCGGCGCGGATCCAGCGGCCGGGCCACCACATAGTGGCAGAGGCAGGCCGCCCGCAGACCCGGCAAGAAGGCGAGAAAACAGTTGGCGAGCGCGCTTAGCAACGGAATCCATTTGGGCAGCAACAGTCGCTGCTCGGTCTTGACGACCTCGTAGTCCGCCAGGTGGAGCAGGTTGACGATGTCCGCCGGCGCCAGCCAGTTCTGGTGCTGCTGCGGCATCTTCAGACCGATCCGCTCGGCGAGGCGGAGGAGCGGTTCCCACAAAAAGTTGTAGTACGAGATGATGATGCGCGTCTTCGGCGAGCAGCACCGGCGCAATCGCCTCAGCGCCTCCTCGATGTCGACCAGGTGGCCGACCACGTCCGCAAGGATGACCACGTCGAAGGTCTCCTGCAGATCGAGGCTCTCGGCGTCGGCCGCGCGAAATTCCAGATGCGGGTGGCGACGTGAGGCTTCCTTCACCATGGCCTCGCTGAGGTCGATGCCGACGCCCCGCGAGGGTTTCAGGGCGGCCAAGAGGTCTCCCAGCCCGCATCCGACTTCCAGCACCCGAAGACCTTCGGGCACCAGAAAGTGAAAGAAGCGCTGCTGGTCCTGGTAGTAGTAGCGGTTTCTCCGCTGCCAGGATTCCCGCTCGCCCGCCAGCCGATCGAACCGCTCGCGGACCGCGCGTTTCTTTCCCTCGTCCCTGGACACGATCATCTCCGCACCGAGTATAGGCCCTTACAGCCTGTGTCTCAACCCGGACCGCGTCAGGCCAGGCCGCGCAGGCCCAGTGCGTCCAGCAGTCCCTGGATGTCGAGTCGGGCGATGAGCGTGTCCCGATGTTGCGGCCACGTGCCAGGAAGCCCTTCGCAGTACGGCAAATCGCCGAACGAGCGGACGTGCGAGAGCCGTAGGATGGTTGGGATCGTGTCGCTTTCGTCCGGAGCCGCCGGAGGTCTGGCCGGGTGGTTGAAGACCAGTCCCAGGATCGGCACGCCACGGGTCCGCAGGCAGTCCAGCGTCAGCAGGGTGTGGTTGATGCTGCCGAGGACGGCACGGGCCACGAGGAGAACAGGTAGCCCCAGGCCCTTGATCAGATCCACAACGAAGAGGTCAGTGGTCACGGGGACGAGCACGCCGCCGATGCCTTCCACCACCACACAGTCATGGCGAGCCGACAGGGTCCGGAGCGCCTGTGTGATGCGAGTCGGGTCGATCGCGACGTTGGCGTGAGCGGCGGCGACGAGCGGTGCCGCGGTCAGCCGGAAGCGATAGGGGGCGACGAGGTCGGGCGCATCCCGGGTCTCCGTGACGGAGAGGAGCCAGTCCGGATCGGAGAGCGCGTGTCCGTCGGCCGGTCCCGTGGCGATCGGCTTCATGACTCCGGCGTTGACGCCCTGCGCCTTCAGCGCCGTGGCCACGGTGGCCGTGACCAGCGTCTTGCCGACGCCGGTGTCGGTGCCGGTGACGAAGACGCCGCAAGCTGTCTGCACGGGGCGGGTCAAAAGGGTGGGATCCGACTGTCGAGGTTGAAGACCTGACCGGAGACATCTCGCATAGCTGCGAGCGCCACCACGAAGGCGGCCACGGCGTCCATGGTCGCGCCGCGCCCGAGGGCCGGGCCGAACGGCGCCGGCGCCGGGTCGTCGCGATAGCCGGTGAGGGCCGTGGCATGCCAGCCCGGCAGGACCATGTTGACGCGCACATTGGCCTGTCCCCATTCAGGCGCGACGCTCCGCAGGAGCCCGAGGAGGCCTGCCTTGGCGGCCGCGTAAGGGGCCTGGCCGGCTCGTCCCTGGAGTGCCGAGAAGGACCCGATGAGGATGACGGAACCGTCGCCTTGAGCCTGCATGACAGCGCCCGCGCTCTGCAGGCAGAGAAAGACACCGGTTAAGTTGGTGGCGAGGACTCTGTCCCAGGCCTCGTCCGACAGGCGGAGGAGCAGACTGTCGTCTGAGGCCGCTGCGTTGCAGACCAGCACGTCCAGCCGGTGCCACCGATCCACCGCGGCCGATACCATCGCCGCGACGTTCTTCGCGTCCCGGACGTCGGCCTGATAGGCGAACGCGGAGCCACCCGCGTCTTCGACAGCCTTGACCGTCCGGTCGGCCTCGTCGGCATGTGTCCGGTAGTTGACGACCACGCGCGCGCCGATGGCGCCGAATCCGACCGCAATGGCGCGGCCGAGCCCCTGGGAAGCCCCGGTCACCAAGACCACACGGCTCTCGGATGATCCCCTGGATTCCACGTAGTCCTCGCGAGGTGGGGAGGGATTATAACATGACTCGCACGCCTTGATGGCGCGGATGGGTTGTGCTACGTTAGCTGCCACGTGCGTCAGAGCGCCTTCATCGCATTGCTGGTCGTCAGCGCCGGGTGCGTTCTGCCCTCGGCAGGGCTCGATGCGGCCGGCAACAATCCCGTCCTCAAGGAGATTCAACACACCGAGGAGTATTTCCCGGATGAGATCGGCAGCGTCTGGCGCTATCGCGGCCGCACCCGCACGGACACGATCGAGCGGGTCGCCGAAGCGACCTTTTCGAATGAAGTGTCCGCCATCGGCACGACCAACATCAAGGGCGAAACCGTCAAGATCTTCCGTGAGACCAACCAGGCGAACAAGGGGCCGACCGACGGGTTCTTCCGCCGGGACAAGGCGGGGATCACCTATTACGGCAGCCAGCCCACCACACCGTTTGAACAGCAGCTGATCCCCTACCGGGTGCTGGCGTTCCCGCTGGTCATGAACGGCACCTTCCGGCAACTCGAGAAGCGGGACGTGGACATGCTGGTGGATCTGGACGGCGATGGCCGTCACGAGCGGGCGGACGTCGTGGCGGATGTCCGGGTCGTGGCGCACACGCCGGTGACGGTGCCGGCCGGCACCTTCAACGATGCCGTCCAGATCGATGCCACGATGACCATCGTGATCTCCCTGACGAAGGACCGGAGGGTCATCACGAGCCGGGACCGGATCACGAGCTGGTTCGCCCGCGGCGTCGGACTCGTGAAGTATGTGGAGGAGATCGAAGCCCCGCCCGTGCTGGAGACCCGCGGCGAGGTCACCTACGTGAGCGAGGAGCTGGAAAGCTATGCGCTCAAGAGGGCGGTGGGGCTTCCGTCCTCCGCTTCCCCGCCTGGGCGCCTCTAAGTCTCTCACGCAGACCGTCGTCCGACGCGCAGATCTTCTGCAAGACCTCCAGCAGGTGATCAATCTGGGCCGGCGTGTGGCCGGCCGTCACGCTCAGGCGGATGCGACTCGTGCCAGCGGGGACCGTCGGAGGGCGGATGGCCGGCGCGTAGATGCCGTGGGCCAGCAGGGTCTCAGAGAGGCGGAGTGCCGCCTCCGCGTCTCCGATCAGTAGCGGAATGATCGGCGAGCGGCTGTCCAGGGTGTCGAAGCCCGCCTGCCTGGCGCCGTCGTGAAGGCGTCGGCGCAGGACCCATAACCGCTCCCGCCGCTCCGGTTCGTCTTCGATCACATCGAGCGCCGCAATGGCGGCCGCGGCCTGCGCGGGCGGGAGCGCCGTCGTATAGATGAAGGCGCGCGCCCGGTTCACGAGGTACTCGATCAGATCTCGAGACCCCGCGACGAAGCCGCCGAGCCCGCCAAGCGCCTTGCTGAGAGTCCCCATCTGCACGAGCGGCTGGCCCTCCAGTCCGAAGTGTTCCACCGTCCCCCGACCGGTCGCGCCCATGACGCCGGTCCCGTGCGCATCGTCCACGACCACCGTGACGCCGGCCTGCTCCGCTACCTTGTCGAGCTCGGGAAGCGGAGCCAGGTCCCCGTCCATGCTGAACACGCCGTCCGTGACGACCAACGCGGGGTGGGGAGCCCGCCCGCGTTGCAGGAGCCGCGTCAGCTGCGCATGGTCCCGGTGGCGATACACCCGCAGCGGGGCGTCACAGAGGCGGCACGCGTCGATCAAGCTGGCGTGGCAGAGCCGGTCGGCGTAGAGGACCGAGCAGTCTTCCGCCAGCGTAGTGATCAGGCCCAGGTTGGCCTGGTATCCGGTCGGGAACACCAGAGCGGCTTCGACGCGTTTGAAAGCCGCCAGGCGCTCTTCCAGCTCCCGATGGGGACGCAGACTCCCGGACACCAGCCGCGAGGCCCCCGCCCCGACGCCGTAGCGGCGGATGGCATTGATGGCGGCTTCGGTCACCCGCGGATGGGTGGCGAGGTCCAGGTAGTTATTGGAGGAGAAGAGAAGAATCCGGCGTCCTTCCAGTTCGACCTCGGCACCGGGCGCGGAGTCGATCGTGCGCAGTCGCCGGAGGAGGGAACGTCGGGCCAGGGTATCCAAGCGGGAGCGGTACATGGGTCCCCTCATACCGTGTGACTGGCGGTGTGTCAACCGCGACGGCCGTTACGGCGCACTGCAGTGCGGGCGCCTTCGCCAACTGGCGTGCACGATCATGCCCAGGCAGAGCAGCATGCCGGCCAAGGAGGCCGCCGCTCCCACGCGCAACAGCGGTGTTTCATACCGGAACGTGACGGCGTGGACGCCTGCCGGCACGACCACGGCCCGAACCAGCGCATTGGCGCGCCGGATGGGCAGTCGGGCGCCGGTTTCGAGCACGGCTGTCCAGCCCTGATCGAAGGCGTCCAGCAGGATGAGCACCGCCGGCTGTGGGGTTTCCACCCACACGCGCACCTCTTCGGGCGCATAACGCTCGATCACCGCCTTTCCTGCTCGAGCAGGTCCTGGTAACGTCGCTGCAGATGTCTCAATCACATCCACCTCGCCGTTCAAGAAATCTGATCGCGCGGCCAAGGCCGCGGGATCCACGGGCGAACCGACGCGCTCCGGTTTCAGCGACAGATAGGCGCGCGGTTTGGCCGGAGCTGGATTTTGGTACAGCGCGAGGTCGTAGTCAGAAAGGCCGACCACAAGCGCGGATGTGTAACGCAAGTCTCGCAGATAAGACCGTGGACCGGTGAAATAAGTGACGTTGAACCTCGCAGCCACCTCAATCCTTGGCTTCTCCGGGAGCAGGGTCAGGAGCGCCCTGTTGTAACCGGGAAGAGAAACGTGGGTCGTCTCCAGATGGAATTGGGCGTTATGTTCCACGTCGAGCGCCTGCCTGCGCACCACCGACTCGGCTTCCTGGCCTAGTAGACGTTGGAGACTTTTCCGTACCATGTGCTTGGATTCGCGGATCGGGATGAGCCGGAAACGACCAGGTGTCAGCCCGCCCTCCCGCGCTGCGATCGCCTGAGCGAGTGGGGGAATGAACGTGGCGGCTTCGACGGGGCCGGTGCGGTAGGCAGAAAAGTTGGCACGCCAGAGGTCTAGCGTGAGAATCGCCACAAGGGCGCTGAACAGAACCGCTTCGCGGAGCCGCCCGTTTCGGGCCCCAAGGATGACCATCCACACGCCGAGCGAAGCCCCTGCGCTGTAAAGGAACGCAAGCGCAGCCGAACCGGTCATTTCGCCAGCCAGGGACTCCGACGCGCCGAAGTGTATGGCTGTCCACGCGCTCGCGGCTTCCGTGCGTAGTCCGAGCCAGATGCCTGCGCAGAGAATCGCCATCGCGAGCCAGGGCGTCGGGCTGCCTTTTCCTGCCCGCAGCGCGTCAATGCCGGCTCCGGCGAGAATGGCCGCTGCGAACGAGACCACGCCCATCCACTTCTCAGGATACCGGAACGCCGACCAGAGTGGCACCACGTTGTAGAAGACCGTGTAAAGACCGCCGAACTGTCCGAGTGCGAGGAGAAGCGCGAAACCACCGAGCAGGGCCAACACGCGCAGGTCACGTCGGTGCCAACCGCCCAGGAGCGCAAGCCCCACCATGGGAACTCCGAGGTAGAGGCTGTCCGCCAACATTCCTCCCGTGGACCCCCGCTGCGGCGTGCCGAAGAATATCCGTCCCACTTCAACTGGATTGGCGTTTTCACCGACTGGCGCGGCCAGGACGGTCAATAATCGCAGAGGGTGGGTGGACCAGTAGAGCGCCTCGCCTTGGAAAAGTTCGGGCTGCATTCGGTCGCTGCTCAGGAATACCACTGCCGCAGGCGCGAGTTGCACGCTTGCAAGCAGGGCCGCGAGGCTTACCACGAGCAACAGCCGCAGACATGCTTCACGCTGGACACCCGGCGCGCGCGCCGCCGTCCAGATCAACGCGATGAAGCCGAAGTAATACCCCGTCTGTCCGTCGCCATGGAGAAGCACCGTCGCCCACACGAGTGCAGGTGCCACTGTCCATGCGCGGATGCCCACGAGGGCTTTCTCCAGCGCGGCACAGAAGAGCGGCAGGACACAAATCGAGTACAGGTAAATGAGATGCTCGGTGAACGACACGACGTAGCCTGAGAGCGCGAACGCCGCGCCGGCAACTACGGCTCCCGCGCGTGAAAAGTTCAGTGTGCGTCCCAGCGTGAAAGCCCCGACCGCGGCCAGCAGACACGACAAGAGCGTCGAGGCGCGATACGCATCGGGTGCCGGGAGGAGGAAATAGAGCACTGTGAAGGGGTGGAAGATGCCTGTGGCGGCAGTCCCGATGAAGGGGCGCCCGAGTGCCTCGTAGGGAAACCATTGCGGCAGCTCGCCCGCCGTCAGCCGTTCGGTCATATGCTGCTTGAGTGGGAGCCAAAGCCCATAGGCGTCACGTTTGATGAGCACGAGGCCAGGAAGCCAGAGCCCGTAGTAGAAGGCGAGTGTGAGGCCGAGAAGGACGATGACGGCTAGAACAGTCCTCGTCTTAGCGGGCAGTCTGGAAGCGGGAGCCTTCGGGAGTACTAGGGGGTTCATCGACAAGGTCCTGGTGGATGTCTGCGCGCCCACCGGGCGTGGGTGATCAGTCCGAGGCACAGCAGGCAGCCGGCCAGTGACGCTGCGGCGCCGGCCTTCAGCAAGGGGGTCTGATAGGAAAACGTGACGAGGTGCGTCCCCGCGGGCACCGCGACGGCGCGCACCAGCGCGTTGGCCCGCATGATAGGAAGTTCGAGGCCGTTCTCGAGCTTCGAGGTCCAGCCCTGATCGAAGGCGTCCAGCAGGATGAGCACCGCCGGCTGCAGGGTCTCCACCCGCACCCTCACCTCTTCAGGCGCGTAGCGCTCGATCACGGCCGAGCCGCTGAGCGCGGGACCCGGCAGGGCCCCGTCGGTTGTTTCGATCACATCCACTGCTCCATTTAGGAAGTCCGGTCTCTTGAGCAGCGCGATGGGATCGACCGGCAACGCTGTGCGTTCCGGCCTCTGCGAGAGATAGGCGCGCGGCTTGGGGGGGACGGGATTGCGGGCCAGCGCGAGCTCGTAGTCGGGAAGCTGTGCCACGATCGCCCGAGCAAAGATGGGATCCGTGAAGAGCGCCCTATGAGCGATGTAGTAGGCGACGTTGTATCGCGCGGCCACGTCTATTCTGATTAGGTACGGCATCATGACCTTGAGCGTCACGTTGCGGCCGGGCAGGTAGTCGAACAGCGATTCGAGATGAAACTGCGCGTTGAACGCCATGTCCAGCGCCTGGCGGCGCTCCACCGTCTCCCAGTCGTGGCCGAACAGACGACGGATGGATTCAGGCGCGACATAGTGGGTGTCACGGAGCGAGAGCATCCGGAAGCGGCCTGGGGCGAGCGTTCCTTCGCGGGCCGCGATCGCTTGGGCGAGCGGCGGCAGGAACGTGGCGGCCTCGGCGGGAGCGGTACGGTAGGCCGCCAAGTTGACGCGTGACAGGTCGAGTGTGATCAGAGCGGCGAGGGCGATGAGAAGGACCGCTTCTCGGAGGACGCCTTTGCGGGCTCCGGCGAGGATCAGCCACACGCCGAGCGCCGCCGCCGCTCCGTAGAAACAGGCGAGTCCTGCCGAGTTCGTCACCGTCCGAGCGAAGGCTTCCGGCGCCCTGAAGCTGGCCGCCACCCACGCACCGACGGCCTCCGTTCGGAGCCCGATCCCGGCGCCCGTACACAGCACCGCTGCGGCCGCCCAGGGCGCTAGCGCGCCCTTTCGCGCCCGCACTGCATCGAGACCGGCTCCCGCGAGCATCGCGACCGCGAATGACACGATGCCCATGAGTTTTTCCGGGAAGCGAAAGGCCGACCACAGGGGCACCGCGGTGTAGAAGATCTCGTAGAGGCCGCCGTAACGTCCGAGCGCCAGGAGCAGCGCGAGGCCGCCGAGCAGAACGAGCACGTAGAGATCGCGGCGGTGCCGCGCTCCGAGGAGTGCCAGGCCCATCGCTGGGATCCCCACGTAGAGACTGTCCGCCCACATGCCGTATTCCGGGTTGCCGAAGAAGAAGCGTCCCACCGCCACAGGATCGGCCTCCGCGGCAAGCGGTGCAGCTACCATCGTTGCCAACCTGAGCGGATGGGTCGACCAGTAGACCGCCTCATCGTGGATCGTCTCGGATTGCGATCGATCGCTACCCGCGAACACCGCTCCGGTTGGTCCCAGTTGAACTCCTGCGAGGAGCGCTGCGAGGCCGCCTGTGAGCGCAAGTCTTAGCGCGGCTTCCCTGTAGGAACAGGTAGCCCGCGTGCCCGCCCAGAGGAGCGCGATGAAGCCGTAGTAGTAGCCCGTCTGCACGTCGCCGTTCAGAAAGACCGTGGACCAGACGGCGGCGGGCGCGATCACCCACGTGCGTCTTCTCGCGAGCGCCATCTCGAGCGCGGCGCAGAAGAACGGCAGCACGGCGATCGAGTACAGGTACACGATGTTGAAGGTGAGGGACGCGACGTAACCCGAGAGCGCAAAGGACGTACCGGCTATGAATGCCCCCCCACGCGAGTAGTTGAGCGCGCGGCCGAGGACGAAGCCGCCGAGGGCCGCCAGCAGGCAGGAAATCAAGGCAGAGACGCGATACGCGTCGTGTATTGATGAGAGGAAATACAGTGCGGTGAAGGGATGGAACACCCCTGTGTGGGCCACGCCAATGAATGGGCGGCCCAGCGCATCGTAGGGGAACCATTGCGGCAATTCCCCGGCTGAGAGCCGCTCGATCAAGTGTTGTTTGATCGGCAGGTAAAAGCGCAGGGCGTCGCGGTGGATGAGCACGAGACCTGGCCACCAGAGGCCGTGGTAGAAGACGAGCGTGATCGTCACGAGCACAGCGATCGCCAGGCCGTTTGGCCAGGAGGGCCGTCCGGTGAACGTTGGCGGGGCCTCATGCGCATCTCGCAGCGGTAGCGGCTTCATATTCGTTCCGCCACCTGACGGCTCCGCCATCGCGCCTGCACGATCAGCCCGGCGCAGAGGAACACACCGGCCAATGACGCCCAGGTGCCGACCTTCAGGAGCGGGGTCTGGTAGGAGAACGTAATAAGATGGGCCCCTGCCGGCACGGCCACGGCTCGCACCAGCGCGTTCGCCCGCATGATGGGCAACGCGACGCCGCTATCGAGCGTCGCTGTCCAGCCCTTGTCAAACGAGTCGAGCAAGACCAGAACGGCGGGTTGGGGGCTCTCCACATGCACGCGCACTTCTTCAGGGGCGTACCGCACGATCGCGGCGGAGCCGCCCATCGCGGGGCCGGGCAGCGTCCGGGCCGTTGTTTCGATCACGTCCACTTCGCCGTTCAGAAAATCGGGCCTTGCGAACAGAGCGCTCGTTTCCACAGGGCTATCAGCCCGCTCTGGCCGATGCGACAGATAGACGCGCGGCTTGACGGACACGGGGTTGCGGAACAGCGCGAGATCATAGGGAGGCAGTTCGGCCACGATCGTACGGACGAGCCGCGGCCCCTTCAAATGATATCGCCGGCCGATGTAGTAGCTCACATTGAGGCGTGCTGCGGCTGCGAACCCCATCCGCTTGTTCAAGGTTTCCGCGAACTGCGGGCTGTAGCCGGCCAGATACGGCATGGCGCTTTCGAGATGAAAGGTGGCATTGTGCTCCACATCGAGCGCTTGGCGGCGCTCCACGGAGGCTGATCCATAGAAGCCCAACGTGGACATGATCTCTTGAGGCCACACCAGGGTATGCTCGAAGAGGGAGACCACGCGGAAATGTCCGGGGCCTACGTTCCCCTCCTGCGCTCTGAGGGCCCCGGCGAACGGGGGCATGAATGATGCTGCCTCAGCGGGGCCTGTGTGGTAGGCCCATAGGTTTGCGCGCGCCAGATCGAACGTGACGAGCATCACCAGGAAAGAAACTAGGAGCGTGTCGCGTAGCGTTTGTTTTCTGGCGCCGGCCACAAGCAGCCATACCCCCAGCGCCGAGGCAGCGCTGTAGAGGCAGGAAACCCCCGCCGAGTCCGCCACCTCGCGGGCCAGGCCCGCGGGCGCCCCGAAGCTCGTCGCCGTCCATGTGGCGACAGCTTCGGTACGAAGCCCGAGTCCGGCGACGGCGAACAGGGCCGCTGCTGCCAGCCAGGGGGTAAGAGGTGTTTGTCTCATGCGCAGCGCGTCAACCCCCGCCCCGGCAAGCATCGCCACGGTGAAGGAAACCACGCCCATCAGCTTCTCAGGGTAACGAAACGCCGACCACAAGGGCACCACCTTATAAAAAATCTCATAGAGGCCGCCGTAACGTCCAAGTGCAAGAAGCAGTGCGAAGCTGCCGAGCAGGACGAGGAAGCGCAGATCGCGGCGAGACGCGGCTCCGAGAAGAGCCAGTCCTGTCACGGGGACACCGAGGTAGAGGCTGTCCGCCAAGAAACCAGGGAAAGCACTCTCGAAAAACGTGCTGGCCATGAGAGGCGGGCTCACCTGCTGACCCACCGGCCCGGCCAGGACGGTCGCCAACCGCAGCGGGTGGGTTGACCAGAACAAGGCCTGCTCAAGGAACAGCTCAGGATGTGTGCGCTCGCTTCCCATGAAGACTGTCCACGATGGTCCGAGTTGAACGCCCGACAACAAAACCGTCAGGGACACGGTGAGCGCCAGCCGCAGCCCCGCTTCGCGATAGGGCCCAGGCGCCCGCGCCGCCATCCAGGCCAGCGCGATGAAACCGTAGTAATAGCCTGTCTGCACGTCGCCGTTCAGAAACACGGTGGCCCAGATGATCGCCGGTGCCACAGTCCATGCGCGGTCACCCGAAAAGGTTTTCTCGAGCGAGGCGCAGAAAAGCGGCAGCATGCAAATCGAGTACAGGTACTGAATGTTTTCGGTGAGCGACACAACGTAGCCCGAAAGCGTGAAGCCGATGCCGGCGAGCAGGGCGCCCGCGGGCGAGAACCGGAACATGCGTCCCAGCACGAACGCACCCAAGGCCGCCAGCAGGCAGGAGCTCAATATCGAGGCGCGGTACGCGTCCGGCACTGGGAAGAGGAAATACAGTGCCGTGAAGGGATGAAAGACACCGGTGTGCGTGGCCCCGATAAACGGCCGCCCCAGGGCGTCGTAGGGGAACCATTCCGGCAGCTCGCCAGCCAAAAGTCGTTCGACGAGATACTGTTTGATCGGCAAGAAGAATCGCAGGGCATCGCGCTTGACGAGCACCAGGCCAGGCAGCCAGAGCCCATGGTAGAAGGCGAGCGTGATCGTCACGAGCACGGCGATCGCCAGGCCGTTTGGCCAGGAGAGCCGTCCGGTGATCGTCGGCGGGGCCTCATGCGCATCTCGCAGCGGTAGCGTCTTCATAGTCGTTTCGCCACCTGACGGCTCCGCCATCGCGCTTGCACGATCAGCCCGGCGCAGAGGAAAACACCGGCCAGCGACGCCATGGCGCCTGCCTTCAGCAGCGGTGTCTCGTAGGCAAACGTGACGACATGGGTGCCGGCCGGGACGACGACCGCCCGGACCAGCGCGTTGGCCCGCAGAATGGGAGTCTCCGCGCCGCTCTCCAAGGTTGCCCGCCAGCCCTTATCAAAGGCGTCAAGCAGTATCAGAACAGCTGGCTGCGAGGCCTTGACCTCCACCCGTACCTCTTCGGGCGCGTAGCGTTCGATCACGGCAGAGCCGCCGAGTGCGGGACCTGGCAACGTCGCCTCCGTTGTCTCGATTACGTCTACCTCCCCACTCCGGTATTCGGTCCGCGAGATCAGCGCGGCAGGATCGACGGGCGAGGCGGAGCGCTCTGGGCGATGCGACAGGTAGGCGCGCGGCTTGACCGGGACGGAACTTTTGAACAGCGCGAGCCCGAAGTCAGGAATCTCGGCTATCATTGTGTGTGCGAACTGGGGATCTTTCACGCGGACCCGGCGACCGATGTAATAGCTCACGTTGTAACGCGCAGCGCCTGCCACCCCTATTGTCAGGTTTAAGATGCGTCTGAACGCGGAGTTGAGGCTGTGGATATAGACATTGAGGTTCTCAACATGAAACTGGGCATTGTGTTCCACATCGAGGGCCTGTCGGTTTGCCACCGATTCTGATCCGGCGGAGCCAAGCCAACCTATCATGCTGGATGGGACGAAGACTTTAGTCTCTGGCATCGAGAACAGGCGGAAGCGACCCGGCCCAAGCGTTCCTTCGCGGGCCGCAATTGCCTGGACGAGGGGCGGTTCGAATGTGGCCATTTCGGCAGGTCCGGTATGGTAAGCATCCAGGTTGGCCCGTGAGAGGTCGAAAGCGACGATGGCCATCAGGACCGCGAGGAGAAATTCCGGGCGAAAGGATCGCTTCTTAATCCCCGTAACGACCAGCCACACCCCAAGCGCCGCGCATGCGCTGTAGAGGAGGGCAAATCCAGCCGAGCCGGTCACCTCGCGGGCCTGGACCTCCTGCACCCCGAAGGTTGCGGCAACCCACGCGTTTGCGATGTCGGTACGAAGACTGAGCCCCGTTCCCGTGCCCAGGATCGCCGCAGCAAGCCAGAGAACAGGCCATCCCTTTCCCGCTCGTAGCGCATCAACCCCGGCTCCCGCGAGCATCGCCGCGGCAAAGGAGGCCACGCCCATCAGCTTCTCAGGGTAACGGAACGCCGACCAGAGCGGTACCATCTTATAAAAAATCTCATAGAGACCGCCGTACCGCCCGAGTGCCAGGAACAGGGCTAGGCTTCCGAGCAGGGTGAGTACGCGCAGGTCACGCCGGTGCCAGGCCCCCAACACTGCCAGCCCCGTTACGGGCACTCCAAGGTAGAGGCTCTCCGCCCAAGGGGTCAGATGGTTTGTACCCCAGGAAAAAATCCGGCCCATGACTGCTGGGTCAGCATGCTCGCCTATGGGCGAGGCCAGGAGGGTCACCAACCGCAGAGGATGGGTGGACCAATGCAAGGCCTGCTCCAGGAACAGCATGGGGTGCGCGCGTTCGCTACTGACAAAGTACGCCCAGGCTGGTCCGAGTTGCACGCTGCCCAGCAGAGCCGCCAACGCCCCCGTGATCACTAGCCTGAGCCCCGCTTCCCGGTAGGACCCGGGCGCACGCGCGCCCGTCCACAGCAGTGCGATGAAGCCGTAGTAGTACCCCGTCTGCATGTCACCGTTCAGGAACACCGTTGCCCAGATGACCGCCGGCGCCACCACCCACGCACGACGCGCCACAAGGGCCTTCTCGAGGCCGGCGCAAAAGTACGGTAATGCGCAAGGCGCATATAGGTAGAGCACGCTATCGGTGAGTGAGACGACATATCCTGAGAGCGCGAACGCGAGGCCCGCGACGAGGGCCCCCGCGTGCGAAAAGTGAAGCAGGCGTCCCAGCGAAAAGGCGCCAATGGCGGCCAATAGGCAGGAGATCAGGACCGAGAGGCGATATGCATCGTGCACGGGAAGGAAGAAATAGAGCACGGTGAAGGGGTGGAAAAGCCCGATACCGCCCCCGATGAGAGAGCAGCCCAGGGCTTCATATGGGAACCATTGTGGCAGTTCCCCGGCGGAGAGACGTTCAATGAGATACTGCATGATAGGGGGAAAAAACCGATACGCGTCGCGCTTGATGAGCACAAGACCGGGAAGCCAGAGGCCGTGGTAAAAGGCCAGCGTGAGACCCAGTAGGACCGTCACTACGAGCCATGCGGGCAGACGTCCCAGGGCGTTGTTCTTGTCAGGCGCGCTGGGCTTCGCATCAAGAGCAGGCATGTGAAGGCGATCTCCCTGCTCTACGAGACTCCAGCCGCGTTCTTTCGCGCCACGACCAGGACGTTTTTCCCGAACCACGGATCCCGGAGACCTTCCACCCAGCGGGTGAACGGGACGAACCACCTATCGTAAAGATGCGCGAGGCGGGGGTTGATGGACGTGCGCCTCCCGACGACATTCAAGAGGTACCAGGGCAGCACCCCCATGCCGTCCATGTACTTAGACTTGACCACCTCAAATTTCCCGGCGCGCAGCAATCCCTCCAAGGACAGCTTCTCGTAGCGCCGGTAGTGGCCGACCGCCCTGTCAAGCGCGCTATAGAGCCACGGCAGAGCCGGCACGAACACGACAAACCTGCCGCCCGGCACGAGCGCGTGGTAGGCGGCGCGGATTGAGGCCTGATCGTCCTCAATGTGTTCAAGGACATTGATCATGATGACGGTGTCAAACCGTTCCGGGGACGAGCGGAAGACCCCGTTGATTGTCGTCAAACGCCCTGCCCGCAGCAGATCGGGGTGGGCGGTCTCCAACCGCTTGCTCAGATGCTGGAAGAGGCTTTCCTCCGGCTCGAAGACCTCCAATCGCGCGGTCGGGTGGCAGGATACGTGTGCGCGCACGAGCCACGCGGTGAAGGTGCCGATGCCGGCCCCGATTTCGACCATCCGCTCCCCGAAGAACGGACGGACTTCCTCGACGAGCCATCGGTAGTAGTTCTCCAGATCGTCGAGTGCCAGGAGGCTTGCGGTCAGGCACTTGCATTCAGTCATGCGTGTTGGCGCGCGCACAGCACACGAGGGAAGATTCTAGACGCGGGTCTGGAAAGAGGCAAGGACAAACTGGTATAAGGGACCGCGGTTGAAGACCGTTATTGGAGCAGGATGTTCAAGATTAAGAAATCCCGGAAAGAATCGACCGATCCAGCCCAACTTGTCGATTCTGTCGAACAGGCGGCCCGCCAGGCGAAGGAGAATATGCGCTGGCTCGTCGCCGGGGTGGCGGTGGCCGTCCTGGCAGGCGCGGCGGTCGGGGGTTTCCTATGGATGCGCCAGCAGGAGGATCGTGCCGCGGCCGAGCTGTTCTACGAGGCGACCCGACACGCTTCCGAACCGTCGCTGACGGGAGGGCCTCCTCCGATGCGACGTCCGGAGGAAGTACAGAAAGCCATCGAGACGTTTCGGAAGATCCTCACCGACTTCCCGAGCAGCTCGGTCGCGCCCCAGGCCGCGTATCTGTTGGGGAATGTCTTGAGCGAGCGCAAGGACTGGGACGGCGCCATCAAGGCCTACCAGGATTTTCTGGCCCGATACGGCGCCAACCGGCTCCTCGTCCCGCTGGTCTATCAGCGCATGGCCTACGCGCAACTGGCGCAGGGCAAGCTGGACGAAGCAGAAAAGACGTTCACCGCGATCGTGCAGATGCCGAGCGCCCCCAACAAGGATCACGCGCTCTACGAGCTCGGCAAGATCAACGAACTGCTGAACCGACCGGAGGGCGCGCTGGCGTACTACCAACAGATCGTGAAGGACCACCCGTCCTCCCCCTTCGCGACCGAGGCGTCCGTTCGCATCAAGACCCTCGATGCGCGGAAGGCCGTCGCACCCGCTGCCGAGTCCCCGGCGCTCACTCCTCTGTCACCACAGAAGTAAGCCTGATTCCAGCATGAGTACGGACCATCCCAACCGAGGCTCGTCGTGTTGCCACGCGCTGGTCCTCCTTGGCGCGACTGGTGTGGTCGTTCTCGGGACCGCGTTGGTGGACCCGTCCCGGCTGTGGCTGTTGGTGGTGCCGATTGTGTTCTGCGGTGCGGCCCACGGAGCGGGCGCGCTGGTCGATCGAGCCGTCGGAGGCCTCGTGGCGGAGCGCGATCATCCGCCGATGGTCGCGCTGTCAATCCGCATGGGTGTGGGGCTTGCGTGCTTGTCGTTGGTGACCTTCCTGAGCGCGCTGGGTGGGGTGCTCTGGCTGGCCGGGCTGGGCGCGCTACCAGCCATCGCGTACGGGTTCGTCTGTGCCATTCGCGCAGGCGTTCAGGTCCGCCCGCTCCGTGCGTCTGGGGCCGCTGGAGTCGGAGGATGCCTGCTGGGAGGGGTGTGGCTTGTGGCCTGGCTCTGGGCGACGATCCCGCCCACCTTCTATGACGAACTGGTCTATCATTTGGTCATCCCCCAACGGGTCCTCGCGACCGGCGAACTGCTCACCCTGCCCTGGGTTGTGTTCACGCTGATGCCACATGCGTCAGATCTGTTGTTGGCGTGGGGATTGGTCCTGGGCGGTGACCTCGGGGCTCGGGCCATCCAGTTTGCTCTGTGGGTCATGTGTTTTCTGGCAGTCTGGGCCATTGTCGAAGTCATGGCGCGGCCGAGGGATGTGGCGTGGGCGCCGTCCTTCATCGCGTGTGCGTTCGCCGCCTCACCCATGGTCTGGTTTCTCGGGACGTTGTCGTTTACAGAAACCAGCCAGGCCGTCGGACTGCTGTGCAGTGCCGTTGTGATCTCGGCCGTTCCGTCACAACGATTGGAGCGGGAGGGGGCCCCGGAGACTCCCCTCCCGCACCCACACTCTTGGCTGGCCCTGGGACTTATGCTTGGCTGGGTCGCTTCGAGCAAGCTCTCCGGATTGTACTGGGTGGCCGCGGCGTTGGTAGCCGCGCGCGTGGCTGGATGGCCACTTGCGGCACTCAGCCGGGCTGCGGTGATCGCGCTGCTCACGGTGACGCCCTGGTGGATACGAGCCTTCGTCCATACGGGCAACCCTGTCTATCCCATGTTTTACGGTCTGCTCGGCGGGCAACCCTGGAGTGCGGAAAGCCAGGCCCGTTTGTTGGCGGATCTCCCTTACGGCACGCCGGGGAGCCTGGGGGGGATGGGGTTGGTTCGCCTTCCGCTCGATCTGGTGCTGCATCCCGAACGCTTTGGCTCTGCGTCGGATGTGGGCGCGCTGGCGGTCCTCTCGACCTGTGGGCTCCTGGCGTTGCCGGTCGCCTCTCGCCTGGCGGGTCTTCGAGGGCACGCACGGCTACTCGGGGACGCAGCCGCTGTCTTTGTGTTGGTGGCTGGAGCCGGGTGGGTCATGACGACGCCGACCGCTCGGTTCTTTGCGCCGGCGTTCCTGCTTGGCTTGGCAGTCCTGGCTGGGCTCTGTGTGCAGTTCCGCAAGACCGCACAAAGGCTAATGCTGCTCTTGCTGCTGGCGGCCGGAGTGGGGGGGGCGTGGCAATTCATCAATCAACACACGGCTGTCTTCTCCTCTGTGAATGTAGCGCTGGGGCGCGAGAAAGGCGACGCCTACCTCGCTCGGGTCCTCGACCATTGGCCTGCTGCGTGGTTCGTGCGCGAGACACTGCCACCTGACGCGAGGCTGCTGTTCATCGGCGAGACTCGACCCTATTACTTCTCTCGCAACGCGGTCGCGCCGTACCCGATTGATGCTCACCCGCTCTCTCGCTGGATTCGCGAGGAGACGTCCGTTGAGTCTCTCATCAGGAGGCTGACTGTGGAAGGGATCACACATGCGGTTCTCAACGTCCACGAGTTTCGGCGCGTGCGTGAGAAATATGGCGTCCTGGCTTTTTCCGGCGAAGCTGCCACAGAGGACGAGCGTCGTCTCAGGGAGCTGCCAAAGGCCCTGCGGCTGCTCTATGCAGCCAACGGGGTGTACGTCTTTGAAGTGCCTCGGCAGTAGTGGGAGGGTGACTTACGACTTGGCCTTGGCCGGTTTGGGGATGAGGAGCCACTCGCCAGGCTTCGGCTTGTAGGACTTGTCCAGGGCGTTGGCCTCCAGGATCGCCGAGAGAGGGGTGTGGTGACGCGTCGCGAAGTGGAGCAGGGTCTCCCCGTGGCGGACCCGATAGCGCGTCGCCTGGACATGCTTCCAGTCCGGGTATGTCGCTAGGTTGCTCAGCAGGAGGTCCTTGCTTCCTGCCGGAACCTTCAAACGGTAGGCGAGATCCGGCGGGGTTATCTCTTTGCGAAGCTCCGGGTTCAGGGCCTTTAACTCCTGGTAAGTCACGCCGGCGGCCTTGGCCGCCACCCGCAAGTGGATCGGCCGCGTGATGACCGCTTCCTCGTACTCGACCGGAGGTTGCGGGTTGATCAGAAACCCGTACCTGCTCGGGTCCTTGGCGATGAGGGTCGCGGCCAGAAACCGGGGCACGTACTCCTTGGTTTCGCGCCTGATCAGCTTGGTATCGGTGAGATCCCAGAAATCGTCGGCGTGAGCGCGGGCGAGCGCGCGGCCCACCCTCCGCTCGCCGGCATTGTACGCGGCCATCGCCAGCGGCCATGAGCCGAAGAGGTGGTAGAGGTCGCGCAGGTATTGGGCGGCGGCCAGGGTGGATTTCACGGGATCTCGCCGCTCGTCGATCCATTTGTCGACCCGCAGGCCGTATGTCTTGGCGGTGGACTTGATGAATTGCCACGGTCCGACCGCCTTGGACCTGGACACGGCGTTCGTATTGAAGCCGCTCTCCACCAGCGAGAGGAAGATCAAATCCGCCGGCAGGTTGAACTCCGCGAAGACCTGCTCGACCATCGGCCGGTGGCGTTCCAGCCGGAGCAGCCAGAGCTCGAAGCGATCGCGGATATGGAAGGTGAAAAACTGGATGTGCTTGCCGATCTTGGGCGTCCGCACGATCGGAACGTCGAAATCGAGCGTCTCCTCCACGGCCTCGAGCGGGTCGGTCGTCGTGACTTCGAGCAACGAAGTGCCCGGCGCGCTTTCCACCACGGGCGTGGAAGAGAGGGTGGACCCGTCGATGCGGAGGGTGGGGTCCAGGGTGGCTCCAAGCGGTGGGTCACCGGTTGTAGGCTCCTCCGGTTCGGACCCCGACAGCGTAAACAACAGGGGAGCGCTCAGGCGCAATCCCTCGTCCAAGCGGTACCGATCGGTCAGCCAGGCCTGCGCCTCGGTCGGCACAACCCCGGCTGTCAGGATTCCGCTCAACAGCACCAATAAAAAGAAACGGATGTGCATGAGTCTCTCCGAGAGCCCGCTACTCTAGCCGAAAGCGCCGTCTGAAGCAAGAGAAGGGTTTGCAAAACCTTTGCCAGCAAGTGGGCGCTTTCATTTATGCAAATTCATTGCAGTTATAATATTGCGTTATCGTTGACAAATTGACCTACTAGATCTGGACATCACGCCCAGGATGGTCGCGAATTTCCATGGTACACTCGTCATCTGCACTTACAAAAAGATACATAAGAGCTATCGAATGAGATAGCTTTGTGGAATACTACGTGATGGACGGCCAGAATCGACGGATCGGGAAGAAAGTGAACGGGATACTAACCCAAGGCTTCTTGTACCAGAATCAACTGAATCCCGTCGCCCAACTCGACGGTACGGGTAACGTGATATCGCGATTCGTCTACGGTAGCAAAGCCAATGTCCCAGACTATATGATCAAGGGTGGTGTGATATACCGCATCGTCAGTGATCACCTCGGCAGCCCGCGACTGGTCATTGACACAACCGCCGGCACGATCATTGAGCGGATTGACTACGATGAATTCGGCAATATCACTGCCGACACCAACCCCGGCTTCCAGCCCTTCGGGTTTGCGGGCGGCCTCTATGATCAGCACACTGGCCTCACCCGGTTCGGGTTTAGAGACTATGATGCGCAGATCGGCCGGTGGACGGTAAAAGATCCAATCAGGTTCCAAGGAGGCGATTCAAATCTCTATGGGTATGTGCTCAATGACCCAATTAATCTATCTGATTCTTTTGGGTTGGCTATCTGTGGATGTCCTGGATCTGATTTTAAGACAAATTTTATTAAGAATCTAGCCACGACCAACGAGTTCTTCTTTGGCTTCCCACAGAATTTCACAAGGACTGGGATAGGAATTCTGTTGGGTTCGAGTGCAACCGTTTCCAAAACCGTTGGCACTATTACGTTGGGCCAAGCCCTCAAGTCAGTAGTTTTACAAGGGAAAGGTGTGGCCAACCTGACGATTGGTAATACGCTAATCTCTGGAGCTATAAATACAGGCTTAGGTGCGCTCACTGTTGGCGTCTCCTTAGAAGCTGGGATTATCACAGGATCGGCAATTGATGCGGCCTTAAAGAGTCTCGGGATTGATTTATCAGGATGCGAATAATGGCGCGTCTTTTTACCACGGAGTCATGGATAGGCAGAACTGCCCAGCGGTGGAAAGCAGTCACGTTTCTGTTGCTCGCATTCGCAGATCTCTGTCTCTTTGTGCTGTTGATATGGCGAATCAACCATCGAGCTATTTCTTCTGCCTTGATTCCAGACGAGGTCACGCTGAGCTTGTCCTTTGTAGGGCTCGGCGCCTTGACATTTGCCTGGCTATGGTTTTCCATTCGATGCTCGGACTGCAAGAAGAGCGTGGCCAGCCATATCTTGAAACATTCGCCGGCCAGTAACTGGTTCACGACCTTGCTTACTCTCTCGGAATGCCCGCATTGTGGTTCTTCCGGGGGCAGCAGACCTCACCGCTGACGCTTTGAATAATTGTCCCGTGTGCTTGTCCTCTGAGCGTCCTTTAATAGGGGACATTCCGGTTTTCTGAAGGCAGTCTCGGGCGGCCCCGGGGCCGGAGCGTGGATTCGCGTTTCAAGTCATGGGCACGGTAATAAGTGGGGTCAGAGTCTCCTTTTCTTCCCGTCGCCCCTGCTCTGTCCTTGTACGCGCCATCTGAAATATGTTCGTGCCGGCGCAGAGTGAACTGCCCCCCCGCTACCCAGTGTGCTCATGTCGTAGGCATTGATAATCAGTTGATTTCTTACCCAAATAGGTCTTTTGCGCGCCTTGACAGCCCCTTGAGCGTGTGGTAGCGTTTCTTCGTCTTCATCCATCCAGATTCCCCTACAGAAGGAGACCCTCAGGCATGTTGAAGCGGTACCTATTGGCCCCCGGGCCGACCCAAGTTCCCCCGGAAGTGCTGTTGGCCATGGCCAGGCCGATTCTGCATCACCGGGCTCCCGAATTCGCCGCCCTGTTCGCGCAGGTGCGCGAAGACCTGAAATGGCTCTTTCAGACCAGGAATGATGTCCTGACGCTCGCCTCGACGGGCACGGGCGCCATGGAGGGGGCGGTGTCCAACTTCCTCTCGCCTGGCGATAAGGCGCTGTACGTCAACGGCGGGAAGTTCGGAGAACGCTGGGGGAAGCTCTGCAAGACCTTCGGCGTGAACGGGATCGAGATCAAGGTGGAGTGGGGGGAGGCGGTGGATCCTCAAGCTGTCGCCGACGCCCTGAAGA
>Ga0209377_1000102_pt1 | contig 47719 bp, 61 predicted proteins | sample GraSoiAngelo_141_FD_185898 | JGI IMG/M metagenome (GOLD analysis project Ga0209377, IMG submission 185898) | Grasslands soil microbial communities from the Angelo Coastal Reserve, California, USA - 14_0929_12_40cm (SPAdes) (version 2) | ecosystem: Environmental > Terrestrial > Soil > Grasslands ...
AAATAGGCGAGACGTGCCCGAGCCGGGTGGAACCGCAAAGCTCGTGGGCGAAATCCTTCCCGGCGTGTATCGCTATACGATCCATGACGACCGGATTGATTTCGAAAGTGACAGCTACGTCGTCATCGAGGACGGCAAGGCCATCCTCATTGATCCCCTACCGATGGCTGACAAGGACTTGAAAAAACTGGGACCGGTGGAGGCCATTTGCCTCACGGCTTCGTGTCACGAGCGGTCCGCCTGGCGTTATCGACGTGAGCTAAACGTGCCGGTTTATGCGCCGCAAGGTGGGGTGGATTTCGAGGAAACCCCGGACCGATGGTACAAAGCCGGTGACCGCCTGCCGGGCAATCTTCTGGCCGTCCACTCGCCCGGTCCCACGGAAGCCCATTACAGCTTTTATCTAGAGCGCGAAGGAGGCGTGGTCTTCTGCGCCGATCTGCTCACCAACGCCGGCGTGGAGGGTCTCGCCTTCGTCGCGGGCGAGTACCAGGACGAGCCGGCGCGCACGCGTGAGAGTGTCCGCCGGTTGCTGGACCTGAAGTTTGAGACCCTGTGCACGAACCACGGCGATCCTGTGACCGTCGGTGCCAAAGAGGCGATTGTCCGCGCGCTAGCGAACGACGCAGCCCAGGGTGGGAAATAATCTATTCTAGTGGGGCCTGAGGTCCGGGAAGAAAGCCGCCAGCTTCATCGCCAGCCCCAGATCCCCTTCCAACTTCAACCGGCCGCTCAGGAACGCGGACACGCCGCTCAGACGCCCGTCGAGGATCGCCACACAATCTTCTCCCATCATCCGGAGCGTGACGTCCGGCGAAGGATGGAGCCCGGGCGAGACCCGGCAAGTCTGATCTGCGATGTGGAGCTGGTACTGCCCGCCTTCATTCCCTGACAAGTCAAACTGATACACGGCGGTGACGCCCTGCGCTGCCGCAGCATGGAACCGGGATGGGAGAGCATCGAAAAACGCCTGTACGGCTGACCCGCTCATTTGACAAGCCTCATTTCGCTGTGCGAAAAAACATCATGACCTGTCCCAAGTGCGAAAACCCGACCGTGCCGGTGACCCGGAACGGCACCACTACGCAAGTCTGCGCCGCCTGTGACACCCCCGATCGTGCCTGCACCTGGTGTAAGGTGCCGATGATCAAGCGCCTGGTCGGCAACGGCAAGTATATGCACTACCTCTGTCCAAAGTGCAGGTTCCAGCATACTGCGAAGTTCTCTTAACCCCTCATCTGAGGAGACGAGTCACCGCAAGGAGCAGCACCAGCCCCGCCATCCCGACGCAGAAGGGAAAGACCGAATAGGTCAGCACGCTTTTCAGCAGGCGCTGATCCGGCCAGTCAGGACAGCGCGCCTGGAGGTCCCGATACACAAACTCGTACGCCAGAACCAGGTTGCTCATGAACAGGACGAACGTGCGGAGAGTGCGTCCCCACGTATAGTTGCCGCTGAGCAGGAAATCCAAAATGAAAAACCCACCGGCCGCATGGACGATCGGAATCACCACAACCAGGAAGAAACCGCCGAATGATCGCAGGCTGGGAAACTGTTCTGCTGTCGCCGGCCCGCTCATGAGGCCGGCATCGGCATCTTCTGAGCGGGACGGACGCGACCAGCTCTGCAATCCACGCAGACGCGAGGACGGTCCTTCAGGAATATCCCCCCGCTGAGGCAGGCGTAATGGACGACCTCGTTGCACTGAGAGCACCGGGCCCACCCGCCGGTGAGGAACGTGATGTTCCGATAGAGGCCCTTCCGGCAGACCGGGCAGGTAGCTGGCTGGATCTCCAAAGTCTGGGTTTCAATGCCCTGCTCAACGCGGCGCCATCCCATAGCGCGCTCAGTATAGACAAGCTCTTCCAGCCCCGCAAGCTTGACAGCCGCCACCCGTCTGGGTACATACCGCCCATGAGGCAAGTATGAGGACCTTCCTGGCTTGCGCGCTGGTCGTCATGTGCGTTGCTCCCGTACGGTCACAGGCCATCGAGCTCCACCCGAGCGACCAGCAGGTCGCCACGGCACTGGAACGCGGCCGGACCGCCGCCACCGCCCGCACCCCTCCGGTCGAACTGTATTCGTGGTTCGGGCCACCGCGCGATGACGCGAACGAGTTCCGGCCCCGCGGGTTCCTCATGACGAAGCTCTCAGGGCTGGCCGTGCTGTCGGCCCACTTCGCGTTGCGCGCCCAACAGCCGAACGATCAGGAGATCCGACGGATCCTGGACGACCAATACCTTCAAGTATCCGTCACGCTCTACGGCGACCGCCGTGACTTTGCGCAGAACACCTTCGTCATGCTCGTCCAGGGCGACAGCAAGATCATGCCGGTGCGAATCCGGGCGGACGACACGGCCGACCGAACGTCCGCCTGGCCGAAATCCCCGGCCTATCGCGCCAAGGTGGTCGCGTCCTTCACATACGGCGACTTCGACCCGCTCGCGAAGACCCAGCTCTCCGTCTTCCCGCGGACCGGCGGAGAACTCTCGTTCGACCTCGACTTCGCGGCGATACCGTAAGACATCTTCATTGCGAGTGGCGCTGCTGTCGCCGAAGGTGAGAGGGTGACACCGCATGGGCGCCCAGATACAGCGTGGGGCGTACAGCCGGGTCTGCGGGGCCTCGACGGCGAAACGCCCAGCTGCGCTGGGCTATGCGGGGGCAGGACCCACGAGCGCAGGCGACAGCTCCCCACTTACGCCGTTGCGTTGACACCCTTTACAGGCCTTGCTAACCTGCGCAACCGTATGGACATCAAGACCTACCTGGAGCAAAAGCGGCGGGAAGTGGACCGTTTCCTTGAGTCCATCATGCCGGCCGAGGACGCCCCGCCCGCGACGCTCCACAAGGCCATGCGCTACAGCCTGTTCGCGGGCGGGAAGCGCGTGCGACCCATCCTGGCCATTGCGGCCTGCGAGGCCATCCGCGGCACCTCGCCGCTCATCCTCCCCCTCGCCTCGACGCTGGAACTGATCCACACCTATTCGCTGATCCATGATGATCTGCCCGCTATGGACAACGACGACTACCGGCGGGGCAAGCTGACCAACCACAAGGTCTTCGGCGAAGCCATGGCCATCCTGGCGGGGGATGCGCTGCTCACCATGGCCTTCGATCTCGCCAGCCGGCTTGAGCTGGTCAACGGCCTCGATCCCCGTGCGCAGGTGCAGGTGATCCAGGAACTCGCCGCCGGATCCGGCAACGTCGGGATGGTGGGCGGACAGGTGGCCGACATCGAGGCCGAAGGCAAGGACATCGATCTGGCCACACTGGAGGGCGTGCACCGCTGGAAGACCGGCAAGCTCATCCGCACCTCCGTCCGCATCGGCGGGATCGTCGGCGGGGCCACCGACCGACAATTGGACCACCTCACCGCCTACGCCGAAGACATCGGCCTGGCCTTCCAGATCGCGGACGACGTGCTGAACGTCGTGGGCACGCGAGAAGAACTCGGAAAGGACGCTAAGACGGACGCCTCTCGGGGAAAGAAGACCTACCCGACGTTCTTTGGCGTGGATGGCTCCCGCAAGCTGGCCGAGGAACGTGCCGCCTCAGCCATCGCCCATCTCAAGGACTTCGATCGGAAAGCCGATCCGCTCCGCGAGCTGGCCCGCTACATCACCGCCAGGAAGAATTAAGAATTTATGAAAGCGCTCGTCACGGGCTCCACCGGATTCGTCGGCGCCGCCGTCACCCGGTGCCTGCTCGAGCGCGGTGTGGACGTGCGCGTCCTCGTGCGCCGCGACAGCGATCTGCGCAACCTCGAAGGGCTTAAAGTCGAGCAAGCCTACGGTGATCTGCGCGACGTCGCGTCCCTACGGCTGGCCCTGGCCGGCTGCCGCCAACTCTACCACGTCGCCGCGCACTACGCCCTGTGGGCGCCTGACCCACAGATCTTCTACGACATCAACGTCACCGGCACGCACAACCTCATGGAGGCGGCGCGGGACAGCGGCGTTGAACGGATCGTCTACACCAGCACCATTGGAGCGATCGGCCTGCCGCCTGGCGGCGGGGCCGGCTCCGAAGAGACACCGGTGTCGCTGAAGCAGATGGTGGGCCACTACAAGCGCTCGAAGTTCCTGGCCGAGCAGGAGGTGCGCAAGCTGGCCCGAGCAGGGCTACCGGTCGTCATCGTCAATCCCAGCGCGCCTGTCGGGGCCCGCGATATCAAGCCCACGCCCACCGGGCAGGTGATCGTGGACTTCATGAAAGGGAGGATGCCGGCCTACATCGAGACCGGCATGAACCTCGTGGACGTGGACGACGTCGCCGTGGGGCACCGCCTGGCCATGGAAAAAGGCCGGATCGGCGAACGCTACATCCTTGGCAACCGCAACCTGATGCTCCGCGAGGTGTTCGCAATCCTGAGCCGGCTGACCGGCGTGCCCGCCCCGACCATCAAGCTTCCACGATGGAGCATCCTGCCGCTGGCCTACGCCAACCAGTGGCTGGCCGACTACGTCACCCACCGGCCTCCGCGCATTCCGCTGGAGGGCGTCAAGATGGCCAAGTACGTCATGCATTATGACTGCTCCAAGGCCCTCCGGGAGCTGGGCCTCCCGCAGACACCCGTGGAGGTCGCGCTGGAGAAGGCAGTTCGCTGGTTCCGAGATCACAGCTACGCCTAAATGGAATTCCTGTGGCTCCTCGGCAAGACCCTCCTGCTCCGCCCGTACGTCTTTCTCTTTCTGGCCTTCGCCCTTGCAACTTCCGTTTGGCTGATGGGACCGAAGCGGACGGCGATCTTCTTTCTCCTCACCTGGGCGACCGCCTTTCTCTGCGAGTTCTCCTCCACCCGCACCGGCATTCCGTTCGGCTGGTACTTCTACAACGGCTCGACCCGTAACCAGGAGCTGTATCTCAGCAATGTGCCGTTCATGGACTCGCTGTCGTTCTCGTTCCTCTTGTTCACGAGCTACTGCCTGGCCCTGGTCTTCCTCCTACCGGCCCGCGGCCACAGGCTGTCTTTGGAGTTGCGCGACAACCCAGCAATACGCCGGTCAGGCCTGGTCCTCGTGTTCACCACGCTCTTTTTCGTGCTGCTGGACGCGGTCATCGATCCTGTCGCCCTCCGAGGGGACCGCTGGTTTCTCGGCAAGATCTACTACTACCCGGAGCCGGGCGTGCATTTCGGCGTTCCGATGGCGAACTACCTGGGCTGGGCCGTGGTGGGGCTGGTCGCTCTCGGCGTGTTCCAATGGATCGACCGTTGCCTTCCGGACGCCACGAACGCGCCCACCATCACTCGCCCGCTCCTGCTGGGGTGCGTGCTCTACTACGGCGTCCTCGCGTTCAATCTGGCAGTTACCTTCTGGATCAACGAGCCCGTGATCGGCACCACCGGCCTCTTCATGTACCTCCCGATCACGGCACTTCTGCTGCTGAAACTGGCCGGGCGGATGCCGGCGGTTCCGGTCTAGTCACATCAGGCGCCGGCCGTTATAATGGCTGACCTGCTACCGGAGGCGAGGTAATGATGATTCGAAAGCTCATCATCGCTGCGGTCTTGATCCCTGCCGTCTGGTTCGGCAGCGCGGTCATGCATTTCCCCCGCGTCTTCCAGGTCATGCTCATGATCTACATCCTCCTGGGCCTTGGCGTGTTCCTGTTACTGGATGCGCCATCCGTCCCCCGGGTGGAGGGATGGAAGGCCGTGGCGGCGCTGGTCGCGTTCTACCTGGTCCTCTCAGCCGCGTACATCCTGGGCGCGTCTTACCTCCCCCAGTACGATCCGGCCGTGGAGATGAGCAAGATCGAGAAGATCGTGAAGCCGAAGCTGGAAACCCCTGAAGCGCGCCGGGCTCGATTGGAAGAACTGCTCAAGAAATCCGAAGAATTACAGGCCAAGGCCGAAACCCTCCAGGCTAAACTCGAAAAACTCGCGCCGACGCCGAAACCAGCCGTCGCGGTGCAAGCGACCGCAGCCGGACCGACTGACATCATCGCACGCGGCAAGGAAGTGTACGACCTGCAAGAGTGCTACAACTGCCACAAGATCGGGGGCAAGGGATCGGTCAAGAAGCGAGGGCCGGAACTCGACAATATCGGGAACTTGTTGACACAGGAAGACATCAAGAAGAAGGTCTTCGATCCCGGCTACCTCTATGCCGACGGCTTTGAGAAGGAACACAAGAAAGGACTCATGCCGGACAAATACAAAGAGCTAATGACCGATGAGGAAATCAATGCCCTCGCCGCGTACCTGGCGACGCTGAAAAACCCAGCCGTTCCAACTCCCAAACCGATCTTCGTGAAGACCAAGGTGGAGCACGGCTTCATCGTGTACGGGTTCGTGCGCGACAAGAGCGGCAAGCCGGTTCCAGACCTGCCCGTGACGGCGCAGCCCTTAAAGCCCGGCCGCGAAGGCCACACAGTCAAGACCAACAAGGAAGGCTACTACGAGATTTTCCTTCACATTCACAACGAGGACGTCGGCACGAAGATTGAGGTCTTGGCGAACAACGTGAAGAAGGAGATCACGGCCAACTACAACCCCGACGACAAGGTCACCAAGCGCCAGGCGGCCGTGGACCTAGTGCTCTAGACCCACCCCCTCACAGGTCAATCGGCCTAACCCTTAGGTGTAACCTAAGAGGGGGGCTCGCGGTTAGTTCTACCCGAACAGCTAATTTAAACTCCGCCTCCTAACTGGGGAAACTTAGCCCCACTACCCAAGCCCTATCTAGAGGTTCCCAGGTGGTTCCTTTCAGGCGTTTTCACCCCTTCAATTCCGGGATTCAATTGATTGTTCCTCTCCGGCCTGTCGCCTATCCTTACACAAAGGAGGTCACATGGTTCTTGCCTCTCTGATGCTTGCCGGAACACTCGCCAGTGGCGGGCTTGCGATCCCTGTCCAGAACAGCATGCCACAAGCCTGCTTCGTCTACGGCGAGGTTTTCTGGTCTCCCGCTCAGATCACCGCGATGCTCTCCTCGAATTGCAAGATCCACATCGAGCGGCAAGAACGCATGATCATCATGCAGGGACAGAACCGGATCATCCGGGTCCTGATCCCGGAAGAACCCGGCATGCATGAGTTCATCTATCGATGGGGCCAGCCAGCCGCGCACTTCGACGATGAACTGGTGCGGGTCGCAAGCATCACCGGCGGGGGCTTGTAGAGCCTATCGCTACGCGGCGCCGCTGGCGTTCTCATTCCGGACTCGTCCTGCACAAAACGCCTCTAGCCCCCTTCCCCCTCTGCGGGCAGCCTTCTCGCCCAGGAAGCCCCGCGAGTCCAACCTCTTGCCAAACGCGTGACGACACGCTAAGACTTCAAGTGTGGTGAGGCTCTCCGATGATGACGATCCGACGCGCCAGGGAACAGGATTTTGCTGACATCCTGAAGATCCAGGCGGAAGCCTTCGGCGAGTATCAGGGGCTCTACGATGTGAACGCCTGGACGAAAGAAACACTGGCGAACATCAACCTGGACGCGCGGGACAAGCTCATCCTGGTGGCGGAATGGGAGGGGATGCTGGTGGGCTCCGTCCGCTTCTGGGTCGTAGCGGGCGTCTGCGTGATCCGGCTGCTCTCCGTGAAGCCCGGCTACCAGGGCCGAGGCATCGGGAAAGCCTTGATGCGAGAGATCGAGCGCCTGGCCACCGACGCGCACAAGCTCTACGTCTGCACCATGCTCCGCACCTCCCGGAACACCACCCTGTTCCTGAGCCTCGGCTACCGTCCTGAGTCCGTTCTCCCAGACCACTACCACCACACCGATTTCATCTGCTTCTCCAAATACCTGAAGCCCGTGTCCTGACTCATTCGACCCTCAGCAGCTCAATCTCGTAGAGCAGTGTGGCGTTGGGCGGAATGAACGGGCCGGAACCTTTCGCGCCATAGCCGAGCCTGGGAGGAACCCTCAACTTACGTTTTCCCCCGACCCGCATGCCGGCTATCCCTTCGTCCCAGCCTTTGATCACTTGCCCGGCACCGAGCCGAAAACTAAAGGGCCGGTTGCGGTCCCTGCTGGAATCAAACTTCTTTCCGTCTAACAGCCAGCCGGTGTAGTGAACCGTAACGGTCTGCCCTGCTTTCGCTACAGGGCCGGTTCCCACGATCAGGTCCTTATACTTGAGGCCACTCCTCGTTGTGATGACAGCCACGCGCCCTCCTGGTCAGGGTTGCCGCTACTTTCTCATCTGACTGACGATCACGACGACCACCATGATGAAGAACCCGATGCCCGTGAGCGCCCACATCCATCCCATGATGTCGCTCATCAGAACAGCCCCCTTATCGTTTTTGCTTGCATCTCCCCACGCCGATCTGTATCCTACGCCGCCGTTGCCCTGAAACGTGACCCTTAACCACGCTGAAAGGTTTTTCGATGGAGCAGACGACGAATTCCGTGAACTGGAGACAGTGGCTGACCCACCCGCACCTCGTCCACCCTACTGCGGTCGAGACGCTGGACATGCTCGCCGAGATGCTGGCCGGGACGACCTGGCCGGAAGACCGCCACGCCGCGGTCGAAACGTTCCTCAAGACCGCGAAGGAAGAAGGCCTCGTGACCGCGCAGGAATACATCCGGTTGCGGAGCGCGCTCGCCTCGGAGATGTAGGTCTCGCCTAGACACCGCGCTTATAGTATACCTTTCTGGCGGCCACCAACACGGCGGAGGCGTCGGATGCGTCATCTGAGGAGGCTTGCTTCGTGGGGATTGGTTGCCTTTGTTGCGATCGGGAGCGGCGCGTTCGGTGTGGGGCTGGCCCTGGCCGCGGAGCCACCGAACTGGCAATTTAGCTCCTCCATCACGTATGAAAGTGGCCACTTCGGCACCGGGACGCGAACCGAGACCGAGTACATCCCGTTTACCTTGAAAAGGCTGTTCGATCAAGGAGACATCGGGCTTACCCTCCCCTTCGTGACCGTACGGACAGCGGGTGAAACGACGCTGGTCGAGGGAACTCTACAGAAGATCCGCAAAGGACCGAAAGCCCCTGTGACGAGAAGCGGAGTCGGCGACATTATCCTCAAAGGCCGCTATTATGCCGTGGATGAGCACGGCCTGCTGCCGACCATCGTGCTGGTCGCCAAGATCAAGTTCCCCACGGCCGATGAGTCAGAGGGATTGGGGACCGGGAAATTCGATGAGGGCGTGGGCGTGGAGTTCAGCCGCACCTTTCTCAGAGATTTCATTGCCTATTTTGCTGTCAGTTACACCATCATCGGGAGCCCGGCCGGAACCGATCTGAATAATCAGACCGCCTTTGACATAGGCCTGGGGTATAAGTTCACCCCGCAACTGCTCGGAAGCGTCTTGTATGAAGAACGGACCGCGCTCGTCACCGGCGAGCAGAATCCCCGTTCACTCTTGTTTAACGCCGACTTCAAAGTCAGTCAGGCGTTCCGACTAAACGCTCTGGTCGAGGCGGGCCTCTCAAGCGGGGCGCCGAATTACGGCCTTACCGCGGGGGCCAGCGTGAAGTTCTGAAAAAGTACGCGACTAGGAAAAATACTGTCAGATGGTGTCAAAAATGGTGTCAGACTCCATTTTCAAGCTGCAGCGCGTCATAATGGCAGCAATAGGAATGGAGGGAGAGCCATGCGAAACATTTATCCCCGCATCGGATTCCTGACAGTCGTCATTGTCCTGGCATTCGGAGCCGCCGCACCCGTTCGGGCCGCCGACAATGATATCCATCTCAATGGGGCTCTCACCCGGGAGGACTTCAGGGACCTGACCCGTCAACTCGGATTCGCCGCAAGCTACTTTCCGCTGGCGCCGGCAGCTCCGTTGGGGATTCTCGGATTCGATGCCGGCGTGGAAGCGACGGCCGTCAAAATTTCACAGAACTCCAGTTTCTGGCGGAATGCAGTTCAGGATGGCAATCCGCCCACCTACCTGGTGGTCCCGCGGCTCCACATACAGAAGGGGCTTCCCTTAAACCTGGACATCGGAGCCAGCTACGCAGCAGTCCCGTCCACCGACATTTCGATCATCGGCGGCGAGATCAAATGGGCGATACTGAGCGGGGGAGTGGTCGCGCCGGCGGTGGCGGTCCGGATCAGCGGCACCAAGCTGATTGGCGGATCGGAAGTGCACCTGGAAACCTATAGCGCCGATCTCTCGATCAGCAAGGGCTTTCTCTTCCTCATCCCTTACGCCGGCATCGGACAAGTGCTCGTCAACAGCCGTACGGACTCGGCGACGATTCGGGCGTTTAACGGCGGAGTGGACTTCCGGGAAACCCAGAATCTGACGAAATGGTTCGTCGGACTCAAGATTGCTCCGCCAGTGATGCCCTTCAGCCTCGTTGCCGAGGCGGATTTTTCGACCGTGGCCGCCTACAGCATCCGGGCCAACTTCAGCTTCTGAGACACTGGAAGTATCTCACGCGTTCTAGAGTAGCTGACTCAGGATGACATAGGCCAGTCCCGCCAGAAGTGCTGACACCGGCAGTGTGACGATCCAGGCCAGTACCATGTCCCGCACGGTCGCCCAGCGAACGGCGCGCAGGCCCTTCAAGAGCCCGATGCCGATGATCGCGGAACTGCTGACATGCGTCGTGGAAACCGGCAAGCCCATGGTCGCCGTGACGAGCACAAGGGACGAGGTCGTGAGATTAGCCGATAGGCCTTCCACATGATTCATCCGCGTGACCTTTTCCGCCAGCACTTCGGTCACGCGGTACCCGCCGATGAAGCTCCCGAGCCCCATCGCCAGCGCCGCGCCGGCAAACGCCGCAATCTTCATGGTGTCGCTGGGCCAAGGCGCGACCACCCCGCCTAGTAGCAGCATCGCCAGGATCTTCGGCGCATCGTTGACGCCGCGGGCCAGTGAGGTCAGGCCGCTAGAGATCCAATGAATCGTATCAAGCCCGACTGTCACGCCCTGGAGGCCGGCGCGGTCGCAGTGTGAGGGCACGGCCACCACAGGCTGTCCTAGTGCGCTCGCTTGAAACAGCGTGCGCGTGTTGCCATGCGCGTCAACGCTCACCAAGGCGCGGGAGGCCGGCATCACACAGAGGCAGGAACCTTCCCAACGACCAGCGATGACCCGCATCACTGGATGCAGCACGAGCGAGAGAGACAGGGCCAGGACCGGGCTCAGCAGCAAGGGAAGCGCGATTTTTTGAGTAATGGCCGGCCAGGCCAGCCCGCGGCTGCCAAAGGCCAGGAGCCCTGCGCCGATGAGCGCTCCGGTGAGGGCGTGGGTCGTGGAGACCGGGAGCCCCGTACGCGACGCCACAAGCACCCAGGCGATCGCGCCGACCAGGACCGCGCCCGCCAGCGCTGGTGGTGCAGCGACGCCGGGCTGGAACAGACCGGAGCTAAACGTATTCAGCATCGCGCCGGCCACGACACCGGACGCCGCTGCGCCGACGGTGGTCCAGATCGTTCCCCAGATGACGGCGGTGCGATAGTTGGCAACGCCGCTGCCGACGAGCGTCGCGATCGCCTTGGAGACGTCGTTGGTGCCGTTGGCGTACGCCAGGGCTAGCACGAATACAAACAAAGACAGTTCCATCAGTGTCTCAGCACCCAGTCCTCAGTCCTCATCATTTCACGAAGAGATCGCGCCGCCGCAGGAGGATCCGGCGCCGGCGGTGCAGCCGTAGCAGTGCAGCCCCGTGACGACCTGGCGACGGGCCAGCAAGGCAAGATCGAACTCATGGATGGTCTGCGGCAACGCGCCATCCACCGGCAGGCCCAGCATCTGGTTGAAGTCGCAGTCGTAGAGCCGGCCGTCCCAACTCACGCTGATCAGGTTCCGGCACATGAGCCCCTCCACCGCAGCCGGATTGAAACTCGTGATGAGCGTCTCCATGTACGACTCGAACTGGCCGGAGCGATGCAGATCGTCGAGGAACCGATTGATGGGCATGTTGGTGATCGTGTAGAGCCGGTTGAAGGTGATGCTGAACCGCTTGGCCAGTTCGTCCCTGTAATCCGCTTCCAGTTCGGCCTGCGGAGGCGGGAGTTTGGGTCCGAGCGGGTTATACACCAGGTTCAGGACCAGTCCGGTCCCTTCCCTGCCATAGCCCAGCGTGTTGAGCGCCTGCAGCGCGGCGATGCTACGATCGTAGACCCCCTTGCCGCGCTGCTGATCCACGTTCTCCTTGAGATAGCACGGGAGCGAGGCAATGACCTCGACCTGGTGCTCAGCCAGAAACTGCGGGAGATGTTCCTTGCCGCGCACGAAGAAAACGGTCAGGTTGCACCGATCCATCACGTGCCGACCCATCGCCCGGCACTGCTCCACCAGGTATTCGAAGTATGGGTTCATCTCCGGCGCGCCGCCGGTGATGTCCACCGTGTGCAGCTCCGGATAGCGCCGCACGACGTCGAGCACCGCCTCCGCCGTCTCCCGCGTCATGATCTCGGTCCGGGTGGGCCCCGCATCGACGTGGCAATGCGTGCAGGTCTGGTTGCACAGCTTGCCGACGTTGACTTGCAACGTGTCGATGCGCAGCGCCCGGAGAGCGTCGTGCCCATGCGCGGCGAGGGTCTGGTCGAAGGGGGTCAGCGTGAGATGCAGCATGTCAGCAGCAGCTTCCGCCCGGTTCGCAGGAGACGGCCTCGCCCGCGACTGCCTCGGTCGCGCGGTTGATGATCGTGAAGTTCCGGCTGTACGGGCCGGACCCCAGCACGTCCAGCGTCTTCGAGCAGATTTCCAACGGGACGCCCCGCCGATAGACGTGATGGTCGTCATCCTCCACTTCCGTAAAGGGCCCGGTGAAGAGCGCGAAATGGCCTTTCCAGACGCAGGGCGTCTGGGCGGGCAGGATCGAGACGAGGCGTTCATCGGTCGCCGCAAGCGAGACCGGCTGGTCCGACAGGAGAAAGAGCCGTTCGAAAGGTGGTGTCTTAAGCAACTGGGCGGTGCGGGCCGACACCGGCTCGGGCTTGCCCCGATGATAGGTCTGCCCCAGTTCATCCGCCGCCCGGCTGAATGGGCCCACCAGCGTCACATATCCGACTTCATTGGGCTCCACCGCGTTTGGCAGTTTGTAGCCGGTCAGCGTGAGCGAGACGAAATGGATGCCGTCGATGACGCTCCATGGCGAGTACTTCATCTGATGCACGCCCAGGAACCCCGCCTGCACCAGGCCGCGCAGGTATTCCCATACAGGCAGCGCTCCCGACAGGCAGTCCCCCCATTTTTCCGTATCGTGGATGAGATAGTTCGGCACCGGCTGGTCCGCGACGATGTCCGAGATCGTGAACCGCCCGCCTGGGCGGATGACCCGGTACATCTCGCGGAACACCTTGGCCTTGTCCGGCGCGAGGTTAATCACGCAATTGGATATGATGAGATCAATGCTGCCATCCTCGACGGGCAGGTTCTCCGCGTGGCCCTTGCGGAACTCGACGTTCGGCGCCGAATAGCCGAGGTTCGCCATCACGATCGGCGCGTTGCGCCGGGCCATCGCGAGCATCTCGTCGGTCATGTCCACACCGATCACCCGGCCGGTCTGGCCGACGCGCCTGGAAGCCTCAAAGCAATCGATTCCCCCGCCCGAGCCGATGTCCAGCACGGTCTCGCCAGGCCGCACCGTCGCCAGTCCGGCCGGCGTGCCGCACCCGTAGGATACGCGCAGCACTTCCTCCGGGACGAAGGATCGGAGATCATCGAAGTTGTAGCCCGACGGGCAGCACATCTGCTCGCCGCTGGTCACGGCCCTGGCGTACCGCTCGCTCACTTGCTGCGTGATCATCTCGTCCGACATACGCACCTCGCGCAGGATGGAAGTTAGAACGATGGGTCCATATAGCAGGGCCCGCTCTCCCTCGTCAACTCTCTTCCTTAGTCTCTCCGCAAGCGCGACCGTTACACAAGAAAAATCCCCCCTTGTGCTCACCATTACGGTAGCGCCATCAAGCCGGATTTCAAATTAGCGCGCGTTCTTTTATAATGAGGCCCTCATGTCAGCACGGTTCGACCACGTCGTCGAGATCATGTCGCGGCTGCGGGGGGAAGGCGGCTGCCCCTGGGACCGCAAGCAGACCCGCGAGTCCCTCAAGCCGTACCTGGTCGAAGAGGCCTACGAGGTCCTCGAAACGATCGAGAAGCAGGACGAGGCAAAGCTCAAAGAGGAGCTGGGCGACGTGTTGCTTCAAGTACTCTTTCACGCCCAGATCGGGCGCGAGCGGAAGACCTTCACTATCGAGGACGTGCTGGAGACCCTGGCTGAGAAGCTCATCCGCCGCCACCCCCATGTGTTCGGCGAAACGACTAACAACCCTCCCGTCGTAAAGACCGCCGAGGAGGTTGTCCACCGCTGGGAAGAGATCAAGCGGCAGGAGAAGGCCGGGCAGTCCGACAACGGCGAGGCAGGCTCGGCGCTCGACGGCGTCCCGAAATCCCTGCCGGCGCTCCTGCGCGCCTACCAACTGCAAGTGCGGGCAGCCCGCGTCGGCTTCGACTGGCCGCACGACGAGACGGGGTACGACCAGGTCGTCGGCAAGATTCACGAGGAGCTCCGCGAAGTCGCCGACGCGCGGGCCAAGGCGGCGCGAACTCCTACGGACGAGGCCCGGCGCCGGCTCGAGGAGGAAATCGGCGATCTCCTGTTCGCGATGGTGAACCTTGCCAGGCTCGTGAAAGCGAATCCGGAAGAGGCGCTGCGCGGTGCCGCCAACCGCTTCGCCGAGCGGTTTGCCTACATGGAGGAGGCGGCCAAGCGCAGCGGCCGCGCCCTCAGCAAAATGACGCTGGCCGAGATGGACCGGCTGTGGGATGAGGCCAAGGCGTCCGAGCGGAAGAGCTCGTCACCATGACCGAAAACGCGCAACAGGACAAGCAACCCTTTCGCAACCCGAACGCCCCCGATCCCGACAAACCCACCGGCGGGCACCCCATCGTCGCCGTGGTGGGCGGAATCTTCGCCCTGTGGCTGATCCTCTGGATCGTCATCCCGAACCCCAAGGACCAGCCGACCGATCCGAAGACGGGCCTCACCACAATCACGCCCGGCCTGACCACGGGCACTCCCAGCGCCCCGCACGTAACGTCCCGCACCGTGGCAGTCTTGCCGGACTACAACGCGGTCGCGGTGCTCGTGCCGCCAGACACGACCGATGAGCAGGTCGCGCAACTCCTCCAACGATTCAAGAAAGCCCGTCTCGACGAGACGCTGGCGCAGTACATTCCGCCGACCACCAAGGGGAACAAGCTGGGCCCGCATGCCATCGCCGACATCTACGTATTCTCGGAGCGGGAATGGGCGACCCCCAACACGCTCAGGGTTGTGGCCCTCGGCCCGCACAGCCCCCAGGATCCCAAGAAAAAGGCCGGGCCGACGTTCGCCGAAGCCATCAGCCACCTCCGCGGCCGCTACATCATCAACTTGCACGAGGCCGAGCACCGGGAGCGCGGTTCGATCGGCTACGCCGACGAAGACGGCAGCACGCACACCGCTAACTACAAGGAACTTTTCTGAACAGGAATTAGACTAAAGTCTATCTTGGCTGGATTCTTACTTTCGGTTTATACTCCCCGTATTTCCTGAACCTGGATGAGTTCCGAGGCAAGGAGGTGTGATGATGCAACGTAACGCCAGACGCTTCTTGTATCCCCTTGTGGTCGTGGTCGCGATCGGGCTACTCGGTCTAGACACCGCACAAGCCGCTGACCTGAAAACCGGAACCCTGTCAGGAGGGGGGGCGATTGGCTTCCTCGCGAACACTCCGGACGGGACCGCCTTTGCCTTCAACGTAAACGCCGATTATTTTGTTCACCAGAACGTGTCATTCGGTCCATTGTTTCAGTTGGCCGCGACCGGGGATCTCTTCCAGTTCGGGCTGTCGGGACAGGGGAAACTCTGGATCGATCTTCCAGGGACTGAGCACAAGGCGAGGCTTGTCCTCCAAGGGGGTTTCGGATTCCTCCATTCTGACTTTATTGAGGCCGATACCTCGTGGCTGATCCCGCTTGGGGTCGGACTGGACTATGCGATTAGTCCGAAGATCAATGTGACGGCGACCTTCCTGCTCAACTTCACTGACGTCGATACCGGTGGAGGCACGGGGGCGCATGTCATGCCCGGCCTGACGTTCGGGGTCCGCTTCTAATATTGGTAGAAAAACGGGGACAGGCTACTTTTCTTGAGATACTTCGAAAAGTAGCCTGTCCCTTTAGAGCTGGAACTGGGCTTCGTAGAGGGTGCGGTAGAGGCCGCTGCGGGCCAGGAGCACGTCATGCGTGCCCTCCTCAACGAGACGCCCGCCGTCCACGACGAAGATCCGATCAACATGGCGCAGCGTTGAGAGCCGGTGGGCGATGATGAAGGTCGTCCGGTTGCGGGTGAGCTCCACCAGCGCTTCCCGAATCTTCACCTCCGTCTCCGTGTCGATGTTGGACGTCGCTTCGTCGAAGATGATGATCGGCGGGTCCTTCAGCAGCGCCCGCGCGATCGCGATCCGCTGCTTCTGCCCGACCGAGAGCTTCACCCCGCGCTCTCCGATCCACGTGTCGTACTTCTCGGGCAGCTCGATGATGAACTCGTGCGCGCGGGCCGCCGTGGCGACCTCCTCGATCCGCGTCTGACTCGCCGCGAGATCCCCATAGGCGATGTTCTCCCGGACCGTGCCGTTGAAGAGGAACGGCTCCTGCTGCACCAGTCCGATCTGGCCCCGCAGGTAGGCCAGCGGCAGGTCGCGCAGATCGTAGCCGTCCAGCGTGATCGCCCCGTCCGTCACGTCGTAGAAGCGCATCAGCAGCTTGATCAGCGTGCTCTTGCCGGCTCCAGAGGGCCCCACGAGCGCGATCCGCTCGCCGGCCCTCACCTCGAAGCTCACGCCCTTGAGCACGGGGATCTCCGGTCGGTAGTGGAAGGAGACGTTCCGCGCGACGACCTCGCCGCGCAGCCGGCCCGCCGGCGCGACAGAGCCGGGCCGATCCGCCACCTCAGGCTGGGTGTCCATGATCTCAAACACCCGATCGCCCGCGGCCAGCGCGTGCTGGAGCATGTGGTTCACCGAGTGGATCTGGTTGACCGGCACGTAGAACAGCGCGAGGTAGGAGAGGAACGCAACCAGCTCCCCGACCGTGAGCGTCCCGGCCATCACCTCGCCGGTCCCGTACCAGAGGATGATCACGCTGCCGAGGCTGCCAACAAAGATCATGCTGGGGGAGTACACCGACCACAGCGTCATGACCTTGAGATTGCTGTTGCAGTAGTCCCGGCTGCGCGCGTTGAACCGCTCCTGCTCGTGGGCCTGACGGTTGAACCCCATCGTTTCCCGGATGCCGGAGATGGCATCTTGAAGGTACGCATTCAGCTCGGCAGAGCTCCTGCGGACGAGGTGGTAGTAGTGGTGGACCTCGTTGGTGAAGTACGAGGCCGCGTACACCAGCACCGGGATCGGAAGCAATGACAAGAATGCCAGTTTCCAGTTGAGGGAGAACAGGATGACCGAGATCCCGATGAGCGTCAGCGAGGACATCAACAGCGATTCGATGCCATCGATGAAGATGCGTTCCACGTGCTCGACGTCGTTGTTGACCCGGTTCATGATCTCGCCGGTGGACCGGTTCTCGTAATAGCTGATGGAGAGACGCTGGAGGGCCGCGAACACTTGGTCACGCAGGTCGAAGATGACGCTCTGCTCCAGGGTGTTGTTGAAGCGGATCCGGAGCGAGGACGCGACGTTCTTGCCGGCGGACGCGAGCAGCAGGGCGGCGATCGCCCAGGGCAGCAGCGAATGATCCTGCCCGACGATGACGTTGTCGATGATGAACTTCCCGACGAGCCAGGGGGGCAGGAGCTCAATGGCGGCCGCCGCCGCGGCGCACGTGAAGGTCAGAACGGCCAGCCGCCGGTACGGCTTGATGAATCGAAGGACGCGAAGCAGGGATTTCACGGAGGGCGTGCCTCTGCCTTAAATGACTTTGGCGTGTTCCGTCCGCCAGTACTTCTCGAATTCTTCCAGTTGGGTGAGCGTGGTGAAATCGGTCATTCGATCGAGAAAGAGCTTGCCCTGCAGGTGGTCAATCTCGTGCTGAATGCAGATGGCATAGAGGCCCGAGGCGTCCAGCTCAACGGTCTTGCCGTCACGATCGAGGTATTTCACCCGCACCCCGACCGGACGTCTTACCTTGCCGCGGAGCCCGTCGACGCTGAGACATCCCTCCCAGCCCTCGGCGGTCACCGGCGAGTGGCCCAGGATCTCCGGGTTGATCAGGATGGTCCGCGGGAAGCCGTGCTCCCCCTGGCACTCCATGACCACGACCTGCTCCGAACGGAACACTTGCGGCGCCGCCAGGCCGATACCCTCGGCCTTGACCATCGCCTCGAGCATGTCGTCAATGAACTCCTGAAAAGCGCGCTTGCCGATTTCCTCCAGGGGAACCGGCTCGGCGACCTGCCGCAACACCGGCGCGCCAAGCTTCGCGATCTTGAGGACCGTCATCGTTCAACTCCTTGACGATGTCTGAGAAAAAGACTCTCGCAGAGCTTATGCTAACACAGACCGCGCGAACGGGACAACGGAGGCAAAAGGGCAAGGCCCGGATAGTCCGGGCCTAGTAACCGAATTTCTCGGGAGGGGGCTGGATCGGCTTATCAGTGGGGGGCATCGGAAAGCCGCCCGGCGGGATCATGACCGGAGGAGGCCCTGTGGGCCGGTCCGGCACAAACTGGAACTTGTCGCGGTTGTCCGCCCACCAGCGCGCCCAGTCCTTGGCCCACGCCACCCGTTCTTCTTTCGTGGACTGAATGAAGTCCTGGCCCTCGACCATCCGGCCGGTGAAGTTCCAGAGCGTGCGGAACGCGCCGTCGGCCACGCTACTGGAGTCGTCGGCCAGCAGGGTGATGAGCAGATCAATCACGGCCTTGTCTTTCACGATCCGGCTCTCAGAGACCACGGCATTTCTGATCATCTCGCTCGGGTCCTTGGCCATAGCCTCCAGCGCGGGCACAGCGTGCGCCGGATCCAACCGGATGGCGACCCGCAGGGCCTTCTCGCGCACCGCCGGTATTTCCTCTTCATTGGCCGCCACCGCGTTGAGGATCGGCACCGCCGCCTTGTCCTTGATCATGGACATCGTTTCGATCGCATTGATCCGAACGCGCCGGCTCGGATGCCGAACCCCTTTGGCGAGGACCGGAATGGCCGGTGGCCCGATGTGGACGAACTCGCCGATGGCCCAGAACTCCTGCTCGCCGTCCAGCAGCGGGATGAGGGCTTCCGCCCGCTTTGTCTCCTCCTCGGTCAGGGCGAGCGCGGCCGGCGCCGGCCCAAGTACCAGGGCCACGCCAAGCGCAAAGACCAGCAAAAAGGGGACAGGTTTAGAAATCATTTGATGATCGTGGTTTCCGTACCGCCCAGCGGGACGCTCCCCGTGCCCCCGTCCATGAGGGTGAACCGAATGTTATCGAAATAGACGACGCCCGCCCCGCGGTTCCAGAGGCCGAGCTTGCCTTTCTTGTACCGTCCAAACTCCCATGCTTCCTCACGGGCCGAGAGGAACCTCTTATTGAGGAACGCTTCGAGGATCGGCCCTCGGATGGACAAGCGCAAGCTCTGCCACGTGCCGGCCTTGGTTTCGACCTGGATCTCCTGGAGGGTCTGCGGCTGGCCGTTGACGACCTTGTCCAAGCGGACCAAGTTCTCCCGCGGACTCAGCCAGACCACGTAGTAGTTGCGATCATCCTGGGCCCGAAAAACCACGCCGCTCCCCTGGCCCTCACCGTCCTGGGCTGCCTTGATCCGCACCGACAGTTCCAGGTTCGCCGCCTCCACTTTCTCCAGAAACAGCACCTGCGGGAATAGGCCCGCCTGGTCCGAGGAAATGTGCGCCAGCACGTTCGGCGGGGACGACGATAGCGGGTCCGCCTTGACTTCCCATCGCCCAGAGCCCACGTTGGACGAGCCGAGAGCGAACCCGGAGGGAAGCTGACCGGGTTGGTCGCGGTCAAACCACCAGTCCTGGAATTGGAAGTCGGCGCGCGCGAGGCCACCCGCCACCAGCACCGCTAGCAAGGCACCGATCGCTCGCATCATCACAGAGAACACTCCTGCCGACGCAGTTGCAAAGCCAGTATACCGTACCGAAACTTGGTAAATCGAGGGAAGCTATTTGACCTTGAGCTCGGTCCAGGCGCGGTCGTAGAGCTTGATCGCCTCGCCGACATCCTTGATCCACTCGAGCCGCGCAACCACCGATGCCGGCGGGTAGATGGCCGGGTTCTGGGCGATCTCCTTGGGCACAAAGAGGCGTGCCTCCTCGCTGGCGCTGGCATATTTTACTTTGGACGTGATGAGGGCGGCCACCTGCGGCTCCAGCAGAAAGTTGATGAAGGCCATCGCCTCATCTTTGTGCGCCGACGACTTGAGGACGCACAGGTTGTCCTGCCAGATCGTCCCGCCTTCCTTGGGGATCACATACTTGATGGACGGCCGCTCGTCCGCCGCCCGCAAGACGGTCCCGCTCCATCCATGGGCCAGGGCGACCTCGCCGGAGACCAGAAGCTGGTCGTAGTTCTCGCTCGTGTAGGTCTTCACCAGAGCCTTCTGCGCCATCAGCCGCGCCTTGGCCGCTTCCAGCTTCGCGGGCTGCGTCGCGTTCAGGGACTCACCGGCCGCGCGCAGGGCCATCCCGAAGACTTCCCGTTCGTCGTTGAGGAGGCTGATCTTGCCCTTGTAGCGCGCATCCCAGAGCGCCTGCCAGCTCTCCGGGGGTGGCTTGACCAGATCAGCGTTGTAACCGATGCCGGTCGTGCCCCAGAGATACGGCAACGAATAGGTGTTCTGTGGATCGTAGTAGAGGCCCTTGAGGTGCTTGTAGACATGGGCGAGGTTTGGGATCTTGGCATGGTCCAGCTCCGCCAGCAGCCCCTGCTTGATGAGGATCGAGACCATGTAGTCCGAGGGAACCACCACATCGTAGCCCGCGGCCCCGCCCTGGAGTTTCGCCAGCAGCTCCTCGTTCGAGCCGAAGGTGTCGGTCACCACCTTGACGCCGAACCGCCGCTCGAACTCCTTGACCACCGACTCCTCGGTGTAGTCCGACCACGTGAACAGATGCAGCGTCACCGGCCTGGCCTTCCCCTGCTCATTCGCACCCGGCGAACACGCCGCCAGCCAAGCGAACATGAAAAAAACAATGATGGTGGCGAAGATTTTCTTGCGGGTAGCGGCGAGCGGGCGCCAGGGCGGAGCGCAGCGACTTGCCGGGGAACCCGTTGCTCCTGTTGCAACGGGTCGAAGGCGGAGCGAGCACGTCTGGGCTGCTCGCCGACAGGACCCGCTCTTCTCTTCGGCTTGCTTCATTTCCTTTGCACCCACGTCGCTGCGGCGACGAGGGCCATGGATACCAGCACCAGGATCGCCGACAGCGCGTTTACCTCCGGCGTCACCGCCGACTTCAGCATGCCATACACCTTGATCGGCAGAGTCGTCGAGCCGACGCCCGCCGTGAAAAAGCTGATGATGAAGTCATCCAGCGAGAGCGTGAAGGCCATCAGCAGCGCGCCGACGATGCCCGGCATCAGCAGCGGCAGCGTCACGCGCTTGAACGCCACCCAGGGCGTCGCCCCGAGGTCACGGGCCGCCTCCTCCAGCCGTGGGTCCAGCTTGCGCAGGCGCGCGCGCACGATCAAGGCCACCACTGGGAAATTGAAGATCGTATGGGCGATGATCATCGTGAGGAGCGAAAGCGGCAGCTTGATCATCACGAAGAAGAGCAGCATCGCCACGCCCATCATGATCTCGGGAATGACGATCGGCATGAGCAGCAGCCCCTCGAAGGCGCCCTGCCAGCGGAACGGCTGCCGCTCCAGCGCCACGGCGGTCAGCACCCCCAGCACGCCGGCCAGCACGGTCGAGACCGTCGCAACGATGAGACTGTTCACCGTGGCGGCCAGCAGGGCCTGGTCCGTGAACAGCTTGGCATACCACTCCAGCGAGAAGCCCTGCCAGCGCGCGGAGAGCTTCGACGCGTTGAACGAGAACACGAACAGGATCGCGATCGGCAGGTAGAGAAACAGCAGGTCGGCGACGCTCGCCGCGACCAACCAGGATCGCGTCTTCATCACAGGCTCCTCGCTCCGCCAGCGCGGAGGTAGTAGAGGACCGCCGCAAGCACTCCCGCCATCAGCACAAACGACAGCGCCGAGCCGAACGGCCAGTCGCGGACCACGAGGTACTGGTGCTGGATCAGGTTGCCGATCATCATGCTCCGCGCCCCGCCCAGCAGGTCCGGCGTCACGTAGGCTCCGAGCGAGGGGATGAAGACCAGCACGCAGCCGGCGATGACGCCCGGCTTGGAAAGCGGGAGCACGACGCGGGTGAATACTTGAAAGGGCCTCGCATAGAGGTCCCACGCGGCCTCGATCAGCGAGGGGTCCAGCCGCTCCAGGGCCGCGTAGAGCGGCAACACCATGAACGGCAGGTACCCATACACCAGCCCGATCAGAACGGCCGCGTCGGTGAACAAAAGGGGCAGCGGCTCATGTGTCAGACCCAGCGCCGAGAGCACCGTACTCAGCAGCCCCTCGGAGCGCAGGATGAACATCCAGGCGTAGGTGCGGACCAAGAAGTTGGTCCAGAACGGAATGATCACGAGGAACAATAAGATTCCCTGCCAGCGCGTGGGCGCGCGCGCGATGACATAGGCCAGCGGAAAGCCCATGAGCAGGCAGATGACCGTCGTGAGGACAGCGAGCCACAGGGAACGCCAGAAGATGCGGAGGTAGAGCGGGTCCGCGATGCTGGTGTAGTTCCCGAGCGTGAAGGCCCACTCGATCCCCCCGTAGGTCCCCCGCGAGGCGAAGCTGACGGCGAAAACGAGGGCCAGCGGGACCCCGAAAAGCAGGATCAGCGTCGCCGCTGGTGGAACGATCAGCCAGGGAAAGGTGGGTTTGGGAGGGGCGTCCGCGGGGGCCCCTCCCAACTGGATGGTACTCATTCAGGGAGCAGCACGGCTTCGGTCGTCCGCCACTTCAGGTAAGCGGACTCGCCGGCATGGAACCGCTTGGCCGTGCCGTCGGCGTTGGGTACCCGCGCCTTCCAGGTCAGGTTGTTGGGGAGCGTCACGAGGTAGTGCATTTCGTTGCCGGAGTAGATGGCCTTGGCGACCCGTACCGCGATCTGGTTCTGATAGCCGTCCGTGGCCGGGTCGCGGGAGAGATGCAGGCGCTCTGGCCGGATCGTCACCAGGACCGGCGTCCCAGCACGCAAACCGGTGCACGCTGGAGCGTGGACCAGGCCGATCCCCTCAACGGCCACCGTGGCCCGCTGCCCCTCGATCGCCTGCACCCGTCCAGGCAGACTGTTGGACACGCCGATAAAGCTGGCCACAAAGGCCGACGCGGGCGCGGTGTAGATTTCTTCGGGCGTGCCGACCTGCAGGAGCCGGCCATGATGCATGACAGCCAGGCGGTCCGACATGGTCAGCGCCTCTTCCTGGTCGTGGGTCACGCAGACGAAGGTGATGCCCACACGCTCCTGCAGCGCCTTCAGCTCGACCTCCATCTCCAGCCGGAGCTGCTTGTCCAGGGCGCCGAGCGGCTCGTCCAGCAGGAGGACCGCGGGATGGTTCACCAGGGCGCGGGCCAGCGCCACCCGCTGCTGCTCCCCGCCTGAGAGCTGGGAGGGCAGGCGGTCCTGTTTCCCGGCCAGCCGCACCATCTCGAGCGCCTCGGCCACGCGCGGGCCGATCTCGGCGGCTTGCAGGCCCTTCATCTCCAGTCCGAAGGCGACATTCTGGGCCACGGTCATGTGGGGGAAGAGGGCGTAATTCTGGAAGACCAGGTTGACCGGGCGGCGATTGGGTGGGACGCCCTGCATGGGCTGTCCTTCGATGATGATCTCTCCGGCGTCCGGCTGTTCGAATCCCGCCAGGAGGCGCAGCGTCGTCGTCTTGCCGGACCCGCTGGGGCCAAGGATCGCGAAGAACTCGCCTTTGCGGATGGTGAGAGAGAGGCGATCCACCGCAAGAGTGTCCCCGTGGCGCTTGGTCACCTCTCGCATGACTATGCTGGCGTCGGTGCTGGCTTCGTCCACTCCTTGCGTCTGCCCTCCGCTGCTGCGAATTCTAGGGTCGCGATTGAAAGGATGTCAATGAGCTGTTACAATCGCTCCCCCATGCTAAACCTCCTCACCATGATTCTGTCCGGCGGGCGGGGCGAGCGCCTCCACCCGCTGACGGCGGACCGCGCCAAGCCCGCCGTCCCCTTCGGCGGCAAATACCGGATCATCGACTTCACCCTCAGCAACTGCATCAACTCCGGGCTGCGCAACATCATCGTCCTGATCCAGTACAAATCCCACTCCCTGGACCGCCACATCCGGCGCGGATGGAACGTCTTCAACCCCGAAGTCGGCGAGTACATCTTCTCCCTGCCGCCCCAGCAGCGCATCAGCCAGGACTGGTACAAGGGGACGGCCGACGCGGTCTTCCAGAACTGGTTCATCGTCGAGGACAAGCAACCCGAGTTCGTCCTGATCCTGGCCGGGGACCACATCTACAAGATGAACTACAAGGAAATGCACAGCTTCCTCCAGCAGACACAGGCCGACGTGGTGGTAGGCGCCATTGAGTATCCGCTGGCTGAAGCCTCGAACTTCGGCGTCATGACCGTGGACGACAACTCGCGGATCATCCGCTGGGACGAGAAGCCCGCCCACCCCACGCCCATGCCGAGCGATCCGACGCGCGCGCTCTGCTCGATGGGCATTTACCTGTTCCGGACCTCGGTCTTGCACGGACATCTGCTGGCGGACGCCGAGCGCGACTCCGCGCACGATTTCGGCAAAGACATCATCCCGAGCATGATCGGCAGCCGCCGCGTGTTCGCGTACAATTTCCGCGACGAGAACCGCAAGGCCGTCAAATACTGGCGCGACGTCGGGACGCTGGACGCATACTGGGAAGCCAACATGGACCTAGTCTCCGTGGACCCGCTGTTCAACCTCTACGACCAGAACTGGCCAATCCGCACCTACCAGGGACAATTCCCGCCGGCAAAGTTCGTCTTCGCCGAGGAGTTCCAGGGTGGCCGCCTGGGGATCGCGCTCGACTCGATTGTGAGCAGCGGGTGCATCATCAGCGGCAGTCGCGTGCAGAACTCTGTTCTCTCCGCGGGCGTCCGCGTCAACGACCGCGCCGTGGTGCTCCAGTCGATCCTGATGGAGAACGTCGTGATCGGCGAGCACACCCGGATCCGCCGCGCCATCATCGACAAAGGCGTGACGATCCCGCCGAAGACCGAGATCGGCTACGACCTGGAGGCCGACCGCAAGCGCTTCACGGTGACCGAGTCCGGCATCGTGGTGATCTCCAAGGGCATGAAGCTCAACGGGTGATAACCCTTCACCATGACAGCTGAGCTGACTGATCACTACGGCCGGACCGAGTTGGTCTTGATGGTGGTGGACCCGCTCCTCCTGTTTGCCTACTGGGAGGTGACGCCCGAGAGCCTGGGCCAGGCCCAGGACGCGCTGGGCGCGGAGATGGTGGGCGCGCGGGCAGTCCTGCGGTTGTACGACATCTCGCTGATCCACTTCGACGGGACCAACGCCCACCACACCTTCGACATCGACATCGGGCTCGAAGCCCGCGGCTGGTACGTCCATCTCTGGACCGCGGAGAAATCCTATTGCGCGGACCTGGGGTTCGTGGCCCGCACCGGCCGGTTCCACGCGATCACCCGCTCGAACATCGTGCACACGCCTCGCGCGGGCGTGTCGGCCCGGGACGAGGAACGCTGGATGCGTGTGCGGTTCATGCGCCGGCGGAAGCCCGACCCCTCGCGGCCGCTGGAGTCCGTCCCTGCCCCACCCTTCCGTGGGCGGCAGTCTCCCGAGGAGCTTCGCGCCCTTCTGGAGCGCCGCTTGCGCGAACAGGCGAGACTCGCGGCTGAATTCGCCAAGGGGACATCACCAGGCTCAATGTCCCAGGGATCACGATGACCACCCAACCGACCGGGTATCTCTGTCTCGTCCTGCACTGCCACCTCCCGTACGTCCGGCATCCCGAACACGAGCACTTCCTGGAGGAGAATTGGCTGTTCGAGGCGATCACCGACACCTACGTCCCGCTCCTGCGGGTCATGAACGGCCTGGTCCGCGACGGCGCCGACTTCCGGCTCACTGCCACGCTTTCGCCCCCACTGATTTCCATGCTAAGGGACCCGATGTTGATCTCCCGCTACGAACGGCACCTGAACCGGCTGATCGAGCTGGCGTCGAAGGAAGTCCACCGGACCTCGCATCAGCCGGAATTCCACCGGCTCGCCACCATGTACCTGGAGCGCTTCCTCCAGACCCGACACGCGTTCACGCAGGAGTGCGGGCGCGACCTCGTCAGCGCCTTCGGGCATTTGCAAGACTTAGGTAAGCTGGAGATCATCACGTGCGGCGCCACGCACGGCTTCTTGCCGCTGCTCAACGTGACGCCGAGCGCCGTCCGCGCGCAACTGCGCGCCGCGGTGGCGCACTATGAGGAGACGTTCGGCCGTCCGCCACACGGCATCTGGCTCCCGGAGTGCGGCTATTATCCCGGCCTCGACGAGGCGCTGCGGGACGTGGGGCTGCAGTTCTTCTTCACCGAGTCCCACGGGCTGCTGTACGCTGACCCACGCCCACGGTACGGCGTGCACGCGCCGGTGTTCTGCCCCACCGGCGTCGCCGCCTTCGCGCGCGATCTCGACTCCTCGAAGCAGGTCTGGAGCGCCGAAGAGGGCTACCCCGGCGATCCGGCCTATCGCGACTACTACCGTGACATTGGCTGGGACCTGGATTACGACTATATCCGGCCCTACATCCAAGTGGACGGCAAGCGGATCAACACCGGCATCAAGTATTTCCGGATCACCGGCAAGACCGACCAAAAGCAGGTGTACGACCGTGCCTGGGCGCTGGAGCGGGCCGCGGATCACGCCGGCAACTTCATGTTCAACCGCGAGCGCCAGGTGGAATGGCTCGCCCCTGTCATGGACCGCCCGCCGATCGTGGTGGCCCCTTATGATGCCGAGCTCTTCGGACACTGGTGGTTCGAGGGGCCGGAGTGGCTGGACTTCCTCTTCCGCAAGCTGCACTTCGACCAGCAGACCGTCAAGCCGATCACGCCCGCCGAATACTTAGAGCGCCACGACGTCAACCAGGTCTGCACGCCCTGCGGCTCGTCCTGGGGGTATAAGGGCTACCACGAGGTCTGGCTGAACGGCGGGAACGACTGGATCTACCGCCACCTGCACACCGCGGCGCGGCGGATGGAGGAATTGACGCGTGCGTTCCCGCAGGCGGAGGGCCTGACGCGGCGCGCTCTCACGCAGGCCGGGCGGGAACTCCTGCTGGCGCAGAGCTCCGACTGGGCCTTCATCATGAAGACGGGGACGATGGTGGAGTATGCCGTGAAGCGCACGAAGGAGCACCTCACGCGGTTCACCAGCCTGTATGAGCAGCTTCGCTCCGGCCGCGTGGATGCCGGCTTTCTCAAAGACCTCGAAGAGAAGGACAATCTCTTTCCCGCCCTGGATTACCGCAACTTCTCGTAGCGGGCTATTTCAGCTTCAGGATCTCCTTGAGTTTCGTCTGCCACTCGCCCGTGATGGTCTTTACATTCCCCTGGTCATCCACCTCGATGGTCACCGGCTCATTGAAGTGGAGGTTCGCCGTCAGTCTCCAATCGGAAGCCTTGAACGTTTTGGTGTCACCAGCGTCGGTCCTGACCGTCACGGTGATATTGCCGATGTTCTCAGCCACAACGTCCACGATGTGCCCCTTGATAGTTCTGGCGACAGCCAGCGACGGCAATGCGAGCAAGCATACAAAAGCAATGATGGCGACAATTGCGACTGATGACATGACGCGCCTTGTTGACTTCATGACATGCCCTCCTTGTAGTCGCTTCGTTTATCCTAAACCGATTAAATTATCAACGTGTCCAGCGACCACCACCCACGATCAGGACTTGGTGAAGCTCGCGTCGGCGCTGATCTGTGGCAGGCAGGCGGGGCAGAGGCAATCGCGGAAGGTCTGGCCGATCGTTGTCAATTGCGACTCATTCAGCCGGACTTGATCGCACCAGCAGGGCTCGCGTCCGCCCCCGCAGGGGAAGGAACATCCGCAGTTGCCGCAGAGTTTATCCAAGGGCGCGCTCGTAGAGCTCGACGTACTGCTTGGCCGAGCGCTGCCAGGTGAAGTCCTGTTTCATCCCTCGCCGCATCAGCGCCTGCCATTCTTCCTTGTCCCGGTACACCTTCAAGGCTAAGAGAATGGTGCTGAGGAGCACTTCCGGCTGTGGGGTCTCGAAGACAAAGCCCGTCGCCTTATTCCCTTTTCCGCCAACAGGCAAGTAGGGGACGACCGTATCAGCCAAGCCCCCGGTCTTCCGCACGACCGGCACGGTTCCGTACCGGAGGCTGTATTGCTGGTTGAGCCCGCAGGGTTCGTAGCGCGAGGGCATGAGAAAGAGATCAGAGCCGGCCTCGATGAGGTGCGCCAGGCCTTCATCGAACGCCAGGCGCACCGCGAGCTTGCCCGGATAACGCGTGCTCAAGTCCGTCAACCGCTCGTGATAGGCCGGCTCGCCGCTTCCGAGCACGACCATCTGTACGTCCAGCTCCAGCAGCTTCGGGATGATCTCCACGACCAAGTCAATCCCTTTCTGGAACGCGAGCCGGGAGACCATCCCCAGAAGCGGGACATTGCGCGCGGGCAGCTTCATCTCGCGCTGGAGGGCTGTCTTGCAGGCCTTCTTCCCGCTCAGATCCTTCGCCGAGTAATGCGCCGGCAGATGCGGATCAGTCGCCGGATTCCAGACGTCGTAGTCGATCCCGTTGGTCACCCCGAAGAGGCGGTCTTTCCGCGCCTGGAGCACGCCCTCGAGGCCATGCCCGAACTCGCTGGTCTGGATCTCGCGTGCGTAGGTCGGGCTGACCGTGGTGAGCAGATCCGCATAGACTAGCCCGCCCTTGAGCACATTCACCTGTCCGTAGAATTCGAGCCGTTCGGGGGTGTATTCGGACCACGGCAGGCCGGTCGCGGGATAGTCCATCACGGGAAAGCGTCCCTGATAGCCCATGTTGTGGATGGTGAAGAGCACGCGGGTCTTCGCCCACGCCGGGTCATCCCGATAGAGCGTCTTGAGATAGGCGACGGCGAGCGCCGTCTGCCAGTCATGCGCGTGCAGCACGTGCGGCGGACGCGTGGGCTGCCGGCAGGCCTCCAGGACCGCGCGGCAGAAGAGCACGAAGCGCTCCAGGTTGTCGGGGTAGTCGCGGCCCTCCTCGCCGTAGAGGCCAGCCCGGCCGAAGAAGGGATCATAGCGGATACAGATGAGCGAGACGGCCTTGTTCCCGAGCGCGCCGGTCTCGACCCCGACCTCGACAGAGTCCCCGCGGATGGGGACCGCCACCGTCGCGGTCTGCCGGAGACTACTCGCTTGGGGATCGATGCTCGCATAGCGCGGGAGGGCCAGCTGGACCTCGTGCCCTAGGCGCGCCAGCTCCACCGGCAGCGTTCCTGCCACATCCGCTAGACCTCCCGTCTTGGCCAGCGGGACCGCTTCGCTTGCAAGCATCAGGATGCGCATGGTGCCCTTCTATTGTTGAGGAAACCGGGCCTGGTCGTAGAACTTCTTGCCCCACCCGGCAAGGATTTCGGTCACGAATCCCAGAGGCGTGTAGGTGCGGCCGTCCTGCAGCGTGACCAGGTCATTGCCGAACGGACGGAGCAGGGAAAACCGATCCTCGGTCGGGTAGAAGAGGAACAACACCGGCGTTCCCTTCTGATTGACCCATTCCATCCGGTTCGGCTGCCCGAACGTCTGGACCACGTCCGTCAGGGCCATCCCTGTCTTGAGAAGGTCCGGGTTGAAGCCCTCGGCCTGCGCGATCGGGACCGCCGTCCCCAAGGTCGCGGCGATCCCGACGCATGCGGTCATCCACAGAAGCCGTCGTCGCATGAAGTATCGCATGGAGGCTCCTTTCACCACTCCGGGCCGATCTCGGCCAGGAGTTTCAACGTCGGCTCGGCCAGTTCCGCCAGTTGCTCCTCCGTGATAGGCGTCTGCCGGAACCCGGTCAGCGGGACGAGGTCAATGATGTCCGGTCGGAGCGGAATCTCATAGGCGCCGTCGATGAGAATCCGCTGGCCGGCCGCCGAGAGGACGAAATCAATGAACCGCTTGGCGGCGCCGGGGTGCTGGGCGCCCTTCACGAGCGCGATCGCATTGAGATTCAGCAGCGTGCCTACCTCGCCGTCCTTCTGGTCGGGATAGACCACGCCGACAGGATAGCCCGCCTTGCGGGCCAGGAAATAATTCGGCGAATTGGTGAGCCCGATCGCGAACTCGCCGCGCCCGACGCCTTGCCAGACATCCGCGTTGTCCGGAAGGATCTTCAGGCCGTTGGCATAAAGTTGTTTCAGGTACTGCTTCGTAAAGTCGGCCCCTTTCGCGACCATCAGCGATGAGACCCAGCTCAACGTCGTCCGCTCCCGCGTACCGGCGATGGCGACCTTCCCCTTCCACTTGGGATCGGTCAGTGGGAAGACGGAGCGGGGGACGTCATTCTCCGCGACAAGGTTCTTGTTGTAGAGGAGCACACGGGCGCGCGAGGAGATGCCGGTCCACAGACCCTTGCGGTCGCTGGTTCCGGGCTCCAAACCCTTGGCTTCCGGCGAGACGTACTTGTCCAGCACGCCGTTCTTGGCAATAATCTCCATCACACCTACTTCCGTCGCAATGAACACATCCGCCCGCGGGCGGGCCTTCTCCTGGATCAATTCGTGGGCCAATCCGGTCGTTGTGCCGGTCTTGAATTTGACCGGGATGCCGGTCTTCTTCTGGAACGCTTCCACGATCGGCTTGACCGCCACCTCCTTGCGCCCGGAGTAGACGACCAGTTCCTCAGCGGACCGGGCGCCATCCACATCCGCCCAGAGGCCGGAGATCAGCGCGATGATCAGGGCACCGCGTCGCAACGCACTTCTCCCCACGGCTAGGCGTCCCGCGAGGGGGATGCTGTGTCCTCGCCCCAGTTGTAAATCGACTTGATGTACTGATACGCGGCGATCAGCTTGCGGAGCTGCACTTCGCCGCTCCGGTCGCCGGCCCGCGCGTCCGGGTGAAGCTCCTTGACCTTCATGCGAAAGGCTTTCGTGACCGCCGTGTAGGAGCTGCCTTCCTCGAGCCCGAGGATCGCAAAGGCTTGGGCGGCATTGGACACTTCGCCCTGCGGGTCCGTTGAGCCGCCCCAGCCGCCGCCCCCTGTCGCCTGCCGGAAGAAATCAAAGAGGTTGGGCCGCCGCTTCCGTCGCCGCCGGGGACGGCTGTACAGCTCGGCTTCGAGCTCTTCGAACCGATCCTCGATGAACTCGATGCGCCGGTCCAGCCGTTCCAGCTCCGAGATGCCCGAAGCCTCGTCCAGTTCGCCCTCGATCAGCTCCGCCATCCGCAGCACTTCTTCCAGCTCGCCTTCCATCTTCAAGGAGAGGTCTGGCTGCGCCTGCAACAGCGACTCGAAGGCGTAGTCCACGTCTTTCGTGATGCGGGCCTGGAGTTCGGCGATGCGGGACTTCATCTCCTGAAGCGCCTTCGCCTGCGCCCGCTTGTTCTGAAAAGACGCCACGGGCGTATGTAACCAGAATCAGGCGGGACGGTCAAGGAAGCGGGAGGCTTAAAGGACGTCGCGGATGGCGCCGGGATCGATGCGGGTGATGGACTCTTGGGTCAGCCGGATGATCTGTCCCTGCGAGAGGCCCACATCCATGACCACCCGGTACATGAGCGGACGGCCCGGCCCTACCGGGAAGACCACAAGATCGTACGCGACCTCCCCCAACACGTTAACATTGTCGGAGGCCGAGACGGTCGCCTTTATGGATGTCAGGTCCACCTCGGTCTTGGCCACGTCAATCTGGTCGAACCGACGAAAGGCCTCGACGAGGTCGCGCTGGGCTAGGATGCTGCGCGCGGCAAGGTCCTTTGCCGTCCGGACCTGCAACGCCTGCCTCAGACGCTCGTGCAGGAGGCCGAGCGCCTCTTCATACCGTTCTTTCTGTAACGCGCCGTAGTAGCGGGCGCACACGGCGGCGAGCGTGCTGGCCGGACCTTCGGTGGACGCGGCCTCGCTCCGGGGCACGGCCGACAGGATCATCAGGATCGCGAGGACCAGCGGCGGCAAGAACCGTGTCATGGGTTGCGATCCTTCTCTTGGAGGCGCGCCTTGAGCCGGCCGATCGACAGCCAGCGGTAGATCCGGACGGAAATCGGGATGACGATGACCAGCCCGATGATCAGGTACATGAAGAACTCTTCCGGAGAGATGCCGTACACGGGGCGGTTCCTCCGCCAACTATTCTATCAGAGACTGCCCGGACGATAGACGACGGGGTCGGGCACCTGAGCTTCGGCGAAGCCTTTGCGGCGCAGCCGGCAACTGTCGCAGCGGCCGCATGCGCGCCCCTGCTCGTCCGGGTCGTAGCAGCTATGGGTCAGGTGAAGCGGCGCTTTGAGGGCCAGGCCCCTCCGGATGATATCCGCCTTGGTCATCCGGAGCAAGGGCGCCTCCACGCGAATCGTCCCGCCTTCCACGCCGACTTTCGTTCCCAGCTTGGCCAGGGCTTCAAACGCGCGAAGGTACTCCGGACGGCAATCGGGGTAGCCGCTGTAGTCCAGCACATTGGCCCCGAAATAGATTGCCTCGGCGTGCACCACCTCCGCCCATCCCAGCGCCAGGGCCAGAAACAGGGTGTTGCGGGCCGGGACGTAGGTCGGCGGGATACCGGAGCCGATCTCTGTGTCCGGGCGGTCCTTGGGAACCGGTACGGCGTCGGTCAGCGCCGAGCCGCCGATCGCCCGGAGATCGACCTCCACCACCAGGTGACGCTTGGCGCCGAGGGCCGCGGCGATCTCAGGGACTCGCTTCAATTCCACGGCATGCCGCTGGCCGTAATTGACGGACAATAGATAGAGCTCGTGACCGGCGGATTGGGCTTCGGCGGCCGTGACCGTGGAGTCCAATCCCCCGCTGCACAGCACCACGGCTCGTTTAGCGGGGGAGCTCGCCAAGCTTGACCTCCACTGTGCTTCGCTTGAACTCGCCTTGCCGGTTCGTGCGGAGAACCTCCAGCTTCATCCGGTCGCCGGGCTGGTGCTTGCGGACCAGCCGCCGCAGGTCCTCCGCGTTCGTGATCGCCTGGCCGTCCGCGGCCGTCACGACATCGCCGCCAATGATCACGATCGCGTTGCCGATGACCACCTGCCGCGTTCCTCCCAGCAACCCAGCCCTGGCGGCCGGGCTCCCCCGCGCGACCCGGACCACCAAGGCGCCGTGCTCCACGGGAAGTTGCAGGACGCGGGCCACGCCCGGCGTCAGCGTCTGCGTCTCGGCGCCCAGATAGGCATACACCACGTGTCCGCGGGCGAGGATGTCCGCCACCACCCGCTTCGCGGTGTTGATCGGGATGGCGAACCCGATGCCGATGTTCCCCCCCGACGGGGTGAAGATGGCCGTGTTGATCCCGATCACGTGGCCTTCGGAGTCCAGCAACGGACCCCCGGAGTTGCCGGGATTGATGGCGGCGTCGGTCTGGATGACGTCCTCGATCTCCGTCGCGCCGGTCTTCACGACCTTGCGCAGCGAGCTGATGATGCCGGCCGAGAGACTGTGCTCCAGCCCGAAGGGATTGCCGATCGCCAAGACTTTCTGTCCGACCTGCAGCGCGGAGGAATCACCCAGCGGCAGGACGGTCAGCGCTTCGGGCGGGGCTTTGATCTGCAGCACCGCCAGGTCGGTCTGCGGATCGGCGCCAACCAGCTTCGCCGTCCACTTGCTCCCGTCGGCGAGGCTCACCTCCAGCCGCTGGGCTCCCTGCACGACATGGTGGTTGGTCAGGATGTGCCCGCGGGTATCGAGGATGAAACCGGACCCTGACGAATCGCTGGGGATCGGGTTGAAGAAGAAGTCGTAGGCGATGGCCCGGTTGGTGATGTTGACGACGCCGGCATTCAGCCGGCGGTAGATCGCGACGCTGTTCTCCTCGTCGCTGGTGAGCGCCCAGGCCGAAGACGCCGCCACCCAGGACGCGGCGATCGCGAGGAGTGTGGACCGCATCTGTTAGAGTTCCTGTTCCTCCTCCATCTCGATCTTCTCGAGCATCTCCTGTTTCGCCTGGCACGCGACGCACCGCCGGGCGAACGGGACCGCGCGCAGCCGCTTCTCGGTGATCTCCGCCCCGCAATCGGCGCAGCGCCCGTACGTGCCTTCTTCGAGCTTCGCCAGCGCCTCGTCGATCTGCTGCCGCATCTTGTTGCGCAGCTCCATGATGGAGATGTCCCGTACCCGTTCCGTGTCGAGCAGCGCCTGATCGCCCACATCTGGAGCCGAGTCGACCCGCCGCTGGATCTCGTCGGACATCCGATGGCCGATGAGCCCATTGATCTCCTTCATCACCTCCTGGCGGTGCTCCAGCAGCATCTTGCGGAGCGCCTCGGTGCGCTGGCTCGAACCCGCCGTCTTCGCCGTCGAAGGCGACTCGACCGCCTTGGGCGCGGGCGCTTTGGCCTTCGCCTTGGCCTTCCCCTTCGCCACTGTCTTCACCGACGCCTTCACTGTGGCTTTCACGGCCCGGCGCGGCTTGGACTTCGCGGTCATGCGGGTTGCCCTCCTCCCTGAATGAGACCTATGGCTTTTTCCAACATCTCGCGCTCGTTCTTGTACGACAGCGTGCGGAGCGCGTCCGCGAGCGAAAACCAGCGCACTTCCTCCACTTCGTCATCATGGTCGTCCGTATTCCCGCCGAGGTATTCCATCAGAAACAGGTGCACCGTCTTGACGATACGGCTGCGATCGACCTTGGAGTAGAACTCATAGGTGACCTCGCCCAGCTTCCGGAGCACCTTGGCATCGAGCCCGGTCTCCTCGCGAACCTCCCGGACGGCCGTTTGTTCGAGATCTTCCCCCTTTTCAATCCAGCCCTTCGGCAGGGCCCACGCGTCCCCGTCGGCGCGGGCCACCCGGATCAAGGCCACCTCGTAGCCTGCGCCGGCCGGTCTGAAGACAACTCCGCCCGACGAGATGCGGTGGATGACCATAGCGCCTAGTACTGGATCAGGGCCTGGACCTCGCAGCCATCGAGTTGTTCGCGCCCTTTAAGCGAGCACAACTCCACCAGAAAGGCCAGCCCCACAATTTCCCCGCCGAGTTGGCGAACCAGATTGACCGTCGCGGCGGCGGTCCCGCCGGTCGCGAGCAGGTCGTCCACGATGAGCACCCGCTCGCCCATGGCGATCGCGTCCCGGTGCACCGCCAGCGAGTTGGTACCATACTCCAGATTATACTTGACCTCGAAGATGTCGGCCGGCAGCTTGCCGGACTTCCGGACCGGCACGAAGCCGGCGGAGAGTTGATGCGCCAGCGGAGCGCCCAGGATAAAGCCACGCGACTCGATGCCGACGACCTTGGCCACGTTGCGGTTCCGATAGAGCACGGTGAGGTCTCCGATGACGCTGCGGAATGCCACGCGGTCCTTGAGCAAGGTCGTGATGTCGTAGAACAGGATTCCGGGTTTGGGGAAATTCGGAACCTCACGAATGAGCTTTTTGTAATTCATGTGGGGGGAGAGTATAGGGGCACCGAGGAAGGCGTGTCAATCACACTTCAGTAAACTTTTGATTGCTCCCCATCACAGCAGAATTGTGAAGCCTTGTACGCTCCCGGTTGGCGTTTTCCAGGTTACCGACACGTCGGTCACCTCCGCGAGCGACGGCCCGCGGCGAAGCCGCGCCAGCAGTTCTTCGACCTTCGCGCGGGGACCTTCGACCTCGACCTGCACTCGTCCATCATAGAGATTGCGCACCCAGCCGGACAGGCCTAGTTCCTTCGCGACCAGTTGCGTGAACGCGCGATACCCGACGCCCTGGACATCGCCGGAAACAATGACCTCGGCGGCGATGAAGTCGGGAGGCTGAGGAACAGTCATGGGATTCAACGTTAAACGTTAAATCGTTAAACGTACAAGACTGCTCTGTTCTACGAATAACGCATAACGTATAACGATTAACGTCCACGCCGGCGAGGAGCGCCTGCGGCTTCCGCAGCCGCGAAGTCTTGGCCGAGCGGCGTTGAATTTGGTCGGGGCGAGAGGATTTGAACCTCCGACACCTGCGTCCCGAACGCAGTGCGCTACCAGGCTGCGCTACGCCCCGATTCAGGGAGTGAACGGCATGCCGAACGCCTCGGCCACCGCGCGGTACTTGACACGACCGTCGGCGAGGTTGAGGCCCTTCGCGAGAACCGGATCGATCCTGACCGCCTGCTCCGGCCCCAGTTCGGCCACCCGGAGAATAAAGGGAAGTGACGCGTTGGTCAAGGCCAAAGTTGACGTGTGCGGCACAATCCCCGGAATGTTCGGCACGGCATAATGCAGCACGCCGTCCACTACGTATACCGGGTCCGAGTGGGATGTGGGACGAGTCGTCTCCACACACCCGCCTTGGTCCACCGCGACGTCCACGATGACCGCGCCCTTCTTCATCCGGCTGACCGTCCCGCGCTTGACCAGGACGGGAGTCCGGCCGCCCGGCACCATGACAGCGCCGATGACCAGATCGGCTTCCAAGACGGCCTGCTCGATCCATTCAGGATGAGGAGCCATGGTCGTGACACGTCCCTGGTACAGGGTATCCAAGGCTTCCAGCCGTTCCCGACTGAGATTGAAAACGGTCACATGGGCTCCGAGTCCCACCGCCATCTGGGTCGCATGCGTCCCAACGACACCGGCTCCGAGGATCACTACCTTGCCTGGAGCCACGCCGGGCACCCCGCCCAGCAGGACGCCGCGGCCCCCGTGCGTCCGCTCAAGGTGGTGCGCTCCGATCTGGACGGACAGCCGCCCCGCGACCTCGCTCATCGGCCGGAGGATCGGGAGGTTGCCGTCCGGGCGCTCGACGGTTTCGTAAGCGATGGCGACCACCCGCCGGTCCAGCAGGGCTTCGGTCAAGGGCCGGTTGGCCGCGAGATGGAGATAGGTGAAGAGGGCCTGGCCTTTCCGGAAGAGCGGATACTCCGCGGGCAGCGGTTCCTTGACCTTGACGATCAAGTCCGCTCGCTCGAAGAGGGCGGTCTTGTCGGAGACCATCTCGGCGCCGGCCGCCCGGTAAGACGGATCGTCAAGCCCACTGCCCGCGCCGGCTCCAGCTTCCATGAGCACCCGATGGCCGGCCTTCACCAGCGCGCGCGCGCCGTCAGGGGTCAGCCCGACGCGGAATTCATGGTCCTTGATCTCCTTGGGGACGCCGAGGATCATGGCTTGCCGTCGGCTCCGGAGGGCTTGCACGACGACACCCGCTTGCCGGTGATCGCACCGACCGCTCCGTACGACGTGCGGAACGTTCCCTCAAGACGTCGGTTGTCGGTCAGCAGCAAGCTGTCCTCCTGATACCCGCCCTGAAAGTCCCACCGGAGGTACACGGCGTCGCCGTAGATCCGAATCTCAGCCGGCGACGGCCCCTGGACACCGGCGGCTTCCGGCGACGGCAGGACGATCTGCGACTTGCCTTCCCTGTGACTCAGCGTATGGGAATGCACGGTCCACTCCCACACACCACAGAGCCGCGCATAGCCGGCCTCCAGCCGCTTGGCCTCCGCCACGGGGTCCAGCTCGACGGCCTGCGCCATGGAGAGCATGAGGAGTAGTCCTGCCCCACTCGCTAAAGCGATCCGTGCATGCATACTGCTATTTTCTCCGATCAACGGCGAAAGCACAATATGGACAGCCTTTCACGCTTTGATGTATCATCGCTTCGCCTTGGGAGGACTGTGACGATGCTGGAAGACAACGCCGCTGCTTCGCCAGCCGGCAAGTGCGACGGCTGCGGAGCCACGGACGTCCCGCTCATGAAGATCTCGCTGGGCCGCGACTTCTTCGGGCGCGTCTACGACCGACTCTCGCCGAGCGCCGACCTGAGCCCGAAGTGGTACTGCGACCACTGCTCAGTCGAGAAGAACCTCCAGCGCGACTTCCGGGATATCAAGGGTGAGTTCGAGAAACTCACCAAGGGTGCCGCCTCGGCCCTGGGCCAGGCCGACCAGCTCGAGCGGGCCAAACTTCGGCTCAGGGAGATCGCCGCCATGATCGCCGTCAACACCCTCAAGCCGACCCTTTTGAAACCGGACGAGGTCGCGTCCCTCGCGCGGTCCATCGAGACGCACCGCGCCGCAACCGTCTAACTGATGGCCACGTTCAAGCGCCACATTTTCATGTGCATCAATCAGCGTCCGAAAGGCGATCCCCGGGGCTGCTGTGCTGACAACGGGTCGGTCCGTCTACAGGAGTTCATGAAGAAGGAGGTGGACCGGCTGGGGCTCAAAGGGATCGTCCGGGCGAACAAGGCCGGCTGCCTGGATCACTGCGAGTACGGGCCCAGCATCGTCGTGTACCCGGAGGGCGTCTGGTACTGGGCCGGCACCGAGGCGGACGTGACCGAGATCATGGAGAAGCACATCGTCGGAGGGAAGATCGTCGTGCGGCTCCTCATGCCCGGCCATGAGCCGCCCCCAGCCGCGCTCGAGCCGCTGAAAGCGTGACCACGCCGGCCAAGGACATCTTCGAGCTCTTTTCGCGGGCCCTGTTCGAAGGAGTCAAACCCATGATGCTCAAGAGAGATCACCTGGTCCGCCACCCTGACCGGTGCACCCACAATGCGGTCTGCATTCCGGTTTGCCCGACCGGGGCCTGGCTCTCCACGCCGCCCTACAAGTTCGATTCGTCCCGTTGCATCGAGACCTGCCGGCTCTGCCTTGATGCCTGCCCGTCGCAGGCCATCTACGCCGTCTTCCGCAAAGGCGAGAAGCTCCTCGAGCCGACCAAGAGCGACCCAGGCAAGAAGTAGGGACAAATAAGGGGACAGGCAACTTTTCCAAGCATCCTGCCGGGTGTCGACACAAGTTGAGGTAAGGGAAAAGTAGCCTGTCCCCCTGTCAGCAGGCGACGCGCTTGCGGAGGTGGCCGTAGTAGCCGGTGAGGAGCTGTCCGCAGCCCAGCGTGCCCGTTGTCAGCGCCATGATCCGATAGACGTCACCTCTCGTCATCTTCAGCGCGACCCCCGGATCGAGCAACGACGGCGAGACGCTCACGCGCTGTAGGGTTTTCACGGCGAACAGAATCGGCCAGGCGCAGGCCAGCCGGAGGCGCACTTCCCGGCGCGGAATGGCCATCGTGTAGAGCCAGCCCTGATCGAGGTGCTCTAGCGCGATGCGGAGGAGTCTCCTGAGCACCGGCCGGAATTTCGGCAAGGTGGCCGAGTCCAGCAGATCGGCCGGTTTCAATCCCGCTGGTTCCAGCAAGGCTGTCGGGATGTAGCAGCGGCCGCGCCGAAGGTCCGAGGCGAGGTCCCGCAGGACGTTTGTCAGTTGAAGCCCTTTGCCGAAGCGGATGCCGACGGTCGCCATCGCCTCCACGTCCCACGCTCGCAGGGCCGCGCGATGGGCGCACATCAGCCTGGTCCAGAAATCGCCGACGCAGCCGGCCGCATCGTAGGTGTACTCGTCCAGGTCGTCCAGCGTCCTCATGGCAGCCAGGGTCTGCGCCGTGTGGCCGGGAAAGCGCGTCAGGTCTTTCTGCATCCCATAGGACAAGGTCCCCACCACCTGACTGATCAGCGTCTGGTCGGCCGGCGCGAAGCTGTGCAAGAGGTGCCCGCATTCCACCAGATGGGTCAGCAGGGTCCGCTCTCCCGGTCGAGTCTGCAAGCCCCTGCGGGGATCGTCCAGATGGACCAGCAGGGCCGCCTGCAGTTCCCTGAGGGCATCCTCCCGCCGAAGCGGGTCCATCATCCATTCCCGAAATCTGGTCAGATACTGAAGTCGCTGGGAGCGCTCGATGAGGTCGGTGTCCGCGATGGTATCGGCGGCACGGGCCAGCAGGTAAGCCACCCTGACCTGGGTCCGGACATCACTGGGGACCACAGCCAAGGTGAGGTAGAAGGAGCGGGCGACTGAACGGAGGACCGTGCGCAGGAGGGTGTCGGGGGAGGCCCTCGTAACCATTTGAAAGACTAGTACACGTTCTGACCCCGGGGGTCAAGACGAAGCAGAAAGGGGCCTTGACACTGCCCCTTGTGATGATAATATCAAGAGACACATCATCGTGCGGCACGGGTGTGAAAAGGAGGAACAAATTCAGATGTTAAAAAAGTTGAAGGGGATTGGGTTACTGCTGATCACCAACTTCCTGATCATGATCATGCTGGGGGTCGTGTACGTGGTCCTGGCAAACTTCGTGCTGCCGGCCTTCGGCATCGACATCCGCGGGTCGGTGGATGGAACCATCCTGCTCTACGCGGGCGTCCTGGGCTTCGGAGGCGCTTTCATCTCACTGGCCTTCTCCAAGCAATTCGCCCGGGCCATGCTGGATTGCTACCAGGTCACCGAGCCCCGGACCCGCGCCGAAGAAGTCGTGTTCCAGACCGTGCGCGAGCTGGCCCAGCGGCTCCACGTCAAGATGCCGGAGGTCTGGGTTTACGATGCGCCGGATCCGAACGCCTTCGCCACCGGGCCAACCAAGAACAACGCGATGGTCGCCGTGTCGACCGGCCTCCTGGAGAACCTGAAAGAGGAGGAAGTCCGATCCGTCCTAGCGCACGAGATGGGTCATGTCTGGAATGGCGACATGTTCACCACGACCGTGCTGGCCGGCTTGCTGAACACCTTCGTGTACTTCATCTCCATGTGGGTGGAGCGGTTCTTTAGAGAACGTGACCAGGCGATTCTGGGCATCGTCGCCTTCTACGTCTTGCAAATCGTGCTCGGCATCCTGGCCATGATCGTCGTGAACTGGCACTCGCGGCGGCGAGAGTTCGAGGCCGACCGGTTCGCGGGCAAGGCTTACGGGCCGGCTGCGATGATCTCGGCCCTCCAGAGTATTCAGCGCTACGTCGAGGCGGCGCAGATGGAATACGCGACTCACGATGCGCTGGCTACGATGAAGATCTCCGGCGGAACCGGCGGCTGGATGAACCTGTTTGCGACCCATCCGCCCATCGAGGAACGCATCGCGGCCTTGAGGCGGATGGCCTGATTGAAACTGGTCTATCGGCTCGGCGACAGCCCGCTGCCCTCCCTCGACCAGGTAGGCGGCAAGGGGTTTTCCCTCATGCGGCTGTTGCAGGCGGGTTTCCCCGTCCCGCCCGGCTTCGTCCTGACGACATCATTCTTTGAGCCCTGGATCGTCCTGCTGAAGGCGACCCCAGCATGGAAGCAGTTCCTCGCCGTGGACCCGGCTGGGCTGCGGGACGTCTGCCAGCGACTCAAGGCCATCAGCGCCGGGTACGAACTGTCCACCGAGCAGAAGAAGAGACTCAGGGAAGCCCTGATCGCCTTCGACGAGAAGACTCTCTTTGCTGTGCGCTCCTCCTCACCAGAGGAGGATCTGGGGAGCGCGTCCTTCGCTGGCGGCTACGAGACGGTCCTGGGTGTCACGGCGGATCGGCTGGAAGCGGGGGTCCACACCGTGTTCGCCACCTGTCTCGATGCCCGTATCGTCACCTACAAGCACGAACGCGGCCTTGCAGCGGCAGAGCCCCGCATCGCAATCGTGGTGCAGGAGCAGATCGCCAGTGAGGCGGCCGGCGTCGGCTTTTCGGTTCATCCGGTCTCCAGCGATCCGGACCAGGCCGTGTTCGAATCCAACTGGGGGCTCGGGCAGACCGTCGTGGCCGGCCGCGTGTCGCCTGACCGGTTCGTCATGCACAAGCCGACACGGAAGATCCTGGAGCGGCAGCTTGGCAAGAAAGAACGGGCGCTCGTTCTTCTGACCGGCGGCGGGACGCACGAACGCGAGGACCCCCGGCATGAGCAACTGTCGCTGCAGGACGGTCAGCTCCAGGCCTTAACCGAAGCGGTGATCGCCATCGAGCGACACTTCGGCCGTCCTATTGACATGGAATGGGCCTTCGCCGGCGGACGGCTCCACGTCCTCCAGGCCCGCCCGATCGTGAAGCGCGCGGCCGCTCCCGCGGTGTCAAAGGCGCCGGGCGTGTTTCAGAAGCTCGTGGCTTGGGTCAAGGGGTTCTTCAATTGGTAGGGGCGCACCTGCGTGTGCGCCCGTCCAAGAGGCGCTCTATTTATTCGGACGGACACATAGGTCCGCCCCTACAGTCACCGCACTTCCAAGACGCCTTCCATGCCCTTCTCGCGGTGGCTTTTGAAGAAGAGCAGCTTCTTGTCACAGTAGATCGCGAAGGAGCCCGGCACCGTCGGGGTGAACGTGATCTTCACGGTTTGCCCGGCCGGGATCTCCTCCTTGATTGCAAGGCCCGACTTGGGATCATCGATGAGGAAATTGTGCGGCACCAGCACGGTCACGCTCTTGACGGTCAGCTCGACCGGCTTGCCGGCCCGCACGACGAGATGGCGCGGGCTGAACTCATAGCTGTCGGCTTCGACCACGGCCCGTTGGATTCCGTCCGGGTCCAGCGAAACTTCGAAGGCAACTGGATCCACGGCCGCGGACGTGAAGATTGGCATGAGGACGAGCAACCAGGTTCCGACTGCGAGAACGTACACCATTGTCCAGCCCTCCTCCCTGACAATATGACACATTTTCCGCCTGCTTTGGTCAAGAGCACAGTCACGAGCAAGCAATTCCGCACACTTCAATACTTATTGCCACTCCCGATTTTCCGGCCGTTTTGCTCCGGCACCAATATTGCAGCCACTATTGCAGTTAATGGTGAACCAGCACCGAATCACAACCCATCGGGAGGGCTCTATGGTTCGACCCGTGCTCATCCTCTCCGTTCTGTTGCTCTTCATTGCCTCACCGATCCTGGCTGAGGTCAATTCGCATGACCATGCCCAATCGCCATTCCAGCCTAAAGCCATCACAACGGTGACCCTGAAGGGCGATGCCTTGGTCCTCACCTTCGGACCGATCGACCTGCCGGCCGGTCACAGCGGCGACCTTGCCTCTAGCCTGCCGATTCATTCCTTCAAGGCGCCCAAGGACATGACCGTGACTGGCTTCAGGTCGCGCATCTTCACCAAGGACGGCAAGGAACTGCCCGGCCAGTACCTCCACCACATCCTGCTCCAGAATCTGGAAGAAAAGAGCCTCTCCTGTCCCGGCGAGCCGTCCTACTTCGCAGGAGCCGGGATCGAGATCACGGATGCCAAATTCCCCCCTGGCTACGGCGTGCCGATCAAAAAGGACAGCACGCTCGTCGCGATCGTGGCCTTCTACCACAAGGTCCCGCCCACCAAGGACGTCCTGGCGACCTTCACCATGGACTTGGCCCCCGAGGGTGCCAGCGTCAAGCCGATCAAAGCATACACCGTCGGCGTCAACGTGGTGTGTTACAGCCAGTTCAGCAAGCGGCCGCCCAACGAATCGGACGAAGGCCGGGAGCTGAAGCCTGGCATCGTGCAGGTGGACTCCAAGCCTCTGAAATTCACGGTGGACGCGTGCGTCAAGTATGCCTATCCCCATGGGCATGACGGGCTGCTCCTGATCGCGCTCGACAACAAGACCACGAACCAGACGTTATTGCGCAGCGTGCCTGACGTCGAGAACGGCGGGAACCTGCGCGGTTTCCTGCCTCAGCAAGTCTACAGCAGCATGAAGGGCTTTCCCGTGAACACCAAGGACGAGTATGAGATGACGATGGTCTACCATCTCAATCGTCAGGAGACCCTGGACCTGCACGGCATGGGCAACTACCTCCTCTACGTTGCACCGGGACCCTGCGAATAGATCGATTGACCGCTCGCCTCTGGTATAATTAACCAAAAGGAGGCGGGTTATGACCAGACTTATGGCCGTGGGCATGGTCGCCTTGTGGATCAGCGGGTGCGCTTCGTACGGAGGGTGGGAACCCACCGTGGATGCCAGCCGGGATATGAGCAGGGACACCTTGGCGCGCGACCTCGCCGAGTGCAAGGAACTGGCGAGCAAGGCGTCGGGCGGCACGGTGACCGAAGCCGCCAAGGGCACCGGTGCCGGCGCTGTCATCGGAGCGGCGGCTGGGGCGGTGATCGGAGCAGTCTCCGGCAGTCCTGGGCGTGGGGCCGCGCTGGGATCAGCGATCGGCGGGACCAGCGGCGGCGTGCATGAAGGCGTATCAGCCGAGCGTCAATACAAACACAGCTACATCAAGTGCCTGGAGGGCCGCGGCCACCCAGTGATCAACTAGGGGACCACGGTCACGGTGACATACGCCGGGAAGCTCTCGGCTCCTTCCTCGTCCCGCACGATCAAGCGGAATCGCAGGACACGCGGCTCGTCTACCACGGGCGCGAAGAAGTAAGGCCGGGGGCTGAGCGGCTCGACAAGATTGATCGGCATCCCCTGGACCTGCGACCAGTAGTACAAGGGGTTCTTCCCTTCCGGATCCCCGCTCAGAAGCGCATCTAGCCGGACCTTCGCGCCTTGCTTGACCGTCTGATCGGTGCCAGCATGGGCCACCGGCGGCCGGTTCTCAAGGTTCTCCACCTCCACCACGACAGGAATCTTGACCTCGTGCTTGCCGTTCTTGGCCACGATCTCCGCCGTACCCGGACCCATCGCCTGCGCGAGGCCGTCATGGTTGACCCGCACGACTTTCTCATTGCTCGACCGGTAGGTGGTACCTGTGCGGCTGTGGGTTAGGTCCCGCGCCACCCGGTCGGCGTACCTCCCGCGGACGCTCAGCAGACGGACCTCGCCGATGGTCTTGGTAAACCGGACCGGGATCTCCGCTTCCAGGCCTTTTAGCTCCGCCGTGGGCACCACGCGGACAGAGACTTCGGCGAACAACACGTACTGCCCGCGCCGCTCCGCCACCTGGGCCACGGCCACCAGACGCATGGCGCCCACCGCTTCGACAGGGACGGGCATCGCGGCGTCAAACGGAGCAGCCGTCGCCTCGACCATCGGCGGAGTTTCAACCTTGATGTCGTCCAACGCCCGCTCCTCTTCAAAGAGCGTGTACGTGACCTTCACCACCGGCAGCCTCGGCTGGAACCTGACCTTGACCTTTATCGCCTCGCCGGGCCTGACCACTGCCCCTTCCACGGGTTCTGAGACTTGAAAGGCGAAGGCCTCGGATTCAACCGCCGCCAGCGTCCACAGCGCTCCTGCGAGAACCGCCCAGACCCTGAAGCTCGCCCACCGCCGCATGAAGATCTTTCTCGATTATCGCCTTTACGAAAGAGCGGTGGTATTCTACCATAGGCGTTGATCCGGAATATGCCGGAGATATGGAGGGATACCCAATGTTCGTCTGGAGCAAACGGTTTGCCATCGCAGCGCTGATTCTGTTTGTCGCCGCTGAGGCGTACCTGATCCCGCACACGATCGGTACCGGCCCCAGTGAAATCCGCCCACACATGATCCAATATATCTTCGTGAACTACAGCCTGCTGGCCATCTGGGTGTTCATCTGGATGTTCGATCAGGCCCGCATCCGAGGCGCAAACGTGTGGCTGTGGCTGGCGCCGTTTCTCTTTGCTCCCCTCCCCACGCTCCTGGTCTTCATCCTGTTCCTCCAGCGACCACAGAGGGTCGGGGGATGACGGGCACGCTCGAAACGCTCGAGCCGTTGCGGCGCCACCTGCTGCCGATCGCCCACCTGAACAGCGCCGCGTCGGTGCTCTCCTGGGACCAGGAAACCTACATGCCGCCCGGAGGCGGCGAGGCGCGGGCGGAACACCTCGCCACCTTGCAGGGACTGGCGCACGAACGGCTGACGTCTTCTGAAACCGAAGACTTGCTGGGCCGCTGGTTGGACCTGAAAACCGGGGAACCGCTCAGCGGCGCCACGGACGGCTGGGATCCGGTCGCGCACGCCCTGCTGCGGGAGACCTGGCGCGACTACACCAAGGCCAAGCAGGTGCCAAACGACTTCGTCCGGCGGCTGGGCAAGACCTGCTCCCTCGCCCAGCAGGCGTGGGCCGAAGCCAAAAAGCAGGACGACTTTGCGTCGTTTCTGCCCCATCTCGCGGCCATTGTGGCCCTCAAGAAGGAAGAAGTCGGCTATCGCGGACCGGTTCCGACGCCCTACGACGCCCTGCTGGATACCTACGAGCCCGGCGCCACAACGGCGCAGCTCCTGCCGCTGTTCGCGGCGCTGAAGAGCCGACTAATCCCCCTGCTCGACCGCATCGTCCACTCGTCTGTGAAGCCGCGGGAGGACATCCTGACGCGCGGGTACGATCGGGACCGACAGCTCGCCTTCGGGAGGATGGTGCTGGAGGCGATGGGGTACGACTTCGAACGTGGACGCTTGGACATCTCGGCTCATCCCTTCACCACATCGTTTCATCCCTCCGACGTCCGGGTCACCACCCGCGTGTCCGAACAGGACTTCACGGGCTCGCTCTTCAGCTGCATCCATGAAGGGGGCCACGGCCTGTACGACCAGGGGCTGCCCGCCACCCACTACGGCACCCCTCTGGGCGAGTCGGTGTCGTTGGGCCTTCACGAGAGCCAGTCCCGCTTGTGGGAAAACTGCGTCGGGCTCTCGCGCCCCTTCTGGCAGCACTTTTACCCGCTCCTGCAGCACACCTTCCCCGACCAGTTGCGGGCGGTCGCCCTCGACGATTTCTATGCGTCCCTGAACATCGTGAAGCCCTCGTTCATCCGGGTGGACGCCGACGAACTGACCTACAACCTCCACATCATGCTCCGCTTCGAGATTGAGCGGGACCTCCTGGAGGACCGGGTCCGGGTCGAGGAACTGCCCCAGCTCTGGCGCGACAAGATGAAGGGCTACCTCGGGATCGTCCCGCCGACGGACCGCGAGGGGGTCCTGCAGGACGTCCACTGGTCGCTCGGCGCCATCGGCTACTTCCCCACGTATACGCTCGGGAACCAGTACTCGGTGCAGTTCTTCAACCAGGCTAGGCGGGACATTCCCGATCTGCCAGACCGAATCGCCCGGGGCGACCTGTTGTCACTGAAGGCCTGGCTCAACGAGCGCATCCACCGGTGGGGGCGACTCTACACGGCCGATGAGCTCGTGCGTCGCCTCACCGGCGAGCCGCTGAGCCCCGTTCACTTCCTGACTTACCTGGAGAACAAGTATGGCGAGCTCTACAAGCTGTAGAAGGAGTACGCACGATGTCTGACTACAAGCTCGGCGGACCACTCAAGCAGTTCACCGCGATCGAAAAGACCAAGCAGATCGCCGCATTTCTCCAGACCCGCATGGTCAAGACGATCGAGGGGAATGACGCAGTCGAGTTACACTACCTGCTCGCCACCCTCGATGACTATCACAATTACCTGTGGCGCTATTACCGCCAATTGGAAAAGGAGCAGGGCGCCATTCGCCAGGAAGCTTCGGAGTGAATACGGAAAGACGCTGAACGGGCCGAGCCGCTGAGGCTCAGCGCTTGGGTTGCGGCTGGAGGACCTGTCGAACGGCCTCAGTGAGTTGGCGCGCGGAATAGGGCTTGTGTAGAAAGGCCTTCGCGCCAGCCCGAATCAGTAACGCGCCTTTCTTTTCAGAGATCGAGCCGCTGCAAAAGATCACCGACACGTTCGGATCAAGCCCTCGCAGATCCTGAAAGAACTCATCCCCCGTGCGCCCCGGCATGTTCACATCCAGCAGGACCACCGCGATGCGCTCACGCTCCCGCTGAAAGACTTCCAGGGCGCTGGCGCTGTCTTCGGCCTCCAGGACCGCGAAGCCGGCCTGCTCCAAAGCCGCGCGCGCGACCACCCGGAGGATCTCCTCATCGTCCACCACAAGAATGGCCTGGCCAGTACCAGACGGCACCGCCTGCGCGGGCGGCTCGGCCGGCGACAGCTCCACTGGCGCGTCCTTCGCGAC